>Ga0209056_10001901_pt1 | contig 22829 bp, 27 predicted proteins | sample GraSoiAngelo_114_FD_185876 | JGI IMG/M metagenome (GOLD analysis project Ga0209056, IMG submission 185876) | Grasslands soil microbial communities from the Angelo Coastal Reserve, California, USA - 14_0903_13_40cm (SPAdes) (version 2) | ecosystem: Environmental > Terrestrial > Soil > Grasslands... | reverse complement strand
CCAGAGCCTCAGCGCAATCGTGCAATTGCTGTTTGGGACGGGCCATAACGGTTCGACGCGCGTGGGGAAGGCACCGCGACGTATCTGGTGGGCGCGCGGGCGGACGGTACGCGTCGAAGTCGAGGAGGGGGAGCCGCGTCGCCTGGTGCAGCTCGATGGCGAAGTTACGGGTGCGACACCGTTCGAGGCGCGTCTTTTACCGGGCGCGCTTACGGTATTGGTCGGATCGGCGTTTCGAGCGGCCGAGGCACCCCATGGCTGATACGTTGCTGCTCGTCGATGACGACGCGAGCGTGTTGCGCGCGATCGGCGAGTACTTCGAGCGCATCGGCTACGAGGTGTGGCGCGAGAGCACCGGCGGGGAGGCGGTCGACACGTTCCAGCGCGTCCGGCCGGACGTCGTCCTGCTCGATCTGCATCTTCCCGATTCGAACGGGCTGGTCGTACTCGAGCGGCTGCGTCGAGACGGCGCCGCGGTCGTACTGTTGACCGGGCAGGGCGACATCGAGACCGCCGTCCGCGCCATGCAGCTCGGCGCCGAGAATTTTCTCACCAAGCCGGTCGACATGAGTCACCTCGCCGCCGCGATCGCGCGGCTCACGGAGAAGGTGCGCCTCACCCGGCAAAACGCCCGGCTGCGTGCGTTGGACCATGAGGGCGAGAGCGCCGGATCGCTGGGTGTGTCGCCGGCGATGCACGAGCTGGCGCGCCAGGTCGAGCTGCTCGCGGCGAGCGAGCGGTCTACGGTGCTACTTCAAGGAGAAAGCGGGACCGGCAAGGGGTGGGTGGCTCGCGTCATTCATAATCTCTCGCCGCGCTCTGGTGGCCCGTTCGTCGAAGTCAACTGCGCCGGCTTGTCAGCGACGTTTCTCGATTCCGAGCTGTTCGGTCACGAGAAGGGCGCGTTCACGGACGCGAAGGAACGCAAGGCCGGCCTGTTCGAGTTGGCCGATCGTGGCACGATTTTCCTGGACGAGATCGGAGAGCTGGCGCTGGAGCTGCAGCCCAAGCTCCTCAAGGTCCTGGAGACGAAGACATTCCGGCGCTTGGGCGGGACGCGCGAGCTCACGGTCGACGTGCGACTCGTCACCGCCACGAACCGCGATCTGGTGCACGAGGTGGAGGAAGAGCGCTTCCGCGAAGATCTCTACTACCGGCTCAACGTGATGCCCCTCGTGCTGCCCCCGGTGCGCGAGCGCTCGCGCGAGGATCGGCTCGACCTGATCACGCGCATCCTGTCCGATCTCAAGACGCAGTTGCCAGGCTGTCCTGCCGAATGCAGCAGCGACGTGCTCGATCGGCTGCTGTCCGCGGCATGGCCCGGCAACGTGCGCGAGATGCGCAATGTGCTCGAGCGGTCGATGATCCTCGCGCGCGGCCAGGCGACGATCGGGATCGAGCATCTGCCGCCCGATCTCCGGCAGCGCTCAGCTACGGATCGGCGCTACCAAGCCCAGTCGCTGTCCGAAGTGGAGCGCCAGCACATCGAGCGCACGCTGCGCCATCACGGCGGCAATCGCACGCGCGCCGCCATCGAACTCGGGATTTCCCGCGCGACGCTGATCAACAAGATCAAAGCGTATTCGTTGAATCTGTAGGTTTTAGGTCAACACACGCCTTCCACCACTGGGGCGCGGGGACACACGGCAGTCCTTGCCATCAGCCACTCTCTCCTCGCGACGCCTGATCCTCGCGCGAGTCGGGATCCTTCGGTGTCGGGGCTTGCGTCCAGCAGTCCGTGTGCTGCCACTGCTTGGTCGCCTCGCTCATCATTGCGTCGGGCGCACTGGGATCGACCGGCTTTTTGCAATTTGGGCACACCAAGGACACGCTCGCCCATGACCTCCGCATCGGAAGCTCCGTCAAGAACATATGAAAGATGCTCCGGAAGCTTGCACAGGTAACGTACCTTGGTCACGCAGCGCACAACTGTCGCGCGAGAAGACACCATCTAAGCCACAAAAATCGCGATTCCCGTGAGAATCGCGATCAGTCCAAATACCACGCCCGCCCGAGGACCGAAGTACTTGAATCCGAGCAGAGAAGTGAGCGCGAGGCTGGCGAACGCGCCCCACGCGAGCGGGAGCAGCGCTGTTCTCTGAGTTGAGTCCAGGCCACCAAGTACCCAGAGCGCGACGATCGTGGTGACCATAAACGCGCTGACGCACAGTCCATTGCCGAGCCAGAAATCGAACCACGTCGTGTCTGCGCCCTGCCATTTGAAGTGCACAGACTTCATCAGTGAAAAAACGTGCTCGGCCTCTGGTCCAGCCTTAGGTCCCCGACGTGCTGTTCCCAGCATGCCGCCGAGCGTGTGGCCAACCGCCGCCAGCAACAAGAGACCGGCGCAGATGCGGTAGAGCATCGGTAGCTCCCTTTGACAAGTGCTATCTTACGGCCATGGAAAAGCCCAAGCTCAAAGAACACGACGGCATGGTGTGCCGGTCCTGCGGGAATGAGGAGCGAGCGTCGGAGGGCTACCCGTGTGCGGACTGCGGGACGTTCATCTGCCTGATCTGCACGTTCCGCGGCGTTACCCGCTGCAAGGCCTGCGAGCAGAAGGCTCAGTCCAACAAGGCCTAACCGCGCCGTCGCTTCAACTCGGCCGCCAGTTCCTCGCGCGGCGCTCCCAACTCCTCGGCCAGCTTACTGAGCGCCGCCTCTGTGCCGCTCCAGTCGCGTGCGGCCGCGAGTGCGTCCAGCGCGATCTCCTCGATCGCGGTCGTGCGCTCCTCGAGATCGCGGGTGCGCACGGCCACTTCCCGCGCCAGCCATTGCTCCAGCTCCCGGCGGTCGACCTCCAATTGCCGCTGTCGCAGGGCGTGTAAGAGCGACACCTCCAGCTCATCGAGATCCACCGGCTTGATGAGATAGTCGTACGCGCCGAGCTTGAGACATTCGATCGCGGTACGCGGCTCGTCGATGGCCGTCAGCATGATGACGGCGAGATCGGGGTCCTGAGCGAGCACCTTCGGCAGTAGCTCGACGCCGCTGGTTTCTGGCATCCGGATGTCGCACAGCATCGCCTGCGGGTGATCGGCGCCCACGTACTTTAACGCTTCCGTGGCGTTCGCCGCCGCCCGTACCTGATAGCCGAGGCGTGTAAGAAAGCGGGTGAGCGCCTGGCGAATGCCGTCCTCATCATCCACCACGAGTACGGTGGTCCGGTCAGGCGGAGGGGTCATGGGCGTCAACGTTGCCGATGTTATCTTGGCGCGTCAATGAGTGTGCGACAGAATATCGCAGCCGTTCCGGGCATCACGGTCGGTCACGCGACACTCGACGCGCATGGCACCGGCTGCACGGTGATTCTGGGTCCGGAATCCGGTATGCGCGCCGCCGCCTGTGTGCGCGGCCGCGCGACGGGCACGCGCGAGATCGACGCGCTCGATCCTCGGCATCTCGTCGAGCGCATCGACGCGGTATTGATCACCGGGGGATCGGCCCATGGTCTCGGCGCGGCGGACGGCGTGATGCGCTGGCTGCGCGAGCGGGGCCGCGGTCTTCCGGTGGGCCCGGTCACCGTCCCAATCGTCCCCGCAGCGGTCATCTTCGACCTCGGCAACGCCGGCAAACCGGTCGGCTGGCCTGGGCCCGACGACGCGTATCGCGCATGCGAGCAAGCGAATGAGGATGTGGCTGAAGGAAGGATCGGCGCTGGTGCCGGCGCGACCTGCGGCAAAGCGGCGGGTCTCGACAAGATGATGCCCGCCGGCCTGGGCACCTCGGCCACGCGCTCCGGAAGTGGCGATGTCATCGTCGGTGCTCTGGTCGTCGTCAACGCCGTCGGCGATGTGCGAGACGCGCGGGGCGAGATCATCGCCGGGGCGCGCAATCCCGACGGCTCATTCGTCGACTGCCAGCGGTATCTCGCGGAAGGCGGAGCGCCGTTCGCAGATCCGAGTCGCCTGACGCGAAACACGACCATCGCCGTGATCGCGACGAATGCAACGCTCGACCGAGTTCAACTCCAGGCGCTCGCGTATTCGGCGAGTGACGCGCTCGCCCGCCGCATCACGCCATACGGCACGCTGTACGACGGCGATGTGGTCTTCGCCGTGAGCACGGCGACGGTGTCTCCCCGATCCCCGCTGCAAGTCGAAGCCCTCGCCGCGATGGCTGTGCCGGAAGCAGTCGAGCGGGCGGTGCGACGTGGATAGGGTCGAACGCGCAGTCGACGACATTCGCCGCAAATGGGTGCCTGACGGCCGGCTTGGCGTCTTCGAGGTCTCCCTCCTCCCGAAGGGCGTCGCAGGCGTGACCTCGAGTCGCGACGCGCGCGATGCGCTGCGGCGACTTGCCGGTGAACAGGAGCTGGTCGAGCAGGTGCGTCTGCTGCCGGACGAGACCGTCAGCGACGCCGCCGCCATCGTGACCGCGGCACTGGCGCCGCTGCTCGACGCTCCGCAGCTGTCCGCGCCGCGCGTCAACGAAGCGCTGCACGGCGAATCACTCGATGTGCTGGAGCGCCGCGACGACTGGCTGCGCGTGCGCGCGCCCGACGGCTACGTCGCGTGGACCCACGCCGGCTATGTGGCGACGGGCGCGACGGATTGGGCGGACGATTGGCGCGAGCGCGCAACCGCGCGATCGCTGAGCGCCGACATTGTAACGACCTACAGCCGGCGTCGCCTTCCCACTGGCGCGCGCGTCGCGTTGCGGCGTGGGGTGGTAGAACTCGCCGATGGGCAGGAGGGCGCCGTGGCCGGCGGCTACGTGCGCCGGGAGCAGGAGCTGCGCGCGGAAGCGCGTCACCTCGCGTTGCCCGAGCTCGCGCTCAAGTGGTTTTCCGGCGCGCCCTATCTGTGGGGTGGCCGAACGGAGTGGGGCATCGATTGCTCGGGGCTCGCGCAGGCGGTGTACGCGGCACGCGGCATTCGGCTGCCCCGCGACAGCGATCAGCAATTCGTTGAGGGAAAGGAGCTCGCGATCGCCGCGGACGGCAAAGGCTACGAAGCCGGCGATCTGCTCTTCTTTGCTGAGCGCGGTCGAGTCTCTCACGTCGCGTTGTGGTCGGGGGCTGGGCACGTCGTGCATGCTGCGCTCTCGCGCGGCGGCGTCGCCTCCGACCATTTGTTCGGTGATGAACCGCGCATGAAACGGTTACGGGAAAATCTCGTGGGTGTGAGGCGGTTCGGCGGTTAAGCGGTTAGGCGGTTCGCGAAGCCGCCCGCCCAACCGCCCAACCGTTAAACCGCCTATTTTCAGTCCATGCGTCTCATCCTCTTCGACATCGACGGAACCTTGCTGTGGACCAACGGTGCCGGCCGGCGTGCGATCCATCGCGCCCTGCTCGACGAGATGGGCACCGCCGGCCCGATCGATGGCTACCGATTCGATGGCAAGACCGATCCTCAGATCGTGCGGGAATTGCTGGAGCTGGCCGGTCACCCCGACGCGCGGTCGGAGACGTGTGTCACCGCTGTGTGCCGCCGCTATGTCGACCTGCTGACCGCCGAGCTCGCCCAGCCAACACAAGTCACGAAGCTCTATCCGGGGATCAGCGAGCTGCTCGCGGCGCTCGAGCCGCATGAAGCCGACGGGCGTGCTGTCGTCGGATTGCTCACGGGCAACGTCGAGCATGGCGCGGCGCTGAAGTTGCGCTCGGCGGGCCTCGACCCGGCACGATTCGTCGTGGGGGCATTCGGCTCCGACTCGGGTCGCCGATCGGACTTGCCGGCGATCGCCGCCGAGCGGGCGGCTCGGAAGACAGGCCACCGGTTTACAGGCGCTCAACTCGTCATTGTCGGCGACACGCCGGACGACGTCGCCTGCGGGCGGCCGATAGGTGCCCGCACGGTGGCCGTCGCGACCGGATTCTACGACGTCGCCGCGCTGCGGGCGGCCGGCGCTACGCACGTCTTCCAGGATCTGGTCGACACGCCCGCCGTGCTCGAGGCGCTGTTTTCGTGACGGTCGTCCGCGACGAGCTGGAGCTCAAGGCGCGCATCGAAGATCCGGACGCGCTGCGGCAGGCATTGCTCACCGCCGGCGCGGAGCTGGTGTTCCGCGGCGCGATGCTCGATCGCCGCTTCGACCGCAAGGAGCGGCTGCAGCGCCGCGACGAAGTGGTCCGGTTGCGCGTGTTCCGTCCCGCCGACGGCTCGGCGGAGTGGGGCGTCTTGGGATGGAAGGGGCCGGTAGGAAAACGCGACGGGTACCGCCACCGCGAGGAGTGGGAGTCCCGCGTAGACGATCCGCGTGCCGTGCTCGTCGTGCTGCGGCGTCTGGGCTACAAGATCGTGCTCCGCATCGACCGCGCGGTCGAGCAGTATCGTCTCGGGGACGCGACGTTGCGGCTCGAATGGTATCCCGCGATGGATGTGCTGCTCGAAGTCGAAGGCCCCCCCGAGGAGATCGAGCGCGCGATTGCCGCGACGGGGATCGCGCGCGAATCGTTCCTCCCCGAGTCGCTTCCATACTTCACCGCGGCGTACGAGGAGCGGACCGGACGTACGGCCCGCGTCGCGCGGATACGCGAGTGAACGCTCCGCTCAAACTGTTGATGCCGCTCCGCGTCCCCGAGCTGGCGCCTTCGCTCGGTCGCATCATCGTGCCGCGCCGGCTCCTGCCGCCGTGGGTGCCACTGGACGATATCCGTGAAGAGCTGGCGACCCGCGTGTTGGAGCTGGGGGCGGAGGGACGCGCGGCGACGGTGCGCCGATCCATTCTCGAGACGACGGGCCGCGGCGCCTGGGCGGTCGCCTGGGACAACGCCGTTCGCCGCGCGGCGCTTCGCGTGGCCGACGCACTCGACGCTGAGATCACGCGCGCGGCGCGACGAGTGCGCCTGCCGCGCCGGCGCCTGCGCCGCCACTTGCTGAACAATGCGGAGAAGCGCGCGATTGTGGCGCGACTGGGGACGGGTGCGGGGGCGTTCGTTGCGGCGCTCGATGATCTGGAGGTCGCCGTCGGTCTGGTGGCCGACGCGACCGTGCTGGACAAAGACGCCTACGCCGCGTGGCAAGAGGCGCTGCGTACGGTCGCGCGACGGCTTGAGGCAGCCTGGCTTGCGCTCGAGAACGAAGTCGAAGCCGAGCAGCGACGGTGGGCTCCCGAAATCGACGCGATAGCCGCGTGGCGGCCGCCGCTGTGGCCCGTTTTCGTCGTCTGGATTCCACTCGCGGTGCTACTCGTGTGGCTTGGCCTCATCGTCGGCGGGTACGTGGCCGCCCCTCCATGGCTCGCGGCACAGCTGGGCTTCTAGCTCTCCTGATCAGCGCGACCTTCGCGGCCGCGGCTCCAGCGCAGCTGCGTCTGGTCGAGGTCCCGATCTCCGGCCGGGGCAGTCTGGACTCGCTCGCGCGTCTCGGCTTCGAGGTGGCGGACGTGCGTTCAGTCGCTGGAGCGTTGCGCGCGCTGATTGTCGTCTCTCCCGAGACGGAATCGCGGCTGACCTTGCGGGGATTTCGAGTCGCGACGCCCACGTTCGCCCGCGTGTCCGCGGGCGCGGTTGAGGACACCTTCCACACGTTCCATTCATTCGACAATCCGGCCAACGGAATTCGCGCGACCCTGAATGCATGGGCGGCTGCGGATTCCGTTATCCACGTCGATTCCGTCGGTGCCTCCTATGAAGGGCGTCCGATTTTGGCCGTAAAGGTCGGCGCAGCCGCGGATGATCCCGCGCGGCCGAACGTGCTCTTCATGGCGACGCATCACGCGCGCGAGTGGATCTCGACGGCTGTCGCGATGAAGCTGATTCGCTGGCTCGCTGACTCCGGGGGCGGGGCCGGCGAGGGCGCGCTCGCAACGCACGACGTATGGGTGATTCCCGTCGAAAATCCGGACGGGTACCAGTACTCCTTCACGAACGAGCGCTACTGGCGGAAGAATCGCCGGCCCAATGACAACGGCAGCTACGGCGTTGACCCCAACCGCAATTATCCAGCCTTTTGGGGGTTCGACGAGCTCGGGTCGAGCGGATCGCAGTACGCAGAGACGTATCGCGGAACGGCCCCGGCCTCCGAGCCTGAGACGCAGGCGACCATGGCATTTCACGCGGCGCACCCGCCGGTGGTCGCCGTGTCGTACCACAGCTACAGTGGGCTGGTGCTGTATCCGTGGGGATTTCGCTCGGGCCAGCTGGCGCCCGATCTGCCGCGCTACCAGGCGCTCGCCGGCACCGACCTCGTGCCCGCGGTGCTCGACAGCGTACCCGGATCCCCCATCGACCACTATCACCCCGGTCCAGGTTGGAATCTTTATCCGACCAACGGCGAGTACACCGACTGGGCATATCGCACCTACGGAACGATCGCGTTTACAACGGAGCTGACGAGCGGCTGCTGCGTCGCTGGTCTGTATTACGGGTTCGAGTTTCCGGACGACAGCACACTGGTCGAACGCGTCTTCCGCGACAACCTGCCATTTGCTCGCGCGCTGATCGCGGCCTCCGGGGATCTCGCCCGCGCCCCCGGCGCTTCCGGCCTCGTACCCGGCACGCCGCGCTTCACGACCTTGTGGCCGGATGCGTGGCTGACGTTAGAGGCGACGTCATCGCGCCCGTCGCTGACGCTCAGGGCGGCGGATGGCTCGCTCGTCGTTCGCAGCGCACAAACCGACTCGCTGCGACGCGGCACGCTGAGCACGGTCTGGCGCTCCGACTTGCGACTGGACGCCGTCCGTGCGTTACGAGCCGACGGGGCCGGCGTGTCGGCCGATCTGATGACGCTTGCCGGTGCGGAGCCGCTCGATGAGGGATGGACAGGATGGTCGAAAGACACGGTGCGCGAAGCGGGGAGGTACTCGTGGTACACGAACGGGGGGGGCGGGGGGGGCAGCGACACGCTGCTCTCTCCTCTCGTCGATCTCCGCGGCCGCAGCGCCGTCTGGCTCCATCTCTGGACTCGGCACCTCGGCTCGACGTTCACGCCCGAGCAGCATGGCGTCATTCAATTCTCCGGCGACTCGGGGCGAACGTGGAGTGACGTTGCTATGGTCGTCGGCGACGGTCCCAATTGGTACCCGATGCGCGTCGACTTACCACAGGCCTCAGACAGGCGCGGTGCGCGCGTTCGCTTCATTTCCCATCAGTTCACATGGTGGATCGACGCGGTTGGGTTTGCCTCCGATGTGACGAACGCATTCGATCAGCTCGCCGCCGCAGCCGGCGCCGAGGTCTCCGAAAATCCGGTGCGCGACGATCAGGTGGTGATCTCGTGGCCCGCAACCACGACGAGCGCCCGCATTTCCATCTACACGTTCACCGGCGAGCGGCTGCACCAGGCGACCGTGACGGCGCCGAGCAACGAGTACGTATGGGACCTGACTGTCGGGGGAGGCCGGCGCGTGGTGAACGGCGCGTACATCATCGTCGTGGACGTGGACGGCCGGCGCCTCCGGCACCGGCTGTTCATCGCGCGGCCGCACCCATGAACGGGGGGGGGAATGCGATCGGCGTTGGCGTCGATCTCGTCGAGGTCTCGCGCGCCCGCGCGATGCTCGCCGACAAAGGCGCACACGTGTTCGACCGGCTGCTCACGTCGGCGGAGGCGGAGTATTGCCGCTCGCGGCCGGATCCCGCGGAGCACGTGGCCGTGCGGCTCGCCGCGAAGGAAGCGGTCTACAAGGCGTTGCAGGGTAGCGAGGCGGCGCGCGGAATCGGCTGGCGCGACATCGAGGTCACGCGGGCGCCAGACGGCCGGCCCGACGTCGTGCTGTCAGGGCTGGCCGCCAAGCGGGCGAAGGAGATGCGGGTCGGCCGGGTCCTGCTTTCCCTCTCCCACACTCACGAGGCCGCCGTCGCAGTCGCAATCCTGTCAACAGGTTGAATTCCCGACAAAATTACTCTAGTATGTTGCCCGTGCGGTTGCTGAGAAAGATTCTGGTCGCGTCCGCCTGCCTTGCACAGCCACTCGCGGGGCAGGCGACTGATTCTTTGGCAGTTGCGCGCCGCATTGTCGCCGCCGCGTCCCTCGCGGCCAAGGAATACGCCCTCGGCGTGACGCCCGCCGGCGGCAAGATCACCCGCCCCGAAGAAGTCGACGAAGCCAGGCTGTTCATCCAACAGGCGCAGTTCGACGTCTCAGCATTGCCGGCCACCGCGCGCGCCGGTGCCGGTCGCGGCCTCGCACGCCTCGGACAGATGCTACGGCGACTGGCGCCCCCGGATTCGGTGAGTCGAGTAACGGATTCACTCGTCGCGCTCATCACGAAGGCTGCCGGCGGGCCGAACGTCCTGGAGGCATTGCCGTCCAACCCACCCTCGCTCGCGCGCGGGGCGGTGGTGTTCCATGAGCGGTGCGCCGCCTGCCATGGAGAGAGCGGCAAGGGGAACGGTCCGAAGGCGAAGTCGGTGAAGGGGCCGCCACCGGCGGATCTCACCGATCCCACCGTGATGAGTGGGACGACGATGCTCGAGATATTCCGCAGGGTCTCGATCGGCGTGCCCGGCACATCGATGCCGGAGTTTGGCCAGGACCTTGCGGAGCAAGATCGGTGGGCCGTTTCCGCGTACGTCGCCGCAATGCAGTACGGAGGGTCGGCGACGGCGGCGACGTTCGCGGCAGTTCGTCGTCAGGTCGATTCCGCACTCGCCACCGGCTCCGACAAAGTCGCGTTCGACGCCTATCTCACGTTCGAACAAGTAGAAACCGAAGTGCGCGCGCGGAACGCGGGGCTCGCTAGTGATCTCGAGTCGGCGTTCGCGTGGCTGCGCGTGCGGGCGACGCGCGCCGACGCGAATGAGAAACACGTGATCCGCGAGCGGCTGTTGGCCGGACTCGAGCGGGCGGAGCGCGCCGTCGCGGACCGTCCGTCGTCGATGAGCTTGTTCATCGCCTCGTTTTTCCTCCTGCTGCGCGAAGGATTCGAAGCGATTCTGATCGTCGCGGCCCTGATGACGTTTCTCGCCAAAGCGGGTGCGGCCGAGCGGCGTCGCGAGGTCGCGCGCGGCGCGTGGCTGGCGGTCGCCGCCAGCCTGCTCACCTGGGCCCTCGTCGAGCTGCTGTTCCAGATCACACCCGGCCAGCGCGAGGCGATCGAGGGCGGGACGATGCTGCTCGCGGCCGCGGTCCTGTTCTATGTGAGCTACTGGCTGCTGTCCAAGATCGAAGCGGCGAAGTGGACGGCATTCGTGAAGGGCAAGATGCAAAGCGCACTGTCGTCCGGCTCCGGGATCGCGCTCAGCGCGGTGGCGTTTCTCGCCGTGTACCGCGAAGGCTTCGAGACAATCCTGTTCTACAAGGCCCTGTTCACGTCCGCCGGCTCCATGGGAGTGTCCGTGCTCGGCGGAATCGCGGCGGGGGCGGTGGGCTTGGTCATCGTCTATGTCGTGATCAACCAGCTCGGCCTGCGGGTCGCGATGAAGCCGTTCTTCACGATCACCGGCGCGATGCTCTACTACATGGCGTTCGTGTTTGTGGGGAAAGGAATCGCGGAGCTGCAGGAAGCGCGGATCGTTCCACTGACCATTATCGAAGGAGCACCGCGGCTCCCGGTGTTCGGGATTTATCCGACCCTGGAATCGCTGGTGATGCAGGGAGCGCTGCTCGCACTGGCGATCGTCGCTGTGGCGTGGACGCTGCGACCCAAGCCATCACGCGGGGGCGCGGAGGGGCCCGATCTCCTTCGGGCGAAGTGACTCGGGAAGCGGCTGCGGTCCCGCCGGCTTGCGCCACACGTACAGCAGCACCGCCCCTGCGATCATCAGCATCACGCTCGTCGCCTGCGCCAGCGTGAACGATCCCAGGAGCCGGTCGTCCTTCGCCCGCACGGATTCCACTAGGAACCGCTCCACCCCGCCAGCGAGCAGGTAACAGGCGAAGAGCCAACCGGTGGCGTGCCCGTGATCGCGTCTCCGCCACAGCCACCAGAAGACCAGAAACATTGCCACCGTCTCGTAGATCTCGGTGGGATGCACCGCGACCACCTGGGCGGGGTCAGTGCCGAGCGGAAAGTGCACGCCCATGCGCTGAAGATTGTCGACAGTGGTGGGCGGCAGACCGTTGGGGAACTTCATGGCCCACGGCACACTGGACGGGATACCGTAATCGTCGTTCACCAGAAAACAGCCGACGCGCCCGAGTGCGTAGCCGAGTGAGAGCGGCGCCGCGCAGATCTCCATCGTAAACCGCGCCGGGACATGCCGCCGCCATCCGTTCGATAAGATCGCCGCCACCGCGCCGAGAAATCCGCCGTACCAGACGAAGCCACCGCGGCGAAACAGCGCGTCGGGATCGCGGGTCAGTAAGACATACCACAGCTTGGCGCCGACCAAACCGCCGATCACGCCGGCGATGATGATGTCGGCGGCATAGTCCTCATCGAGACCGCGCTGCCGCAGATCGAGCTGGATCGCCCAACCGGCCATGAGGAACGCGACCATCATCATCAAACCGTAACCGGTCAGCTCGACGGGCCCGAGGTGCAGAACGAACGGGTACACGGTCATGTCGTAATCTCGGCAGTTTCGAGTCCGGGAAGCGGCAGGTCGGCGCGGGCATCGAGGGTCCAGTCGCTGCGCTCGCCGAGCCGCAGCCGATGCCAGCCCGCGCGCGCGATCATCGCCGCGTTGTCGGCATTGAGGCGCGCACTCGCGACCGCCACGCGGGCGATGCCCGCCAGTTTTTCCGCGGCCCGCGCCGACAGGGCGCGGCTGCATGCCACGCCGCCGCCGAGCACGGCGACGGAGTAGCCGGTGGCGCGGACCGCGCGCTCCAATTTCGTGACCAGCACGTCGAGTACGGCGTCCTGAAATCCGCGGGCGAGATGGGCGCGATCGCGGTCGAGATCGTCCGACGCGCGCACCGCGTGCAGCACCGCGATCATGGGCCGCGGGAATGTAAAGCGTCCCGGCTCTCCTTCGCGCGCGAGCCGCTCGATCGCCGGCCCTCCCGGATATTCGAGCCCACCCCCGAGCAACGTCGCCACCTTGTCGAACGCCTCGCCTGCCGCGTCGTCCCGCGTCTCACCGAGCAGGCGGTAGCGGCCCCACGCGGGCACGTCGAGCAGCAACGTGTGACCGCCGGAGACCAGCAGCGCGACAAAAGGCGGCGACAACTCCCGGTCTTCGATCGCCGGCGCAAAGAGGTGGCCTTCCATATGATGCACGCCGATGAGCGCTCGATCGCCTGCGAACGCGAGCGACTTCGCGTACACGACGCCGACGAGCAACGCGCCCGCCAGGCCCGGGCCCGCGGTGACCGCAACGGCATCGATGGCCGTGTGACCGAGTCCGGCTTCGACGAGCGCGCGGTCGACGACAGCCGGGAGCGCCGCGAGATGCGCGCGACTCGCGAGCTCCGGTACGACACCGCCGAAGATCTTGTGGATGTCCTGTGAGAGGATGACGAGACTCGCGAGCTCACCCTTTACCAGAACGGCCGCCGATGTCTCATCACACGAAGTCTCGATCCCGAGGACGACGTCAGCCACGGCGCGGAGTCCCGCGGCGGCGCAGCGTGACGGAATCGGGAATGGCGCGCGCGGTGATGCCGCGCGGCGCCACGACGGTGATCCTGGCGACGCCGCCGCTCGATCCGGTGATGTGGGCCACCACGCGCAAGGAATCGCGCGTCAGTGCCTGCACGCGCTCCTCGGGACCGCGCACGTTGACCGCGACCCGCGCTGGAGTGACGATGAAGCTGGTGATCGCGCCCGCTCCGGTCTCCACCGGAATCCCCGCGAAGGAACGCTCGGCGATCAAGCCCATCTCACCGGTCACGGTCACCTGCTTCGGTGCCAGGCGCACGATACCGAGGGGCATCGTGTCGATCGGAACGTTGCGTGTGAACGCGCCGGAGACGTTCGTGATCTCGGTCTGGACCGTCGTGACAGACTCGATCCCTGCGAGACTTTTTTCGGGACCCACGAGCCGGGCGGTGGTGGGGCTGATCGAGAGTCCGCCGTGAAGCATCTGCCCCGACTCGGGCGTCACGGTGACGAGCGACACGATGCGCACGTCTTTCCGCGACACGCTGTCCAGGGCGATCGTGATGTCGCTCGGCCGGATGTCCAGGACCCGAACGTCGGCGCCTTTGGGAAGCGCGAGCTCGACTTCAGTCGGGTCGAGATGAATCGGCCAGGTGGTGGCGGTGAGTGTGTCCGGCACACGGCGGGTGATGTCTCCCGCCAGCGACCGCAGCTTCAGAATCTGGCTGCCTTTCCCGGAGATCTGCACGCGCACCTTGGGCGGCTTGTGCACCAGCGCGCGCCCGGGCGGAAGCTGCACGTTCAGGTCCACGTCGAAGCTCGTCGTCACCGGTTGCTGGAGTTGCACCGCCACGTAGAGCATCAGCGCGAGAAACAGCGCCGCGCCTTTGATCGGCCAGTTGCGCGTGATCAGTTGGAGCAGGTTAGCGCGCATCGAGCAGCCGGCGGATCAGGTTTTCGTTGACGGGGGCGCTCCAATCGGCGGCGCCGATCACTTTTTTCACGATCACGCCGTCACGATCGATTACGAAGCTCTCGGGCACGCCGGTCGTCTGATAGATGCGTCGAATGGAACCGTCGCGGTCGTGCAGGATCTCAAATGTGAGTCCCAGGTCCTTCGCGAATTGTTTGACGACCGTGGAGTCGTCCTCATCGACGCTGACGGCCACGAGGCGAAAATCAGTGCCGGCCAGCCTGCGATGCAATTGCTCCATCGACGGCATCTCGACCTTGCAGGGCGGGCACCACGTCGCCCAGATGTTGAGCAGCACCACCTTGCCCCGATAGTCCTCGATCTTTCGGGGCGCCCCGCCCGGCAGCTGCACCGCGCGGAATTCGGGCGCGGTGGAGCCCACCTCGAGCAGATTGATCTGCGGCCGCAGCTTGATCGCGAGCGCGATGCCGAAGATCGCCGTCGTCATGACGCTCGCGATGAGCGTCCACTGTTGCCGATTCGTCATGCGGTCACCATGCAGCGTCGCCGCAGCTCCTGCACTTCACGGGCGGGATCGCCACCGGCAAAAATCGCGTTGCCGGCGACGAATGTGTCGGCCCCCGCCTGGTGCGCGGACCCGATCGTCTGACGCGTGATCCCACCATCGACCTCCAAAAAACACCGTGAAGCGTGAGCGGTAAGCAGTGAGCGGGCACGCTGGATCTTTTCACTCGACCCCGGAAGGTAGCTCTGACCACCGAATCCGGGGTTCACCGTCATAATGAGCAACAGATCGAGATCGCGCACCACCTCCTCGGCGTGGGCGAGCGGCGTGCTGGGATTGAGGGCCAGACCCGCCATCATGCCATGGTGCTTGACGCTATCCAAATGCCGCTGCACATGAACGGTGGCCTCGGGGTGAAACGTGAACACCGACGCGCCTGCCGTCGCGAACGACTCGATATAGCGCTCCGGCTCGACGACCATCAGGTGAACATCGATCGGCTTGTCGGTGAGTTTCCGCAGCGTCTCGATCATGTTCGCCCCGAACGTGATGTTCGGGACGAAGCGCCCGTCCATGACGTCGACATGCAGCCAATCGGCGCCGCCCTCGAGGACCTTGGCGATCTGCTCCGCCAGGCGCGCGAGGTCGACAGAGAGAACGCTCGGTGCGATGCGGATTCCACCACTCGTCATTGAGGACTCCGAGCTACCACGATGTCGACGACCGTCCCCGGTGAAGCGAGTGTCCCGGCCGCCGGCCGTTGGCCGACGACGGTGCCCGGCGATGCTTCCGATGTGCGGCGGCGCGTCACGGTGCCGAGCTGCAGCCCGTCCTGCTCGAGTCGCGTGCGCGCGTCGGCGGACGCCATGCCGAGCAGATCGGGGATGGAGATCGTCGGCGCGCCGCGACTCACGACCAGTGTCAACCCCGCGCCCGGAGCGAGCGGAGTTCCCGCCGGTGGCCGCGTCAGCATCGCGAGTCCCGTCGGCGCCGCCGCCTGCACTGACTCGACCTGACTGACGACCAATCCCGCGGCGGTCACGAGCGACTGCGCGAGCGCCACGTCGAGTTTGGCGATGTCCGGCACCGGAATCTTGGGCGGGCCGGCGCTCGACACCAGGGTCACCTTCGTTCCTTCGGGCGCGATCACGCCTGGTGGCGGATCCTGCCAGACGACGAGGCCCTGCGCCGCGGTTGGATGGGGCTCGGCGCCGCCGTCGGTCACTTGGAGCCGCGACTTCTGGATCTCCGCCTGCGCCTCCGCGACCGTCAGTCCCAAGACTCGCGGCACCGCCTGATGGCCGGGCAGGATCGGGGCGGGGAAGAGAATCAGATACGCCGTGAGGTAACCGGCCAACACCGCCCCTGCGCCGAGACCCAGCCATCTCAGGGCCCGGCGCCGGTCGAATGCGATCCCCCGCTCGCCCAAGGAGGTGAAATGCCGCCGGATGCGCATCACGATGCCCTGACGAGCCGCGCCGCATAGGCGCCGTCGATGCCGTGGCGTTGCGGCAGCGATTGGAAATCGCCCGCGGGTGTGATCAACTCGGCCGGAAGCGACGCCGGTGTGGGCGACCGCGCGAATTCCGGATGCCGGCTCAAGAAGTCGTCCACGACGCCCGCATTCTCCTCCGACTCGAGTGAACAGGTAGCGTAGATCAACAATCCGCCTGGTCGTACAAGGGCGGCGCCGGCCGCGAGCAGCCGCGATTGACGCGCGGCCGCGCGCGCGAAGATCGCTGGCTTGAGGCGCCAACGGGCATCGGGGTGGCGCCGGATCGTGCCGGTCGCGCTGCATGGCGCATCGACGAGCACCGCATTCAGGCTCTGAGGTCGAATCGGCGCCGCCTCAAGATTGGCGGCGACGCCGCGAATCGCCACTCCCGCGCGGCGAATCGTATCGGCGAGCCGCTGCAACCGGTCACGACGCGCGTCACCGGCGACCACTCGCGCGCCCGCCGCTTCGAGCGAGACGGCCTTACCACCGGGAGCAGCGCACGCGTCGTACACGAACGAGCCTTCCGGGATTCGGGCGAATCGCGTGACGAGGGCGTGAGCCGGGTCCTGGACGATCCAGCCACCGTCCGCGAAGCCTGGGAGACTTGCGGGAAACGGGACACGGGAAACGTGCGGTCCCCCCCCCGGATGAATTTCGAGACCGGCATTCCACAGCGCATCACGAGCTTCCAGCCCAGCTTGGTTGAATTGACTCATGATTTGTTCGCGATTCCAGCGAACCGGCTGAATGATCAGAGCCGGCCGAGTATCGTTCCAAGCAAGGAGCCGTTGCGTCTCGGCTTCGCCAAAGCGGGCGGCCCACCGTTCCACGAGCCATACGGGATGGCTTCCCGTTTCCCGTTTCTCGTTTCCCGTTTCCCGAAGCAGATCGCGCAATGTTCGGTTGACATAACCGGTGCTTCCCTCGCCAACGGTCTCCCGGGCGAGTTCGACCGCCGTCGAGACCGCGGCATGCGACGGCACGCGGGTCAACCACCGCAGCTGGTAAGCGCCGAGGCGCAGAACGTCGTGGAGACGGGGATCGGCGCGTCCGAGGTCGAGGGCGGTATCGAGCTCGCGCTGACGACGCAACACACCGGCCGACAGCTCATAGGCGAGCCGGCGGTCGCGCTCGGCGAGCCCGGTGAGGTGGCGGTCGCGCGCGTCGGCGAGCGGTATGCCGGCGCGTACCGAGCGGAGAATCTCGAGTGCCGCGCGACGCGCGGCTCCTCCGGTCCCCCCCGTTCTCCCGGGTGCTTCCTTAATCCAGCATGCCTCGGTTGGGGGAGGACGGCACGGCGATCTCGCGTCGCGGCATCCGGCCCGCGAGGTAGGCAGCGCGTCCCGCGATCGTTGCCAACCGCATCGCGTGCGCCATCGCGACGGGATCCTGCGCTGCAGCGATCGCCGTATTCATCAGGATTCCGTCCACGCCCTGCTCCATCGTCACGCACGCATCGGATGCCGTCCCGACGCCGGCATCGACGATCACGGGAACGTGGAGACGCCGCTTGATCGTGCGCACGCTCAACGGATTGAGCAGGCCGAGTCCGCTGCCGATCGGCGACGCGAGCGGCATCACCGCGGCGCAGCCGGCGTCCTCGAGGCGCAGCGCCGTGACGAGGTCCTCGTTCGTATAGGCAAGGACTTTGAATCCTTCCTGCACGAGCACCTTGGCGGCCTCGAGCAGGCCCTGAACGTCCGGCATGAGCGTCTCTTCGTCGCCAATCACTTCGAGCTTCACGAAGTCGTTGAACCCCGCTTCGCGCGCCAGTCGCGCATACCGGATCGCGTCGGCGGCGGTGTAACAACCGGCGGTGTTGGCAAGAAAGAAGTGCTTCGGGTCGAGGAAGTGCAGGACACTCGTTTCTTTGGAGCGGTCGAGGTTCACCCGGCGCACGGCGACCGTCACGACTTCGGCGCCGGACGCTTCGATCGCGCGCGTCATCGTGTCCATGTCGGGATACTTCCCCGTGCCCACCATGAGGCGCGACTGGAACGTGCGACCGCCGATCGTAAGCGGCATGGCTTGAATAGTTTCTACTGCCGTAGCCATTGCCTCAGCCTCCACCGACAAAATGCACGAGCTCGATCGCATCCCCGGCCGCGACTGTGACGTCGCCCAGTCCCGGCCGGCGCACGATGCGGCGATTGTGCTCGACGACCACCGCCCGCGGATCGAGCTCCAGCTCAGCCAAGACTTCCAGCAGCGTCGCACCCTGAGCGATCTGCTTATGTTCTCCGTTTACCACCACATCCACCAGCTGTTTCACGCCACCAACTCCTCCCGCATGCGCCGCACAGTCAACTCCGGTTCGGCATCGTCCCACAAGGCCCGGATCGCGGCGATCCCGTACGCTCCACTGTTTCTCACTTCTCGCACCTGATTCAGGGTGATGCCGCCGATCGCAATCACCGGCAGGTCGCCAGCTGCCACCGCGATTTTCCGCAACTGTGCGACCCCCAGCGGTTTTCGCGATGGATGCGATGCGGTCGCGTACACCGGCCCTACAACAAGATAGTCGGCTCCCTCGGCTCTGGCGGCTTCGGCCTCGGCCAAGTCATGCACCGACTTACCGATCCACCAAAGTGGGTGGAGCGCCCGAGCGGCCGCCACCGGCAGACTGTTCGATCCGAGCTGCACGCCGGCCGCTGGAACCGCGAGTGCGATATCGAGACGGTCATTTACAAATAAATACGACGGAAGGACGGAAAGACGGAGGGCAAGATCGAAGAGCTCGAGACCTGACAACTCCCGGCCGCGGGCATGAATGGCGAGGTCGGAGCCACCGGCGTCCGCGAGCGCGCGGGCAGTGGCGTGGACACTCGGCCCTCGCGCGATGCGCTCGTCCGTGATGGCATGCAGCCGTGGCAGTGGCGGTCTCAAGAAAACTTTGCACCCTGGGTCAGACGGGCGCCACGCAGCCAGTCTTGCGCCGGCATCCGCGCTTTCCCCGCGGGCTGGACCTCGAAAATCTCGACCGTACCACCGGCGGCGTCTTTGAATGGCCCCCCCCCCGTCGCAATGACGAGTGAGCCGTCGGCGGAGAGGATTTCCCCGGCGGCGGGGGCGGGGGCGGGGGCGGGGGCGGGGGCGCCCGTGCTGGGGAAGGGCGGCTCCGTCACTTTCGGCGTGAACAGCTTTATCTCGGCGTCCTGCAGCGCTGTCCAAGCGCCCGGTCGCGGATCGAGTCCGCGCACGAGACGGCTAATCGTGCGGGCGTCTGTTGTCCAATCGATATGCGCGATCTCGCGCGTGAGCTTCGGCGCGAACGTCGCTCGACTCTCGTTTTGCGGAACCGGCTTCGGCGGAGGGTCGCTCTGCTCGAGCATCGCCAGCGTCTCGATCAGCGCCTGAGCGCCCATCTCGGCGAGATGCGCGGACAGCTCACCACCCGTCACGTTCTGATCGATGCGATGCGGGATTTGGTGCAGGACCGGGCCCGAGTCCATCCCCGCGTCGAGTTGCATGATGCTCACTCCCGTTGTTTCGTGGCCGCGAATGATCGCCCACTCGACTGGCGCGGGGCCGCGTAGGCCCGGCAACAGCGACGGATGCACGTTGAGCATACCGTGGGGCGGCAGTGACAACAGTTCCGGCTTGAGGATGTGACCGTACGCGACGACGACGCCGATATCGGGCTGCAGTGTACGGAGGCGGTCGAGGAATGCGCGGTCGGTCGGTTTTTCCGGTTGCAGAACGGTGAGGTCTTCGGCTTCCGCGACTTCTTTGACGGGCGGCGGAATCAGCTGCGAGCGCGAGCGACCTTGCGGCGCATCGGGTTGTGTGACGACGGCGACCACGTCGAAGCCTTCGCCGAGCAGTGCGCGTAACGACGGCACCGCGAATTCGGGCGTTCCCAAGAAGACCACCCGCACTTAGAGCTCACCCGCCGGCTCCGGCGTGACCTCCTTCAGGTATCCTTTCTGTCCCTTGCGCGACTTCTTCCACTTGGAGAGCAGCAGGTTGCGCTTCACGGCGCTGAGATGATCGAGAAAGAGGATGCCGTCGAGGTGGTCGATCTCGTGTTGGATCGCGCGCGCCTTGTAGCCCTTGGCTTCGACGCGGAACCGCTTGCCGCTCGCATCCAACGCTTCCACGACGATGCGTGCGGATCGCTCCACATCACCGAAGATGTCGGGAATGGAGAGGCAGCCCTCCTCGGCCGTCTCTTCCTCCTCGCTGCGCTCGACAATCATCGGGTTGATAAGGGCGAGTGGCGGTGGATCTTCGTCCCCGACGTCCACGACAGCGACGCGACGCGCCACACCGATCTGATTGGCAGCCAGACCGACGCCTTTCGCGGCCCGCATGGTCTCGAACAGATCCTCCACGACCTGGCGCACGTCGTCATCCACGGTCTTGACCGGCTTGGCGTGCTCTCGGAGGACGGGTGAGCCGAGGACGTGAAGCGCGCGAACGGTCACGCCTGTTTGGTCTCTGCCGGGACGCTTGCGGGGGGGGCGGTGCGGTTGGTGATGCTCGAGATGCCGCTGCGCAGCATGACGAACTTGGATTCGCCGCTGCGCACCGTGACCTGATCGTCCTTGATGTGAACGACCTCGCCGACGATGCCGCTCGACGTGACGACCTGGTCGCCGCGTTGCAGCGATGAGAGCAGCTCCTTGTGCTGTTGCTGCTGGCGGCGCTGCGGCCGGATCAGCAGGAAATAGAAGATCGCAATGAACAAGCCGATCTGGATGATGAAGGCGCTCATGCCCGGCCCGCCCTGGCCCGAGGGAGCAAAGAGTAGCAAAGACAGCAGTGCGGTGGTCGTCATGCGACTCCAGTGGGTTGATAACGCCGGCGCCACTCGCCGGCCCAGGCGGCAAAGTCTCCTCGCTGAATGGCGGCGCGCATTTCCTCAGCGAGACGGATCAGGTATCGCACGTTGTGCAGCGACAGCAGCCTGAGTCCGAGCAGCTCGCCGGCGGCGAACAGATGCCGCAAGTAGCCGCGCGAGTACGTCGTGCACGTCTCACAGTCACAGCTCGGATCCAACGGCCCCGCGTCAGTGCGGAAAGCCGCGTTGCGGATGTTCAACGTGCCTTCGGGCGTGAACGCGGACCCGTTGCGGCCGCCACGCGTCGGCGCCACACAGTCGAATAGGTCGACGCCGCGCTCGACTGCCGCGACGAGATCGGCCGGAAATCCGACGCCCATAAGATAACGGGGGAATGCAGGCGGCAGACGCTCCTCTAAAACCTCCACTGTGTTGTACATCTTGTCCTTCGGCTCTCCGACGGAGAGGCCGCCGATCGCGATGCCCGTCCATGGACCTAATTCCATGACGCGATCGAGACATTCGGTGCGAAGGGCGGGCAGCGTGCCCCCCTGAATAATGGGCCAGAGTGTCTGCCCGCTGATCTTCAACTCATCGTGGCGTTTCTTACAGCGCTCCAGCCACCGGAGGGTCCGGTCGAGAGCGTCGCGCGCGGTGGCCTCGTCTGCACCCCCGGGGATGACGTGATCAAACGCCATCGCGATGTCGGCGCCGAGCTTCGCTTGGATTTCGATGGCGCGCTCGGGAGTAAGCATCCGGCGGCCGCCGTCCACGTGGCTCTGGAATTCGACGCCCGCTTCGTCGACACGGCGAAAGCCCTCGAGTGAAAACACCTGGAAACCGCCGGAGTCGGTCAACAGCGGCCGGTCCCACGCCATGAACTTGTGGAGGCCGCCGAGCTGCTCGATGACGTCTTCGCCGGGACGAACGTGGAGGTGGTAGGTGTTCGCGAGGACGATCTGCGCGCCGACAGCTTGGAGATCGGCCGGAGACAACGTGCGGACGGTCGCCTGCGTGCCGACCGGCATGAAGACGGGCGTCGGGACGGTCCCGTGGGGCAGGGAGAGCGTGCCCGCCCGCGCGGCGCCCGCGGTTGCATCAACCCGGAATTCGATCATCAGATGATCGCCATCGCGTCGCCATAAGAATAGAAGCGGTAGCCTTCCCGGACCGCCTCTCGATACGCCTCCATCACGTGCTCGTAACCACCGAACGCGCAGACGAGCATCAGCAGCGTCGAGCGTGGGAGATGGAAGTTCGTAATCAGTCGGGTCACGACCTTGAAATCGTACGGTGGTCGAATGAACAGATTCGTTTCGCCGGCACCGGCCCGGACCTGACCATCGGCTTGTGCGCCTGACTCGAGAGCTCGAACGACCGTTGTCCCTACTCCCCACAGCCCACTCCCCACTCCCTTTTTCTTGTTGATCCAGCTCGCCGCGCCATCGGAAATCTCATACGCCTCCGCGTACATCACGTGTGCGGCGATGTCTTCGGTCTCGACCGGCTTGAACGTCCCGGGACCCACATGCAAATCGATCGCCGTGACGGCGATGCCGGCCTCGTGGATGCGCGCGAGCAGCTCCGTCGTGAAGTGCAGGCCGGCGGTCGGCGCGGCCACGGAGCCGTCATGCGTCGCATACACCGTCTGGTAGCGCTCGCGATCGGCGGCGGTCGGTGGCCGGCGGATGTACGGCGGCAGCGGCACTTCTCCGTACTTCGCGAGCGTGGCGCG
>Ga0209056_10001900_pt1 | contig 22833 bp, 18 predicted proteins | sample GraSoiAngelo_114_FD_185876 | JGI IMG/M metagenome (GOLD analysis project Ga0209056, IMG submission 185876) | Grasslands soil microbial communities from the Angelo Coastal Reserve, California, USA - 14_0903_13_40cm (SPAdes) (version 2) | ecosystem: Environmental > Terrestrial > Soil > Grasslands... | reverse complement strand
ATTATTTCGCAAGCGCACCGCTAACTACGAGGCCACACTCAGCAATCCGGACTGGACCGACACATTGAAGGTCAATCAGCGCATGCCGGAACATTTCATTGTTGGTCGTGCCATTCTCGCTGGCGATGCAGCTCATGTGCACAGCGCAGCTGGCGGCCAGGGAATGAACACCGGAATGCAAGACGCGCTGAATCTGGGTTGGAAACTCGCGCTGACAGTGTCGGGAAACGGTTCTACGACGTTGTTACACAGCTACGAAGCCGAACGATTGCCGAATGCCCGTAGCGTTCTTCGCAGAACGCAGACGTTTCACCACATCGAGGTTCCCCACGGCTTAATCAGCCGATGGATTGGCGGGGAAATATTCAAAGCGATCCAGTCGATTCGGTCGTTCGGTGATGCTGCACTGGCGCGGCTCGGAATGCTGAACGTTAATTACGAAGATAGCCCGCTTTCGCTACATGATTCTCGACAGGCAACCACGCATACACGTGCTGGTTGGCATCTCCCTGATGCGCCGTGCAAAAGAGATGGTCGAGCGGAGACACTCTTTGAAATCTTGCGCGGGCCAACAGCAACTCTGTTATTCTTCGCAGGCATGAACCCCACTGCGAGGACCCTGGCTTCTTTCGAAGCCATCGAGCAAAAGCTGGCATCTTTGAATTCTCAAATTCACGTCCATTACGTTTTTACATCGGAGGTCGACGCGAATGAAGCGGCGTTGAATGGACGCAATCCTATTATTGACGGCGGCCAACATTTGCAGACGGCGCTCGGCTTGAGCGAACCAGAAATTATTTTCGTCCGGCCGGATGGATACATCGGCTTGCGCACTCAGCGTCTCGATAGTCACTCAGTTTGCGAGTATCTAAGCCGAATTTACCGAACGTAATTGGCGTTTTGCGGAAACGCCATAAACTGTTTGCGCCCTTTCCATGACCACCGCGAACAAGATCACCGTCGTCCGGATCTTGATGATTCCGGCTTTCGTCGCGATGGCCATTTATTACGGGCAAAGCATTCAGCGTGGTGCGCCGCTCGAATGGATGCGCTTTACCGCGATTGCCATTTTTCTGATCGCTGCCGTCAGCGATGGCCTGGATGGCTACATCGCACGCCGCTACAACCAAAAGAGCTCGTTGGGAGTTATTCTCGATCCCATCGCAGACAAGGGACTACTTTTGAGCGGTATTATTACGCTGAGCATTAGCAATTGGAGCGACATCGATTCCGACTACGGTAGATTTCCAATCTGGTTTCCCGTTCTTGTGATCTCGCGCGACGCTATTCTTTTCGTCGGCGCAGCCGTCTTATATTTGCTTATTGGAAAAGTGCACGTGAAACCAAAGTGGACAGGAAAAGTGGCAACCGTTCTGCAGATGGTCGCTATCGGCTGGGTCATGCTGCAGCTTCGGCTGTTTCCGCTGCTCTATGTCGTGATCGCGGCTGGCTTCTTCACTTTAATTTCCGGAATCGTTTACGTAGCCGATGGCGTCCGGCAATTGCAGGCTGCAGGCCACGCGCACCCAACGAAATCCTAAATGCGGTCCCTTGGGTGAATCAGACGAACGCACCGCCCAATGTCGCAATTGTCGGCCGGCCAAACGTCGGCAAGTCTGCGTTATTTAATCGCCTGATTGGCCGCAAGATTGCCATCGTTCATGGTCAGCCCGGAATTACGCGGGACCGGATTTCGGCGATTTGCACTCGCGGTCCGCGCCTGTTCGCACTGTGGGACACCGGCGGGATTTTCGGCGTGGGCGAGCGTGAACTGAACGTGCAAGTGCGCCGTGCCGCGGGGGATGCGCTGCACGAAAGCGATCTTCTGCTTTTCGTTGTCGATGCAAAAGAAGGCTTGTCGCCGATGGATGAAGAGCTGGCGCGCATGCTGCGAAAATCGCAAAAACCGGTTGTGCTGGTGATTAACAAGATCGATAACGAGAAGCACGAGCCGCTGGCTGCCGAGTTCGATTCGTTAGGCTTTGGGTCGAGTTTTTCGATCAGCGCAGAACACGATCGCGGCGTATCGGACTTGTTAGGCACAATCGAACGGCTTCTGCCCCCGACTTCTAACAAGTCACTATTCACCAGTCACGATTCACTTGCAGTGGCCATCGTCGGCCGCCCAAACGTCGGGAAATCGTCCCTCATCAATTCCATCATGCGCGGCGAGCGCGCAATTGTGAGCGAATTGCCCGGAACCACGCGCGACGCCATTGACATTCTTTACCAGCGCGATGGCCAAAAATTCATCTTCATCGACACCGCAGGAATTCGCCGCCGGGGAAAACGCTCGAGTTCGGTCGAGGTTTTCAGCGTCATGCGGGCGGAGCGAAGCATTCGCCGCGCTGACCTCTGCGTTCTGATTGTCGATCTCACGGCAGGCGTAACGGCGCAAGACAAACGAATCGCCGGATTGATCCAGAAGGAGCACAGAGCCGCGATCATTGTTTTGAACAAATGGGATTTGCTCAGACCGAGACAGAGACAGAAGCAGACGATCTCGCAGCTTGTCGATGAAACGCGGACGAGATTGTTCTTTCTGGAATATGCGCCGGTATTAGTTGCCTCTGCGCTCACCGGAGAAAACATCGATAAGCTATTTGGGTTGATCGAAAAAATCCGGCGCGCAGCGCGGCGGCGTATCGGCACCGGGATGCTCAACCGATTGCTGCGCCAGGCGTTTGAAATTAATCCGCCGCCAATGATAAAAGGCCGTCGGCTCAAACTCTTTTACGCCACGCATCCAAGGAGCGGCGGTCTCACGTCCGCCGAAGGAACGCTCGAGAAATCGCGGCTCCTTCCAAAGCGGCGCCGCGAGCTTTCACCTCCGGAATTTGTGCTCTTCGTTAACGACCCTCGGTTGTTGAATGAAACATACCGTCGTTATCTCGAATCTCGCATTCGCAAAACCGAACCGTATCCCGGTTTGCCGATCATTTTAACGCTCCGTCCCCGCACCGGGAACAAGGTGCGAGCCGCGCGCAGCTCGCAGCGGCGGAGGAAATAGGCGCCGGAGAACGAAGCAGCCCTGCGTTTGATCGAACATTCTCGCTGCGGTACGTGTCTGACCAGACCATATGAAATCGACGCAGGAAATTACGCAGGACGTGCGCGAGCTCGGCCAATGGATCCCGGCGCTCCGCCAGCAGATTGCTCATGTCGTGGTGGGCCAGAAATATTTGGTGGACCGCCTTCTTCTGGGTCTGCTGGCCAATGGTCATCTCCTGCTCGAAGGCGTTCCCGGACTGGCAAAAACGCTCACGGTGAAAACGCTGGCCGCATGCATTCAAACCGGGTTTCAAAGGTTGCAATTCACACCCGATCTTTTACCGGCGGACTTGATTGGGACACTCATTTACAATCCGCGCACCGGCGAATTTACGACCAAACTTGGCCCGATTTTTTCAAACCTGATTCTGGCTGATGAAATCAATCGCGCGCCGGCCAAAGTTCAGAGCGCGTTGCTGGAGGCGATGCAAGAGCGGCAGGTCACGATCGGTGAAAAGACGTATCCTCTTTCCGATCCGTTCCTGGTTCTGGCGACCCAAAACCCGATCGAGCAGGAAGGCACATACCAACTCCCCGAGGCGCAACTCGACCGGTTCATGTTCAAATTGAACATCGGCTACCCGCAGAAAAGCGAGGAGCGAACCATTCTGGATTTGATGGCAACTTCCGCGCCCGATTTGCGAGTGGCTCCGGTGATTGAGCCAAAACAAATCATCGCAGCGCGCGACGTGGTAAACGAGATATACATCGACGACCGGGTGAAAGATTACATCGTGGATGTGGTCTGGGCGACCCGGGAGCCTGCGTCATACAATCTGCGACTGGAAGGTCTCATCCGTTACGGCGCATCGCCCCGCGCCACCATTTATCTTGCTCTCGGCGCGCGGGCGCACGCGTTCCTGAATGGACGCGGTTACGTGACTCCTCAGGACGTGAAAAGCATCGGCCCCGACGTGTTGCGGCATCGGATCATCGTCAGTTACGAAGCCGAGGCGGAAGCGGTCACCAGCGAGACCATCATCGAGCGGATTTTTGCCGGATTGCCTGTGCCGTGATTTTCGAGAGTGATCAGTGATCGGTGAACAGTGATCAGAAATGGAACCCGCGAGATCGTTTCGGGATCTAAAGGTATATCAGGCCGCGCGCGAGGCAGCGCGACTGGTGTTTGATTACTCAAAGGGCTTCCCCCATGAAGAACGGTATTCGCTTACAGACCAGATTCGAAGAAGTTCGCCCGCGGTGAAGGCGATGATAGCGGAAGCATGGGCACGCCGCCGCTACAAGGCCGCGTTCGTGAACAAGATCGACGAAGCTCTGGGAGAGGCATATGAAACGCAATCTTGGTTGGATGATACTGTGGATGGCGCATATCTATCCAAAGATCAGTTTAACGAGCTTGACAGACGCTACGACGGTATTGGCGGCATGCTTTCAAGGATGATCGATCGAGCCGACGATTTTTGTAAACACTCTCCGGGAACAGATTATCGATCGATCACGCGCGAGGAAGGCGAATTTGGGATCACTGATCACTGATCACCGATCACACGTGGACACAACCGAAATCCTAAAAAAGATCAGAACGCTCGAAATCAAAACACGCGGCCTGGTCGAAACAGCCTTCGCGGGCGATTACCACAGCGTTTTCAAAGGACGCGGGATGAATTTTGAAGATGTGCGGGAATATCAACCGGGCGATGAAATTCGCGCAATCGATTGGAATGTCACGGCGCGGATGGGCAACGCGTTCGTGAAAAAGTTCACAGAGGAGCGCGAGCTAACCGTGATGCTAGTCGTGGATGTCAGCGCTTCAGGAAATTTCGGGAGCACCACGCAATCGAAACGCGAGCTTGCTGCGGAGGTCGCCTGCCTGCTCGCCTTCAGCGCCATTCGCAACAACGACAAGGTAGGCCTGCTGCTCTTCACGGATCGCGTTGAGCTTTTTATTCCGCCAAAGAAAGGACGCTCGCACACGCTGCGTCTGATTCGCGAGATTTTGTTTTTCCAACCGCAGGGACGCAGCACCGAACCGGCGCTGGCCCTTGATTACCTAAACAAAATCGTCACGCGGCGCGCAGTCGTGTTTTTCATTTCGGATTTTCAGGCGCCCGATTTCTCTCGGTCGCTGGCGATAAGTGGGCGGCGACACGATTTCGTAGCCATCCATATTCGCGACGAACGAGAAAAGGCATTGCCAAACATCGGCATCATTACATTGGAGGACGCCGAGACTGGGGAACAGATCGAGGTCAACACAGCTGATCGCAGAACGCGGACTCTCTTTACAGATCTTGTCCACGGGCACGACATAGAACTTTCGCATACGCTCCGGCGAAATAATATTGACGCGATCGCGCTCCAAACCGGACGGGATTATCTGCCGGCTCTCCGCTCGTTTTTCAAACAACGCGAACGCCGGCTCGGTGTTCGATGAATTGGATGGTTAGAGAGTTAAACTGTTGAAGCTTTGAAGCGTGAACATGTCGATTTTGATCGCCGAAGAATTCCACGACATTGCGCAGCCGGTGGATTACTCACTCATTCCGCCATGGCTGGTTTTTGTGGTTGCATTTGTCGCGCTCTCACTCGTCGGACTGGTGGTGTGGTTGTTCGCGCGCAGGCGCAAACCGCCGTTACCGCCAAAATTGCCGCGCGAAATTGCGTTCGAAGAACTCGAGCAAATTCGCCGCGAAATTTCAAAGATGAGTCCGTATCGGTTCAGCATCCGTGTCTCAGACATTTTGCGGAGATACGTCACACAGCAGTATGGCTTGCCGGCAATACGACAAACTTCCATAGAGTTTTTAACTGCTGCGACAAAGGCGTCGCCGTTCTCCACTGAGGAGAAATTGTTGCTCGAAGATTTTTTAAACCGCTGCGACTTGATTAAGTTCGCACGATACGAAGCGACCACCTCTGACAGCGAGTTGCTACTGGAAGAAGCGATTCGCTTCGTGCAAGGAGGTCAACTTGCAACTGTTTGATTCGTGTCCAGTCTCTTTCTGTCATTCCGACCGAAGTGGAGGAATCTCTGGCCGTTATCCGCTTCGTGTTGGACGTCCTGAAAATCCCGAGATGTCTCGACTTCGCTCGACATGACAAATCTATTTGATTTCTGGCCGGCAAACAGCGCGCTGACGTTTGCGCGCCCGTGGCTGCTGCTGTTGCTGCTGGCGATCCCTTTACTGGCGTATTTACGGGGGAAACGCGGCCCGGCTGCCGCACTGACGTATTCATCCACTGCGAGCCTGAGAGCGATTGGAAAACACAGCGCCGCGCGCGCAGGTAAAATTCTCCGGACACTGCTGCTGCTTTCGCTTGCAGCCTTCGTCGTTGCACTCGCTCGGCCGCAGCTCGGCAAGAGCCTTACCCAAATCGAAGCCAGCGGAATCGACATCATGCTGGTGCTGGATGTCTCCGGTTCGATGCTGACGAAAGATTTTACCATCGGGGGACAGGAAGCGACGCGAGTGGATGCGATCCGTGAAGTGACTCGCAAATTCATCGAAAGCCGGCCGAACGATCGGATTGGCATCATAGCATTCGCAGGCCGGCCATACGTGGTAAGCCCGATGACACTGGATCATGACTGGCTGTTGCAAAATCTGGATCGCGTGCGCATAGGCCTCGTCGAAGACGGCACCGCGATTGGATCGGCAATGGCAGCGTCCGCCAGCCGGCTGAACGATAAACATTCAAAGAGCCGGGTTCTCGTGCTGTTGACCGACGGAGAAAATAATGCCGGAAAAATTCCGCCAAACACTGCCGCCGAGGCAGTGAAAGCGTTAAAGATTCATTTTTATGCCATTGGAGCTGGCATCAACGGAATTGCACCAGCGCCCATCTTCACCAATCGCGGTCCCTTGACCGATGCGCTGGGTAACATTCTCTACGAGAACCAGCGCGTAGAGTTTAACGAGACCGGTCTGAAAGAAGTTGCGAAAATCGCGGACGGGAAATTTTTCCGAGCGACTGACACAAAATCTCTCGAACAAATTTATGAGGACATAGACAAGCTGGAAAAATCTACGGTCAGCGTAAAGAAATATCAGCAATACCGCGATCTGTTTCCTTTGTGCCTGATGAGCGGCTGCGGCTTGCTGCTGGCGCAAATGCTTTTATCTCAAACCATCTGGAAGAAATTACCATGAGAAAAGGGTTAAAGCGTTGAAGCGTTGAAGCGTTCACCCTGTCATGTTGAGCGAAGCGAAACATCTCTGATCAGCATGTTCGAGCACTGCTGGAAATATAATCAGAGATTCTTCGCTCCGCTCAGAATGACAATCACGCTCACGCCCTTTTTAACCGTTCAACGCTTCAACCCTTCAACGTCTTAACGAACGCATGACTTTCGGTGTACCAGAATGGCTTTGGGGATTGTTGCTCATCCCGCTGTTGATTGCGCTCTTTGTTCGCGCCGAGCGCAGCGGCTTGAAGCGATTGCAGCAATTCGTTTCAGCGCGTTTGCTGCTGCAGCTCGCCGGCACTGTGAATCGGCCGCGGCGCATCATAAAGTTTGCGCTTCAGTTACTCGGGCTTTCCCTGGCCATTGTCAGTCTCGCGCAACCGCGCTGGGGCTATACGTTCCAGGACGTAAAGCGCAAAGGGCTCGATCTGCTGATCGCAGTGGACACATCGCGCAGCATGCTTTCCAATGACATCCAGCCAAACCGGCTGGAGCGCGTCAAGCTGGCGGTCCAGGATTTGATCAATGAATTGCAAGGCGACCGCGTTGGCCTGATTGCTTTTGCGGGCCGCGCTTTTTTGCAGGCGCCACTTACGATTGATTACGATGCTGTCGTTGAGGCGCTGAATGATCTGGACACGAAGACGATTCCCGAAGGCGGGACCAACATCTCCAGCGCCATAGCGCTTGCCACGCAGAGCTTTGGCAAAAGCGCCACTGGGAACCGGGCGCTCGTCATCTTCACCGATGGCGGCGATCCCGAGCAAAGCGGCGACGCTGTAAAAACGGTAAAACAAGCGGCTGACGCGGGTGTACGAATTTTCACAGTCGGCGTCGGAACACCGCAGGGTTCGCTGATTCCCATTACCGGCGAAGATGGCCAGACTGCGTTTGTAAAGGATTCGGCGGGCGAGGTCGTCAAATCGAAGCTGGATGACAAACCCTTGCGCGAAATCGCGCAAGCCACTGGCGGATTTTATGTACATTTGGAAAATGGGCCGCGCACGATGCAACAAGTTCAAAGTGAAGGATTGACCAAAATGCAGGCAGCCGAAATGGATGTGCGTTTGTCGCGCCAGGCAATCGAACGTTACGAGTGGCCCTTGAGCGCAGCGTTGATTGCTCTCGCGTTATCGATCCTGCTTCCCGAGCGCAAATCCGCCACCGGATGGATTCGCCGTGGCGAACGCGTGCGCGAACGAGCTTACGTAATCTCGCCCGCCAAAGCTGCTGGCGCGGCAGCAGGTCTGCTGATCTTGCTCGCTTCATTTGCGTTTGGCTCGGCTCCCGGCATGGATGCATATCGAGACGGGAAATTCGAAGACGCCTACAGCGAGTTTCAGGAGACGCTAAAATCGCATCCAGAATCACGCGCCGAGGACAAGCTCCAGTTCGATTCGGGAGCGGCCGCTTACAAATTGAAAGATTACAGCAAAGCGCTGGAATCGTTCAGCCAGGCACTGCTCACGCGGGATACGGCTTTGCAGAGCAAGGGCCATTACAATCTTGGCAACACGCTTTATCAGCGCGGCGAAGCCGAGAAAAGCGACAAGAAAAAGCTCAGCGATTGGGAAAACGCACTCGATCATTATGAGCAAACGCTCAAACTCGATCCACAAAACAAGGAAGCCAAAGACAACTACGATTACGTCAAAAAGAAGATCGAGGAGTTAAAGAACAAGAAATCGCAACAGCCCTCCCCTTCCCCATCCCCGCCACAACAGAACAAGCAGAACCAACAGAACAAACAAAATCAGCAACAGCAGCAGCAAAAACAACCGCAGCAGAATCAACAGCAAGAGCAAAACCAACAACAGCAGAGTCAGGGCCAGCAAGAGAAAAAGGATCAGCAGCAGCAATCACAGGATCAACAATCGCAAAACCAATCGGACAACGACAAAGAGCAAAAAGAACAAAAGCAAAACGAGCAGGCGCAGGCGAAGAACGAGCCGCAAAAGAAACAGCAGCAACAACCCGGCGAGAGCCCTTCTCCCTCGCCAGGCGCGGAAAAGCAGCAGGCGAACCAGCCTTCGTCGTCGCCTGGGGAACGGCAAGCGGAAGAATCACCAAGCCCCGGGGAAGGAGAAAATGAGATGCCCTCGCCATCGCCAGGAGAAGGCGAAGAAGAAAACCCGTCCCCTACTCCTGCGGAATCGCCGCAAAAGAAGTTTGCCGGCGACGTGAAGGGCGCGGGAGAACAGAAACCGCAAAATCCGCCGGACAAAAACGCGCAGGCTGCCGAGGCCGAACCGGAAAAAGAGGGCCAGATGAGCGAACGCCAGGCGCTGGCGCTCCTCGAATCGATGAAAGACGAGGAGGCGCGAGTTCAACTTGATGAACGCAGAGTAACCCGCCATGTCTATAAGGACTGGTGACGGCGAAGGGTTGATGGTTGATAGTTGATGGAGATGTCGATGCGCTATCCACATTGTGGCGAAACCGTATCCGCTGTAGCGCAGACTTCTAAGTCTGCTGTGTCGCAGGTTTCCAAACCTGCGTGCCGCGCGGAGGCAGACCAAGTGCCGATTTGGAAATCGGCGATACGGCAGGTTTGGAAACCTGCGCTACGAACCATCGCGGTTTTTATCACGATTGCGGCGGCGCAATTTGCGCGCGCTGATTCACCCAGCATCACAGCGGTGTTAAACAATTCCGAAACCGTATTGGGGCAGCCGGTGCAGTTGGAAATTCAAATCACCGGAGCGCCTGATGCGGAGGCGACCGAGGAGATCCTGGCCGACGGGCTCGAAATTCATCGAACGGGCAGTTCCCAGCGCATCGAGATGAGAAATCTGAAGCTTACCTCGAGCGTGATCTATGATTACACGATCCTGCCGCTCAGGGCCGGCCGATTCACGATCCCGCCGCAAACAATTCGTGCTGGCGGCAAGTTGCTACAAACACCGCAACTGACATTAAACGTCGCGGATTTGCCTGGGCGTTCGTCGGGCGGGCAGCCGAGTCGCGGCGCGCAGAGCCAGCCGGCTAGCGCCAGCGAACTGGTTTTTGCCGAATTGATTGTGCCAAAGAAGGTCGCCTATGTGGGCGAGATCGTCCCCGTTCAGATCCGGATGGGATTTGATGCGCGTGTTCACCCAAGACTTGTGGAGCCGCCCGAAATCACCGGCCAGGGGTTTACTGCGCAGAAGTTGCAGCAGTCGGGAGAAAATTTGGAAACGATCAACGGCAGACCTTATGACGTGGTGACCTTTAAGAGCGCGATCGCTGCGGCCCGTGCAGGAAAATTTGAAATCGGCCCGGCCAAAGCGAAGGCCCAGGTGGTCGTGCCGCGGACGCGAAGCGCGCCACGCTCTCGTGCGCGATCACCCTTCGACTTGTTCGATTTGGATGACCCATTCTCTGACCCGTTCTTTAGCAATCCGTTTTCTCAACTTGCCGAGCGACGCGAAGTAGAAGTCAAGAGCGAACCTGTGGCGCTCGAAGTAAAACCGTTGCCGCCAAATGCGCCGCCGAGTTTCTCAGGCGCGATTGGGAATTTTACAATGGCAACGGATGCGAAGCCCAAGAGCGTCCAAGTGGGCGATCCCATTACGGTCACGACGACGATTTCGGGGCGCGGCAACTTCGATCGCGTCAATGCCCCAGAGACCGAGAACGAGCGCGGCTGGCACAAATATCCTCCGTCTTCGAAGTTCAAACAGGACGACGAGGTCGGGATCAGCGGGACGAAGACCTTCGAGACGGTGCTTGCGCCTAACGAGAGAAAGCAAAGCCTGCCGACACTTGCATTTTCTTATTTCGATCCCGTCAAAGAACAATACGTGACGCTGCGAAGCGAGCCGATTGCGATCACTGTGCAGGGTGGGCCGGCTACAGCGAATGTGGCGACAAGTCAACCGGGGTCATCGCCCCCGGCTACAGCGGCCAAACCAAACTCGCCCGCCCCGGTTACAACCAAGCCGCAGGATATTCTTTATCAGCTGACAGAGCGACCTCGTGCAGTGGAATCCTTTGAGCCGGTTTACACACAGCGCGTCTTCTGGGCAGCGCAGTTGATTCCATTGCTCGCCCTGATTGGGTTCGCTGGCTGGAAAATTCGACGAGCGAAAATCGACAATCGCGAGGCGTGGCGCATGGCTGCGCTCCAGCATGAAGCAGCTGAGCTGATGCACAAGTTGCGCCGTAACGACGCCTCGCCGCGAGAATATTATGCCGAAGCTTCCAGAGCTGTTCGGGTAAAAACCGCGCTGGCGTCGGGCGGCCGCGAGATCGATCCAAACATGGTGGACGCGGAGACGGCGGCGGACGCTTTCAAACTGAACGGCGACTCGCGCGACCGGCTGCGCCGGTTGTTTGAGCAAAGCGATGAGTGGCAATATAGCGGAGCGCACAACGGCCCGGGAAGAATCTCGCGGGAAAACCGTCGCGAGGTGCTGGAGTTGATTGAAAATTTGCGAGCGTGAGTACGCGACAAGATAGTAGCGCGAGCGTCCCCGCTTGCGAAACCGCCCTCGCACGCAAGCGAGGACGCTCGCGCTACATTGTAGTCGCCTGCTGCACGATGATTTGTGTGGTCGCAGCTCCATCGGCGCTGGCCCAGACAGACGCTCAATTCGCAAAGGCAAACCAGGAGTACGCGCAGGGCGATTTCAAGGAATCGATCTCCAGTTACGAATCGCTAATTCGGGGCGGCCCATGGAACGCAAATTTGTTTTACGACCTGGGTAACGCTTACTTCCGCACGGGTGATTTTGGACGCGCCATCTTGAACTACGAGCGCGCGCTCGCCTTGGAACCACATCACCCCGAAGCCACAGCCAATTTGCAGATTGCGCGTGACGAAGCGCACGCGCTGGAGTTGCAACCAAGCTGGCCGGAACGTTACTTGCGATTTGCGACCATCAATCAATACAGTTTCACGGCAGCCGTGGCTTTCTGGGTCGGAGTTTCCTGTCTGGTGCTATTGATTTTCGCACGCCGGCGATCAGCCATGGCGGCAGTCCTGCTGTTGGCGATGTTTTCGATCCTCGCCGTGGCGATCTTCTCGATTTGGCAACTAGATCGTGGCGTTAAAGGGCGCGCTCTGGCCATCGTAACGGCTGATAATGTGCAAGCGCGAATCGCCACGGCCGACACTGCAAACAGCGTTCTGGCATTGCCGCCAGGCAGCCAAGTCAAAATTCTCAGCACGCGCGGCGATTGGATCTACGCAGCGCTACCGAGTAATCTGCGCGGCTGGATTCCAGCGAAAAGTGCCGAGCAAGTGCGACTCTAGATTTCTGGGGAGCGCACGCGCCTCGCGTGCAGCGATTGGCGCCTCGCCAATCGCCGGGAATGCTCGGGCGTCACAGAGCCGCATCGCGCCGGGAGGGATTTCGGCGGGGCGCCGAAATCTACACGCGAGGCGCGTGCGCTCCCCAGAGGCTGCGGAATTCGCTCGGGATTTGCGGCACACGGCAATCACCCTTAGAGAAATTGTATGAATCCAGAGATGGAAATCGGCACTGACGAGAAGGCTCTCCGGATCAATCTGGATCCAACCAAGTATGGGACCTTCGCTGAAATCGGGGCCGGCCAGGAAGTAGCACGCCGGTTCTTTCGAGTAGGCGGCGCAGCGGGCACGATCGCCAAAACCATGTCGGCTTACGACATGACATTCAGCGATGCAATCTATGGGCCAGCGGAGCGCTACGTCAGCCGTGCCCGCCTACAGACAATGCTCGACCACGAATATGGTCTTCTCATCGAACGGCTCGATAGAAAATTTGGAGCGGCGAAAACATTTTTCGTTTTCGCCGATACAGTCGCGGCGCGGAGTTTTAAACAGCGTAGCGAATCGCATGGCTGGCTGGGTGTGCGATTTCAACCCGAGCCGCGCGCGCAACCAAGCCAGATTATCATCCACGTTCGATTGCTCGACCAGGCAAACGTCGAGCAACAGGAAGCCCTTGGCGTAATTGGAGTGAATCTTCTCCATGGAGCCTTGTATCACAGCCAGCCGGAAAAAGTGATTTCACCGCTTCAGGAAAATCTCGCTCCGGGGCGAATCGAAGTGGACATGATCAAATTTTCCGGACCGCTCTTTCAAAGCGTCGATAACCGATTGATGAGCTTGCAATTGGTCAGCCAGGGTCTGACGAACGCGGTGATGTTCAAGGCAGACGGCGAGACGATCCAGCCAGCCGAAGTCTTCTACAAAAAGGCGATTCTGGTTGAGCGCGGGAGTTTTCGACCGGTTACCTATGCCACAAACGATATGTTGGACGGCGCCCGCCGTGTGTTTCTTAAGCAATCGGGTTGTTCCGAAGACGATCTCGTCGTGCTGATGGAGATGACGCTCGAACACTTATTCGCAGGAGGACAGCTCGATCACGCCGATTTTCTCGCCCGAGTGGACATCCTCGGCGCGCTCGGCCGAACCGTCTTGATCTCGAAGTTCGGCGAATACTACCGGCTCGCCGGATATCTCTTTCGTTACACAAACAAACCAATCGGCCTTGTCATGGGCGTGCCCAGTTTGATCGAGATTTTCAACGAAAAATATTACGCGAATCTGGAAGGCGGAATTTTGGAAGCGCTTGGCCGGATGTTTAAGGGAGGACTTAAACTCTACGTTTATCCGATGATCGACGAAGCAACCGGGAAAATCATCAGCGCAACGCAAGTGAAGGTCGCGCCCAATCTTCGCTCGTTGTTTCGATACTTGACCGACAATGAATACGTCCAGGAGATCACGGATTATCATCCCGAGTACTTGCGAATTCATCCGCCCGACGTGTTGGCCAAATTGCAGTCTGGCGACAACAGTTGGGAGCGAATGGTTCCGCCAGAGGTGGTCCAGATAATTAAGAAGCGAGAATTTTTTGGCTACCGCAGGCCAATTGCAGCGTAGTTTTATAGATGTCATTCTGAGCGAAGCGAAGAATCTCTGATATGGCTCTGGCAGCGCTGCAACAATAATCAGAGATGTTTCGCTTCGCTCAACATGACAAGCTGCTTACTAGAACAGCCGGGGCAGCCGTCGCGGTCTCGCCACTTCTAAGCACATGAAAATTGCAGTCGCTCAGATCTCGTGTTCGCTCGGTGATCCTGAGGCGAATCTGTCCAAGGTTCGCGACTTCTCTCGCCAAGCCAAAGAGACGGGCGCCGAGCTGATCGTTTTCCCGGAGATGACTGACACCGGCTACTCGATGCCGGTAATTCGGACGCATGCTGCATCGTGGACGAGCGGATTCGTTCCTGGAATCCAAGAGATCGCGACGAAACTTTCCATTGCCATCGTCAGCGGCGTGTCCGAGCGAGACGGATCGTCAATCTACAATTCCCAAGTTCTTGTCGATGCCGCGGGCGAGATTGTTGCGAAGTATCGCAAGACTCATCTCTATGCGGTCGCACCAGTAGAAGAGCAAACGTGCTTTGCTCCAGGCGATGCGTTCGCGAGCTTTGCAATCGGCGACCTGCGCTTTGGCTTCAGCATCTGCTACGATCTCCGTTTCCCAGAAATGTACCGAAAACTTGCGACCGAGCAGAACGTCGCCGCGTTCGTGATTTCTTCCGCGTGGCCATTCCCTCGGGTCGAACATTGGAGTGTCCTTACGCAGGCACGCGCAATCGAAAACCAAGCTTATGTGATTGGGTCGAATCGTGTCGGGAAAGACGATGAGTTGTGGTTTTGCGGCAGCTCCGCCATCATCGACCCGCGCGGGATTGTGATTGCTGCCGCCTCTGCAGATCGCGAAGAACTGATTCACGCCGACTTGTCTCAAGAGCTTGTAGACTCGGTTCGCAAGCGGGTACAGTCGTTAGGCCATCGCCGCGAGGATTTATACGGCTAATCAAGCGCACTGAGCTTGGCAATGCGCTTGATCGAATACCGAGAGCCTCTCCGGCGTGTTTCCATACAACCGAAGAGGCTCTCACATGGATCATCTAATTGCGGCGGCGTTTGGTTGATCGACAAATTGATCTACAGAGAGACGGGTTGCATGGATCGTACCCATGTCCTCGAAGACGAGATTTCCATCCGCGTCGAAGAACTTCTGATCATAAGTGCCGTCGAAACTATTGCGGTCGACGCTGACCGTGTTTAGTTCCCTCAACTCGAACCGTACGCTCGTAGGAGCGGGTGGGATACCACCGGGGGTCCATCCCACGTGGAAGAGCTGGGCAGTCCTGATTGCTATCTGTTTCCAAGTCCCCATGCACACCCCATTTAGAAAATTTGGGGTTTCGATTTCCAGTCCGTCACTGTGCCATTGCGTGTAGGTTTCAAACGGCGGACCGAAATCACTGGTATAAAACTCATGCCATAAACCTGCGATTGGCGGGTCTGCTTTCACCGCCGGCGAAAGCGCAATGCAGCCAAGCACCAGCAGGATTGTTCCGAATGTAATGCTTAATTTTTTCATTTTTATTTTTTCCTTTGGTTGATTGTTTCGGCCGTCTTTGGCCCCGAAGGCTTTCGGGGTCAGTTCTGACCGTTCACTGATGTACTGCGCGAGATTCCGCTGGCTGTTACGCGGAAAGTTGGCTTCGCCGCGTTAAAATCGTTGAAGCGTTAAACCGTTGAAGGGTTTAAGGGATGACCTGCCTTCGCCAGTCGCGGGGGCGCGCCAGACGGGTGCGAATAATTGGCGTTCCACCTGGGGACGCGCGTTGAGACAGGCTGGCAAAGAGCGACCCTGCATGTTAGTATCAGGCATGGAAAGGGGTTCGCTGTTGAAGACAATGCGCTCGGCATTGGAAGCCGTTTACGGCCGGCGGCTGCGTGGCGTATTATTGTATGGCTCAGAAGCACACGGCGAATCGCGAACCGACAGCGACATTGACGTGCTCGTGTTACTGGACCGGGTCGCTGATATTGGGGATGAGATCTCGCGCTGTTTGGAAGCGCTCTATCCCGTTGCTTTGAAAGTGGGACGACGCATCAGCGCCAAGCCGGTGGACGCGCAGCAGTACGAATCATTGAATTGCCCGTTGTACCAGCAAGTGCATCGCGAGGGCGTCGCTGGGTGAAGGAGTTTGCTCGCAGCGAATGGCAACGTGCGCAATCAAGACTGCGGTCATGCTCATCGAGAGCGATCCTGAATCGGCCACTTCGCGGGCCTATTATGCAGCGTTCCATGCCTTAACGGCGGTCTTCGCCTTGCGTGGTCAAAGCTTCAACAAATATTCGGCGTTGCGTGGTGCTTTGCACAAGCACTTGATCAAGACGGGCGATTGGCCTGCCGAGTTGGGTAGAGACTATGATTTTCTTATGGATTTACGCGAGATCAGCGACTACGGCGGCGGGGCTCATGTCAGGAAAAAGGATTCCCTCCGCGCTGTGGAAGCGGCGCAACGTAGCATCGCCGCATGTAAGGAAAAGCTTTCCAGTTTTAATTGATTCGCGTCCATTCGCGTAATTTGCGGGCGAACCAGAAAAGTTCGCGAACGCGGGGATGCCTTCGACAGCACGTTCGCCACAGCGAATCCGTCCTATGGCGGACGAGACGCCCGCTCACGGCGGGCAAGCAGTGCGCTACCCTTTCGGCGCGAGGGAGGCGACGATTTTAGACACGAATTTCACTAACCCACACGAATTAAACCGAAAGTCCTGTCATTCGTGATAATTCGTGGAATTAGTGTCTCTCTTTCGGCGCGAGTGAGGCGACGATTTTCTCGAAGCGCGGATCGCCGCGGAGAGAGTCCCACTTAGGATCCAGACGCAGCTCGCCGTACGTTGGACCGCACGGGATTTTCGCGACTATGGCGAGTTGCTCGATCGCCAGGTCGCGTTCGCCGGTCCAGGCATAAATCCACGCCAGGTTGGATACAAGCGGCGGACCATCTAAAGTGTCTTTTGCGATGGGCAAGAGCTCGACCGCCCGCCGCCCTTCACGCAGCGCGTCTTCTTTCCGTCCAAGTGCGGCGTCGATGACGCCCAAACTAGAAGTCAGAGACGCATCATCAGGCCGTGCGCGGACCGCTGCTTCCTTCTCTGTACGCGCGGCATTAAATGCGGCGCTGGCCGTAGGCAGGTCTCCTTTCATACGAGCCACTACGCCTAGCCAAAAGTCACGGCTGAATCCATCGTCAAGAGGATCGTCTTGCGGAAGTACCGTCGCGAAACGACCAGCGGCGACAAAATCACGCTCGAACAGAGCAAGTTGAAAGCGCTCCTGCTTCACGCTTTGATCCTCTGCGGAGGCGGGATCATCGGCCAGAATCTTTTCAAGCACCGCGCGCCAAGGTCGGGTATCGCCTCGTGAATGCATTTCGAGGTCGCCGTAGCGGACTATTCTCAGACCGTAATGCGGCCGGCCATCGTTCGGTTTGAGCGCGATCGCACGATCCAAAGCCTTACCAGTTTGTTCGTAAGCACGCGATCGGAAGTAAGTCCCTACAAGATTCACGACCAAAAAAACGTTTCGTGGGTCCAGTTCACTCGCTCGCTCCAGGTTGTGCACGGCCTCAGACCAGCGACCCTGCCGGCGGTCAATCAATCCGGTCACTTCAAAAACTTGTGGGTTGTTAGGCGAAGTGCGCCGGGCAATGCCAAGTTCGGCGCGGGCGCCGTCGTAATCGAAGTAGCCCCAATAGCGGTGCACAGCCAGAGCAACGTGCGCCTCGCCCGAGTCCGGTTTCAGGCGAAAGGCGGAATCTATTGCCAACTTCGCCAACGCCAAACGGCTGGGCGTATGATCAACTTGCGTGTTGTAAAACGTGTCGTGCGCCCGAGCCAACCAGCAATATGCGAGAAGAAAAGTGGGATCGCGACTGACCGCTTGATCAAGCAAGTCGACCGCTTGGAGAAGAGTCTTCTCATTATTTGTGATCCCTGCCTCCTCGATCAACGGCATAGCGCGGACGTAAAGGTCATAGGCCACAAGATCGTTTGTCGGTCGCTCCTGTATGGCTAGCTTTTCACGAGCTGAAAGCCTGGCTCTAAGTCGATCGACGATTGATTGTGCGACTTCCGTTTCAATTGCGAACACATCATTCAAATCCCGATCGTATTCCTCCGCCCAGATGCCAACATCGCTACGAGCATCCACTAACTGTGCATTTACGTGCAGCTTGCCGCCAGAACGTCGCACCGTCCCTTCCAGCACGTGTGACACACGCAGTGCATTGCCGATTTGGCGCACATCTTGTTTACCGCGATATTGCATCACGCTGCTGCGGCTGATCACTTTCAGGTCGGCGATTTTTGCGAGCTTGGTCAAAATATCGTCCTGCACGCCGTCGGCGAAAAATGCGTTCTCTTTTTCATCGCTCAGATTTTCGAATGGCAGCACCGCGATTCCTGTCGTTGCGGGCTTCTGAATCATATCACTCTTCGAAATGATCCAGCCGGCGGCTGCCGCGAGGGCGATTAAAGACGCGGCCAAAAGCCCAGTTGTAGGATTGCGGCGCACCCATTTTACTCCGCGCATCAATGGCCCGGTACGCCGGGCAAGAATTGGTTCATGCTTTAGCCAGCGTTCAAGGTCTTCGGCAAGCGCGAGCGCCGAAGAATAGCGGCGCTTTGGATCTTTCTCGAGACACTTCAAGCAGATCGTTGACACATCGCGATCGATCTTTGGATTCCACAGGCGCGGTTGTCGCGCCTCAGTGTCAAGAAGTAGCTTGATCGTTTCGTACGTTGTTCCTCCGGCAAAAGGCGGATGGCCGGTCAGCAGTTGATAAAGCACTGCGCCGATTCCATAAACATCTGTAGCGCTACTTACGGCGTCGTTATTTCCCACGGCTTGTTCAGGCGCCATGTAACTGGGGGTCCCTAACAGTTCGAGAGTGCGCGTGACCGTGCTTTCCGTTTCGACCAGGCGCGCCAAGCCGAAGTCGGTAAGGTGCGGTTCGCCTTTCGCATCGAGCAGAATGTTTCCCGGTTTAATGTCGCGATGAAGAATGCGGTGCTCGTGAGCGTAATGAGCAATGCGCGCTACCTTGGCGATTAGTTCGACGGCGCGGCGGGTTGGCATTGGCTCGCGCTTAGCCACCTCGTCGAGCTGGCCGCCTTCGACGAGCTTCATGCTGAAATAGCAGGAGCCATCGCGTTCGCCGACTTCGTAGACGGGAACGATGCCGGAATGATCAAGCCTGGCGGCGGCCTCCGCTTCACGGCGAAAGCGCTTCAAATGTGCGTCGCTAGCCCAATGGCCCAACCCGATCACTTTGAGAGCGACAGTGCGGTTCAGACTTTTCTGCCGGGCGCGATAGACCACACCTTGACCGCCACGGCCGATCTCTTCTAACAATTCATAGTCACCGAAGTCGGCAAACACCTTTGCGCGATCCGATTTCTTTCTCCTCTCTGAAAGTGGCTCGCCTAGCGGGCCGGGGTCATCCGCCTTCGCCGAGGCTACGGCGGACAAGTCGACCTCGGCTACAGGATTGTCCGTGAACAGATCAAGCCCCGTCTCAAACAGGCAAGCGGTACAAAGGCCTTCGGGTGCGTCGGCAAAGATTTCCGATCCGCACTTTCGACAAACCCTGGGTGCGCTACTCATGATGTGAAAGTCGCCCGCGCGCTCCTCATCTTGTACTGCGCGGAATTCTATCATACGTTACGCTTGTCTGTATTTATGAGACACGAATTTCACGAATTCACACGAAGCTGGTGACTCTTCAGACATCAATTACTCCCTATAAAATGACCCGTTTCCATTCCAACACATCGCCGCCAAAGTTGACTAATAGACCGACGCGAAGTTTCGAGGCAGCGAGATAGTTCAACACTTATTTGAGGTGCGAATCGGTCAGTTTTTCGACGGCTTTGGCTTCAAAGAGAATCTTATCCCAGACAACGAAGTCCGCGTAGTAATAGTGAGGCAGGATAACTCCTTTGTATGTGATTTCGTAATTTTTCTCGCGCGAAAACGGAATTCCCGCACGAGTCAGTTCAACAACGAGAGCGTCCTTGTAGATCACTTCATCGTGGCCCTTTCCCAACTCGCGATGGATTTCCATGCAAATACCCGCCAGTTGGAAAATTTCTTCCTTGTAAAGCAGTTCAGACACAAATTACATCCATCGAGGCACGAATTTCACTAATTCAAACTAATCGAGACACGAATTTCACCAATGCACACTATTGGAGACATGAATCTCGCCAATTCACACCAATTGATCCAAGAGTTTCAAGCCTCATAAATTTCGTGATAATTCGTGGAATTCGTGTCTATGCCTCATGAAGTTGGTGACAATTCGTGTAATTCGTGTCTTTACGCTCGCAAGACAGCGATTAAGTGACGCAGCTCATCTTCAATATCGCTGGCAACGGCGACGGTGTGACTGATTTCTTCCCGCAACAGGAGTTGGTAACGGTGGCGAAACCGATGGAATGCTTGCCGAAGCGCATTATCCGTCATGCCCAACTGCGAAGCGATCTCCGGTCGTGACGGTGCTCCCGGTTCGTCGGGTAGCAATTGTTTCAACGAATCAAATAACGCTTCATTCCCCGAGGCGCGGTATTCGTCCTTTAATCGCCGCATTACTTGCTCCATAAGCGTCAAAGCCCAGCGACGTTCATAAAGCCGGTTAGCGGTGAGAGAATCTGCCGGTTCCATTTCGCTTCGCTCAGCCGCGGTCAGTTGTTCCAAGCGCACCAGCCGTTGGCCTTTGCCTCGTTTGGCCGTCGTCGCGCGACGATGCTCGCTGGCCAAGAAATGTTTCAGTGACGTCAGCAGATAAGAACGCAAGCGTCCTTTTTCCCTGCGAACAGCATCGAAATCGCGGCGCTCCAGCAGCAGCGCAAAAAAGCTCTGTGTAAGATCTTCCGCTTGCTCGGGTCCGATACCCTGTCGCCTGATGAAGCTATAAACAGGCCGCCAATAAGTGCGGCAAAGTTTTTCGAGAGCTTCTCGTGCTGCCGGTGATTCGCCTTGCGCCGTCAGCACCACGCTCCAGTGAGTTGTAGTGAAGGCGATCCCGCCATTTTGTCCGGCAGCTGCCGGACCAACTGCAGTCAGAGACGTCACTTGATCATCGGCGGGCACGGGGCGATCCAACCAAAAGGCCGCGCGAAAATCAAGTCCGCTAGAAGATCCACGCTAAAATTCTGCCAGTTGCACGGCGGTGATCGGCACGAATTCGTTTTCATGCAGAACCACACGCCTTGTTCCGCGAATTAGCTGCCACCATTGTCGTGCGGAACCGAGCACGATCGCGAGCACGAGCACGAGAAAGAAAACGGCAACCAGCGCATCGAATCGCCACACGCCGGCCTGTCGTGCCAAGTCGGCGGCCTTGGCTGGATCGCTCATTGCAGATGCTTCACGCAACAGCGAGCGCGAGCCGCTTAAAAAACCAAGTCTCGGATCAGGCGAAAAAACTTTGAGATAGCCGGCTGAAAAAGTGACGGCGCACATGAAGCAAAGCGGCACGAGCGTCACGAACACATATTTGCTTTTGTGCATCTTGATCAAGAGCGTTGTGCCGAGGCAAAGTGCGACGACTGACAGCAATTGATTGGCGAGTCCAAACAGCGGCCAAAGTGAATTGATGCCACCAAGCGGATCAATCACGCCTTCATACAAAAACCAGCCCCACGCCGCGACCAGCAACAGGCTCGAGAAAAAATTCGCGGTCCAGGACCGGGTGTTTCCCAGCGGTCGCCAAAGATGCCCCAGCACGTCCTGAAGTAAAAATCGTCCCACACGCGTCCCCGCATCAATCGTTGTCAGAATGAATAACGCCTCGAACATGATGGCGAAGTGATACCACAGCGCCAACGCGGTCGGCTTTGCGGAGACTCGCGCAAACATGTGCGCCATGCCGACTGCAAACGTCGGCGCGCCCCCTGCGCGGTTAAACATGGTGGATTCGCCGAGATTGGTCGCGAGTGTCTGCATCTCTTTTTCCGTCACTGGAAAACCCGCGGCGGAAACTTTTGCGACGACTTCCGTGGGTGTGCCTTTTGTGTTGATGGCAAAGTATTCGCCTGGGCTCAGCACGCATGCTGCGATCATAGCCATCAACGCGACGATCATTTCGGTCACCATCGCCCCGTAACCGATGCTCCGTATTCGTGATTCGCGTCGAATCATTTTCGGCGTCGTGCCCGAAGCAATGAGCGAATGAAAACCTGAGACCGCACCGCAGGCGATTGTGATGCAGACAAAGGGGAAAACCGGACCCGCAAAAACCAGACCGGTGCCGTCGATGAATTTTGTAATCGCCGGCATTTGCAACGTTGGATGGATCAGCACGACTGCCAGCGCGAGCATGGCGACTGTGCCAAGCTTCAGGAATGTGCTGAGATAATCGCGCGGCGTGAGCAGCATCCACACCGGCAACACAGACGCAGCCAGTCCGTAAATCATAATTGCCCAGGCGATCCATTTCTGGTCGTGGCGGAACCACGCTTCAATCGCAGGAAAGTGCCCGAGAAATTGTCCACCCCACACGCCAAACGCCAGACCCAGCAACCCGAAAATCGTAATCGCGGCAACGCTCAGTTTTCCCGTGTGCAATCCGACTCCCATGATCAACGCCAGCGGAATTGTAACCGCGATGGTGAAAACCCCCCACGGACTTTGCGCCAGGGCCTGCACCACCACCAGTGCGAGAACAGCAAGCAAGATAATCATGATGGCCAGCACGCTGATGAGAGCGAGCAAACCTACGCCGCGCCCGATTTCGTCCTTCACCATTTGGCCGAGCGTTTTCCCGCCACGCCGAATCGAGGCGAA
>Ga0209056_10001899_pt1 | contig 22834 bp, 17 predicted proteins | sample GraSoiAngelo_114_FD_185876 | JGI IMG/M metagenome (GOLD analysis project Ga0209056, IMG submission 185876) | Grasslands soil microbial communities from the Angelo Coastal Reserve, California, USA - 14_0903_13_40cm (SPAdes) (version 2) | ecosystem: Environmental > Terrestrial > Soil > Grasslands... | reverse complement strand
GTTGATGGTGAGGAAGCACTCGTAGGTGCAGAAGCACTTCGACTCGCGGATGAACCGCCGTGACGCCTCGGCTTCGCGGCTGAACCAGATTTTCCGGAAGTCGTAGCCGGCGTCGCGCACGTTGCCGAGCTTGCGGTCGATCAGCAGCTCGCACGGGTAGACGTCGCCGTTGGCGAACATCGCCCCGCCGAGGTTCCCGGCGTAGCAGGGGATCTGGTACTCGTTCGTGCGCACGATCTTCGCAATCAGCTGGTGGCGCACGATCCGCTTCGCGTTGATGAAGTCGGCGAACGGGAAGTGGTCGTAGCCGGAGAGCGACCCCGACTTGTACTCGCGCTCCATGTGGTCGGCGTACTTCTCGTACTTCTCGACGTTGAAGAACTTGGACACGGGTTCCTTCGGGCTGCCGCGGGTGAGCAGCGTGAACACCGTGTCGACGTCGAGGTTCTGCCGGAACCACTCGTAGTTCTCGATCAGCACGTCCTCGTTGTGCTTGGAGACCGTCGTCTCCACCTGCACGCTGAAGTTCTTGTAGTGCTTCTCGATCTCGCGCAGCGCCTTGTAGGTCTCGACCGTCCGCTTGAACAGCCCGGGGAAGACCCGGATCTCGTCGTGCAGCGCACCGACGCCGTCGATTGACACGTCGATGTGGAGGTCGAGGTCGGGGCAGGTCTCGCAGAGGTCCTTCACGATCGAGACCGTGCGCGCCGTCGTGCTGCCGTTGGTCGGGATGCCGACGTTCCGCACTCCGGTGTTCTTGTGGAAGATCTTGACGATCTCCCCGATGTCCTTTCGGAGGAAGGGTTCCCCGCCCGTGGGGAGGAGGAACATGAGGCTCCCCTTCCCCATGCTCGCCGTCACCTTGTCGATCTCCTCGAGCGACAGCTCCTGCTTGCGATACGTCATCGAGGGCTCTTCCCAGCCGGGGTGCGCGCCGTCGGCGAGCAGGCAGTGCTTGCACTTGGCGTTGCACGCGTCGGTGATGAAATAGACGAGGTACACGGGGAGCTGGCCGCGCTTCACGAACATCTTCCGGCCGTGCTTCAAGTAATCGAAGTATCCCATCACCTGCTCCTTCACCGTTTCGCGCGGCTGCGGCTCAGTACCGCCGCCCGAGCGCGTAGGTCAACATGCCGACACCGGTCCCGATGCCGACCACGACGAGCTCCAGCCAGAGGAGCGGCGCCGCCGCCGCCGCCCTCCCCCACCCGTCGCTGGTGCGGATCGCGTCGAGGAAGCTTGCGTTGAGAACGATCGCCGCGGCGAGCGCGGCGAGCCCGGCCGCTCCCAGCGCCGGTGCCCCGAGCGCCGCCGCCGCGCCGAGCGCGCCCGTGGCGGCGAGCGCCACGGGGACGCTCGCCATGTAGCTCGCGGGGACCGAGGTGTTGTTGCGCGCGAGCTCCGCGCGATGCCGGAGCTTCAAGCGCGTCAGCGCAACCGCGCGCAGGAAGTCCGTGCGCAGCAACCCCGCCAGCGAGTACCGCTTCACGTGCTCCACCTCGAGCTCGGGCTGGACGCGGACGCGGATGCCGAGCCGGGCGAGCTTCTGCCCGAAGGCGGTGTCCTCGACGTTGGGGTTCCCGTAGCCCTCGTCGAAGCCGCCCGCGCGCACGAAGGCGTCGCGACGGATGGCCGCGGCGGTGGTGTAGAAGAGCGGGACGTCGCCGGTCTGGCGGGCGTAGGTCCACCGCATCCACAGGTTCTTGTACTGGCTCACGAGGTCGCGATGCCGCATGGCGGCCGCCTGCACGCCGATGAGCCCGTCGACGTCACCCCGGGCGTAGCGCTCGGCCAGGCGGGCGAGCGTGTCGGGCGCGACCATGACGTCCGAGTCGACGAAGAAGAGGAGCGCACCGCACGCGGCACGTGCACCCACGTTGCGCGCGGCAGCAGGACCGACCCGCCCGGGCGTCGGCACGATGCGGACCGGGAAGTTCGCGGCGATGGCCGGCGACTGGTCGGTCGAACCGTCGTCCACGAGCACCACCTCGAAGTCGACGAACGTCGACTGGAAGAGGCGGGTCAGGCATTCGGCGAGCGTCGCGGCCGCGTTGTAGACTGGGATCACGACCGAGACCGCGGGCGCGGCATGTGCCGCGTGCCGACGCGCGAGCCAGCGCGCCATCGAGGTGACGCGGCTCCAGCCGTGCTCGGAGTCTGGTCGGGGATCGGTTCCGTTCGGACGCATGTCAGTTCTTCCCGGCCGCGGCGACGAGCATCCCGCTCATCGCGGCGTCGAGCTGGCGCGCGAGCGCCTCCGTGCGCACGGGGTCGCGCGCCGCGAGGTCGTCGGTCTCATCCGGGTCGCTCGCCAGGTCGAAGAGCAGACGTTCGCCGCGCGACGTGGTGATCAGCTTGTAGCTCCCATCGTAGAGGACGCGCATCGCGCGATCGTACGCCCGCCCGTACTGCGCGACGAGCCACGGGTTGATGTCCTCCTCGGCGACGCTCGCGTGCGTCACGTCGAGCAGCGGCTCGCCCTGCACTCCCCCGGGCACCTGGGCACCGGCGGCGGCGAGCGCCGTCGGCAGCACGTCGACGAGCTGCACCGGGCGGTCGGTGCGGCCGCGCGCCCGCTCGACGCCCGGGAACTTGACGACGAGCGGCACGTGGAGGAGCGGCTCGTAGAGCATGCGACCGATGTGGCCCACCTGCCCGTGCTCGCCGAGGAGATCGCCGTGGTCCGCGGTGACGACGACGAGCGCCGTCTCGTACCGGCCGCGCGCGCGCAGGGCCGCGAGGAGCTCGCCGAGCGCCGCGTCCATCTGGAGCAGCTGCCCGTCATAGTTGGCCGCGATGAAGGCGCGCTCGGCGTCGGTGAAGTCGCGGACGGCGTGCGTGTAGAGGTTCGCGTGGGCGAGCCGCGCCGCGCCGGTGAGCCCGCGGCTCCAGCGGTCGTACGGCGCCGGCGCGAGCCAGGGCTCGTGCGGCTCCATGTAGTTGACGAAGAGAAAGACCGGCCGGCCGGCGGGCGCGTGGTCGAGCCAGGCGAGCGCCGCGGCGTTGATCTCGCGCGCGCTGCGGAAGGGCTTGAGGCAGAAGCCCGGGGCGAAGCGCTGCGCGAAGTGGACCACGTGCGGGCGGACATGGAAGAGCAGGCCCGGGGCGTCGTCGTAGTGCCCGAAGCCCTGCGCCACGCCGAAGGTGCGGTAGAGGTAGGAGAAGTTGGCGGCGAAGGCGGCGGTCCGGTAGCCGCGGTCGCGCAGCGCCTCGGCCAGCGTCACCCGCTCTTCGGGAAGCGGAAAGGCGATCCGCCGATGGCCGTCGATCGACCGCCCGGGCAGGAAGCCGCCGGCGAGATGGGCGCCGTGGCGGCTCGGGTACATGCCGGTGAAGAGCGACGCGTGGGCCGGCAGCGTCCAGGCGGCCGGCGAACGCGCCTGCGTGAACAGGAGCGCGTCGGCGGCGAAGGCCGTCAGATTGGGCGAGGTCTCGCGCGCGTAGCCGTAGGTCGAGAGGTGGTCGGCCCGCGTGGTGTCGAGCGACACGAGGATCACGTCGGGCGTCCCGGCCGGCGGCGGGACCGCGGTCGTGATCGGATCCTCGAGCGGTGCGCTGGCGAGCGGGTGGGCGAGGAGCGCCGCCGCGAGTGCGCCGCCCGCGAGCTCGAGCCCCAGCCGCGCGCCGCGACGCGCGACGAGGAGGCCGAGGGTCCGGTCGGCGGCGACGCCGAGCAGCGGAAGGACGGCCAGCAGGACGGGCAGGCTCCTCTCGGTCAGCAGCGCGCCGTGCCCCTCGTCGAGCCCGAACTCGCCGAGCGCGACGGCCGCCGTCGCCACGAGCGCCAGGTGGACGAGGACGAGGCCGCGGCGCTCCCGTTGCCCGTCCGTGGCGGACAGCCGCACGCCGAGTGCCGCCGCGGGCGCCGCGAGGGCGACGAAGAGGGCCTCGGCCCCGAAGCCGGGCGGCTGGTACACGCGCAGGAAGCCGTAGACCGCGGTGAGGGCGAGCGCGAGCGGTGCGCCGTCGCCGAGCACCGCGCCGAGCCCCATCCCGGCGATCCCCGCGATCGCGAGGTCCAGCGCCGCGATCCGCAGGCTCACCGCTCCTGGCACCAGGCCGCCGGCCGTCCAGTTGAGCGCCGCCTCGACCGCCCACCAGATCGCGCCGACGGCCACGCCGGAGGCGAGGCCACGGCTGGCGGCTCCGAACGTGCTGCGCACCGTCCCTACTCTCCCTGCCCGAAGCGGTAGATGACGTTGAAGGCCGGGCGCTTGCCGTTCAGATGCGTCACGATCGCCATCCCGATGCCGAGGAGGCCCCAGAAGAGGATCTGGACGGGCGGGTTGTAGAAGGCGTTGAAGTTCGCCATCGAGACGAGGAAGCCGAGGCCAGAGGAGAAGATGGCCCACAGCACGAGCGCAAGCCGATGGTCCTGCACGCGCCGGCTGCCGTCGTAGATCGCCGCCAGGGCGGCGCCGATGACCCACATCATCAGGGCCCAGCCGACGAACCCGGCGCGGAGCATGAGGGTCAGGTGCATGTTCGCGCTCTGCGCGCGGTGAGGCGCCAGCTCGCCGGGACCCTCCACCTCCACGATGCTCACCGCGCCCTTGCCCGGCTCGGGCCCGACCAGGGCCCGGTGGCTGCGGACCTCGGAGGAGATGGTCGCGCCCGTCAGCGACACGCGGCGCGCCCACTCGGCGCGGATCGCGCCGGGTGAGAGGCGGAGCGATCCGGTCAGCATCAGCAGGCCCACCAGCACGACACAGCCACCGGCAAACACCCTGAACGTACGCCGCGACGCCCGCCAGGTGAACACCGACCCCGTGATCCACAGCGCCAGGAGGCCGGTGCGACTCTGGGTGAGAACCACCGCGACGATGACGAGCGTCGTGCAGATGAGCCAGAAGTCCCGCTCCTCGCGCCGCTCCGCGCCGGCGAGCTCGACCAGCACGAGCGGCACCCCGAGGACGAGGTAGGCGGCGAGGACGATCGGGCTGCCGAGCGTGGAGGCGATGCGCGGCGTCCCCCCCCGCGCGAGCAGCGCCCCGCCGGTGATCGGGTGGGTCTGCACGGCGATCTCGAGGATGCCGAGCAGCGACACCGCCACGGCCGCCAGCGCGACGACGCGCGTCGCGCGCACGACGAAGCGATCGTTCACCTCGCCGCTCACGACGAGGAACACGAGGAGGAAGCCCGAGGCACTGAAGTAGGCGACGTCGCGCAGCCGGGGCACGAGGTCGCCCCCGAACAGTCCCGCGACGGCCGAGAACAGCACGAAGCACACCATCGGCCGGTTGGTGGGCGTCCGGTAGAGGTAGAGGCGGTGGGCCGGGATCTGGCGCACGAGCGTCGTCGCCGCGAGCAGGAGGCCCAAGGCCTCGAAGGGGGACAAGTTGAAACCGCCCACCGGGACCTCGAACGGCGCCTTGAAGAGCGCCGGCGCGAAGGATGCACACAGGAAGATCAAGCCGAGCACGACGCCGAGCGTGAGCCAGCGGTTGAGCAGCTTCACGAACGTCGCGGCGACGAGCCGAAAGTCGAGCCAGAAGGTGCGGTTGCGGATGTAGAGCAGGTCGTAGCGCAGCTTGTCGCGCGGGTGCGTGAAGTAGCCTCCACCGAGCTGCGCCAGGCCCGTCATGCCGGGCCGGACGACGAAGCGCGCGGTGTAGTGCGCGATGTCCCGCGTGGAGGTGGCCAGGAAGACGGGACGGATCGGCCGCGGGCCGACCAGGTTCATGTCGCCACGCAGCACGTTCAGGAGCTGCGGGATCTCGTCGAGCTTGCTGCGCTTCAAGAAGCGGCCGGCGGGCGTGTAGAGGGGCTCGTCCGGCGAGAGGAGCCGGGCCCCGATGCGGCGCTCCGCGTCCACCAGCAGCGTCCGGAACTTGTAGATGGTGAAGGGCTCGAGGCCGCGCCCGATGCGCGTGCCGCGGTAGAGGATCGGTCCGCGGCTGGTGAGCTTGATGGCGAGGGCGACGACGAGCGACACGGGCAGCAGCACGAGCAGCCCGGCGACCGCGATCGCCACCTGCCACCACCGGCCCCAGCGGCCGTCGGGCCGGAGACCGAGGTCGCGCGCCGGCGCCTCGACCCGCTCCGCCCACTGCGCACGGACGCTGATCACGTCGCCTCCCTTCGCGCGGGCGCGGCGAGCGTGCGGCAGCGATCGCCGGACTCGGCGGCCGCGCGCACCTCGCCGCGGACGGCGTCATGCCACACCACGAGGACGAGGAGCGCCCAGATGGCGCGGCTGTGGTCCGCCCGCCGCGTCATGTGCTCGGCCACCAGCCGGCCGACGGCGTCGGGATCGAGGAGTCCCTGGCGGCGGAGGCGTGTCGGTGCGAGCACGTCGTGCGTGAAGTCGCGCAGCTCGCCCACGAGCCAGCTCGGGATGGGCACGTTGAACCCGCGCTTGCGGCCGTCCACGATCGCGGCGGGCAATCGCCCGGCCATCGCGCGCCGCAGCACGTACTTCGTGGTGAGGCCGCGGAGCCGGAGCCGGGCCGGCAGGCGCCGCGCGAGCTCCATCACGGCGCGATCGAGGAAGGGCACGCGCGCCTCGAGCGAGTGCGCCATGCTCATGCGGTCGACCTTCACCAGGATGTCGGCGGGCAGGAAGAGCGTCCCATCGACGTACTGCAGGCGGTCGAGCTCCTCGCCGTCCGACTCCCCGTACAGCCGCTCGAAGAGCCGCACGGTAGGCTCCACCTCGGCCACCGTCCCGTTCGCGTAGAGGGCCGCCTTCACGTCCTCGGCGAGGACGGTCTTCCACCAGAGATGGCCGGCGGCCGGCGGAAGATAGGCGCCGGCGACGAAGCGCTTCGCCTTGTAGTCGAAGCTGACGCGCGCATGCGAGACCGGGAGTCGCCGCACCAGCTCCGGCACCGCGCGACCACCGATCAGGCGCGGCAGCCGGGCGTAGAGCGCGGCCAGGCGCCGGGCGCGGTAGGTCTCGTAACCGGCGAGCATCTCGTCGCCCCCTTCGCCGGAGAGGACCACCTTCACGTGCCGGCGCGCGAGCTCCGAGAGGTGCCAGACGGGAATCGCCGAGGAGTCGGCGAACGGCTCGTCGAAGTGGCGCACGAGCCGCGGCAGGAGCGTGGCCGCGTCGGGCCGCACGACGAGCTCGTGGTGCTCGGTCCCGAAGCGGGTCGCGACCTGCCGAGCATCGTCGGTCTCGCTGAAGCTCCGCTCCGCGAAGCCGATCGTGAAGGTGCGGATCGGGTGCACGCCGAGCTCGTGCATGAGCGCGACGATCGTGCTCGAGTCGAGCCCGCCCGAGAGGAAGACGCCGAGCGGCACGTCGCTCATGAGGTGGCTCGCGACCGCCGCACGCAGGGCGGCGAGGAGCTCGGCCTCCCACTCGCCATCGGACCGCGGCTCGCCGCGGCCGGCGTGGCCGCGAAGGTCCCAGTAGCGTTCGGTGCGCACGCGGCCCCCCGGCTCTGCGACCAGCAGGTGCCCCGGGGGCAGCTGCCGGACCCCCCTGAAGATCGACGCCGGGCCCGGCACGTAGCCGAGGGTCAGGTAGTCGTGGAGCGCCTGGAGGTCGAGGTCGGGGTCGAGCCCGGCCGCGAGCAGGCATTTCGCCTCCGAGCCGAAGAGAAGCCGCTCGCCGGTCTCGGCGACGTAGAGCGGCTTGATGCCGATGCGGTCGCGGCCCAGCACCAGGCGGCGCCTGCGGCGGTCCCACAGGGCGAAGGCGAACATGCCGTCGAGACCGGCGAGCGCGTCCGTCCCGCCCTCCTCGTAGAGATGCGCGATCACCTCGACGTCGGTTGACGTGCGGAAGTGATGGCCCCGGGCGAGGAGCCCGGAGCGCAGCGCAGGGCTGTTGTAAATCTCGCCGTTGCACACCACCTGGACGGAGCCGTCCTCGTTGGCGATCGGCTGATGGCCGCCCGCCACGTCGACGATCGACAGCCGGCGCATCCCGAGCGCCACCTCGGCGTCGGCGAACTCGCCGAAGTCGTCCGGGCCGCGGTGCGCCATGACGTTGCACATGGCCCACACGCGCGCCGCGCTGGCGCGCGCGCCGATGCGAAGGCTCAGCTCTCCTGCAATGCCGCACATGGTCGATATGGTCGATTCAGGCCGCCAGCCGTTGCCGCTCGAGCGCCGCCGCCAGCTCGCCGACGGAAGCCAGCCGCGGGCCGATGCCGAGACGCGGCAGCGTGAAGAGGTCCGCTCCCGGGCGCAGCGCGCCCGCGCGCGAGACGACCGCCGAGCGGAAGCCGAGCCGGCGGAGCAGCGCGGCCGTGTCCGGGCCGAAGTAGCGATGCGCGCCGCCGCTGTTGGGATAGGCGAAGTGCAGGGCGGGAGCGCCCACCGCCGCGCCGATCGCGTCGCGCGAAGCGGCGATCTCGGCCTCGGCCTCGAAGGGCGAGGCGAGCGCCACGTTGAGGTGAGTCACCGTGTGCGCGCCGATCGTCCACCCCGCCCGGGCGAGCTCGCGGACCTCGGCCCACGTGACCATGACGCCGGCCAGCCGACGCTCGAGGTCCACGCCCGCTGCCTCCGCGGCCCGCGCCAACCGCTCGGCGCGGTCGGCCGGTGCGAGCGGCACCAGCGCGCGCGTCAACAGGCGCGCCGCGCCCTCGCGGTCGGTGACCGGGCCAAGCGCAATCGCCGGCAGGCCGGCGACCGAGAGCTCGCGGCCTGGCGCGCCCAGCACGAGCGCGCGTGCCGCCGCCATCCACAGCGGCGGGCCGCCGTCGAGCGCCCCGGTCGTCACGTAGAGCGTCGCCGGGAAGCCGAGGCCCTGGAGCACGGGCAACGCCAGCCGATGGTTGTCCGCGTAGCCGTCGTCGAACGTGATCGCGAGCGCGCGCGGCGGCAGCTTGCCGCCGCGCGCCACCGCGGCCACCAGCTCGTCGAGCGGGACGACCGTGTAGGCGCGGCGGACGAACGCCATCTGGAGGCGGAACGCCTCGACCGGCAAGCAGATGCTCGGCGCAGCGTAGAGAACGTCGCTCGGGCCGTCGGTGAGCGCATGGTAGCGGAGCACGAGGGCCCGCACGCGGCTCCGGGCGAGGCGGGCGAGCGCCAGCAGACCCGAGTGGTGCAGCATGCGCTTGGCGGCCCAGGCGCCGAGGCGGGGAAGGCTCGAGGGATGTCCGTCGTTCATCGTCCGTGCTCAGCTCGCGGGGCTGGCGGCGTGGCGTCGCCAGCGTGCAACGAACCGCCTGCGCTCCCTCGCCTCCGGCTGCGCGGCGTGCTGATCCAGAAACGGCGGCCGCAGCCCGTTGTCCGTCCAGTCGAAGTTGACGAGCCAGCTGGACGTGTCGCGCCCGAGCCTGACGGGGCCATGGGCGGAGCCCAGCGCGAAGGGCCGCTCGACCCGAGCCGGGCGGAACCCGAACCCCTCGTAGATCCGCCGCATCTGCGCGTGGCACGAGGCGAGCACCACTTCGGGCTGCCGGCTGCCCTCCCCGGCGACCTCCGCCACGGCCGCCAGCACCCCGGCAGCGAGCGTGTCCGGGTCCGGTCCGTCGGCCTGCGCGACCACCAGACTGCCGGGGTGCTCGTTGAGGACGACGTAGCCGCACGGCCCGCCGCGGACGAGCCGGAAGAGGCGGTAGCGCACGAAGGAGAGCGCCCGGCTGTAGCGCCAGTCGAGGTACGCGACGCCGGGCGCGAGCCGGAGCGTGAACCCGCCCGCACGCGGCAGCATGTCCTCGCTGAACCCGCCCACCTCCTCCGCGCCGACGGCCGGGAGCGCACCGCGTCCGATTGCGTGCCGCAACCGCCCGCCGACATCGACGGGCGGCGTCGCAGCCCGCAGCAGCGACTTCGCCACCCCGCGCCAGAGCGGTTCGGCGTGCCGGCTCGCGTAGCGGCCGTTCAGGCGGTAGATGCGCACGCCGGGGAAATAGGTCCACCGCTGGTGCTCGAGGATGCGGTGCGTGTCGGGACTGCCGCCGTAGATGCAGGCCACCTCGCTCGAGCGGACCCAGCGCAGGAAGAGGACGCCGCCCGCACCGCGGCGGAAGGCGACGAAGTTGGAGGCGCAGCCGATGGTGAGGGGCCGGCCCTTGTACTCGAAGCGGAGCTGCTCGACGCCGATCGCGCCGGCGACGGCGCCGTCGTCCGCGAGGGCGAGATACAGCCGGCACCACGGGGCCGTCGTGTAGTAGTGGTCGACGAACGGCCGGTGCGACAGGCTGTGGCCGGCGGCGGCGTCCCGCGCGGCGGCGGCGAGCGCCGGAAAGAGCGCCGGTTCGTACGCGACGATACGCATCAGAGCTGGCCGCCGCTCAGCTCGATGAGGTCGCCCGAGAGGAACGCCGCGCCGGGCGAAAGCAGGAAGCGCACGACGTCGCTCACGTCTTCGGGCTGGCAGAGCCGCCCGAGAGGCACGAGCGAGGCCTTCATCCGGATCCACCGCTCGCTCTGGTTCTTGTTCATGCCGACGGGGACGAGGGCGGGGCAGACGGCGTTCACCGCGATCGCGCGCCGCGCCATCTCGGGCGCGAGGAGCTTCACGGTGCTCTCGAGCGCGGCCTTGCCGAGGGAATAGGCGGCCAGCGAGAGGTTCGGCCGATGACTCCCCCAGATCGAGCTCACCACCACCAGGCGCCCGCCTTCGGGGCCGACGTGGCCGAAGAGGAAGCGGGCGAGCCGCACCGTGTGGACCGTGCCGAAGCGCACCTGGTCCTCGATGGTCTCGTCGGGAGCGGCGAGGAGCCCGCCCCGGGGCGCGCCCGGCCAGGCGGCATGCACGACGGCGAACAGCGGCCGGTCGCCGAGCGCCGCCTCGAGCGACTCGCGCCAGTCGGCTGCCGCGAGGTCGACGCGCAGCGGGGTGACCCCCGGGTGAGCCGCGAGGGTCTCGGGCAATGGCCGGGTATGAGCGAGTGCGAGGATCCCATGGTCGCCGGCGAGCCGGGCCGCTATGGCCGCCCCCAGGCCGCCCGAGGCGCCGGTCACCACGACGAGCGGGGCGTCGGCAGCGGTGGCGGCCGCGGGCGATACGGGCGCGGCCGGCGCGGCGATGGCCGGGGGGCGCGACTCGTGTCGCGTGAAGCCCATGAAGATCTCCGCGGTGGGGAGGTGGCGCCCGGCGTCCTGCACGACCACCTTCACGGTCCCCGTGCGCAGCCCGGAGTCCCACGAGACGATCTCGCCGTGAACCAGCACCCGGCACGGGAAGTAGAGCGGCACGGGGAAGCGGGCCTGCACGGAGCCGAGCAGGACGTGCGGGCCCGGGAGGTACATGCCGACGAGGGCGGAGGCGAGCCCGATCTGCATGGCCCCATGCACGAGCCGGCCCTCGAGCTTCGTGGTCCCGGCGTACACCGGATCGATGTGCAAGGGATTCCAATCGCCGGAGCTCTCCGCGAAGCGGAGCACGTCCTCCTCGCGGATCTCCCGCTCGAACTCCGCCGCGAGCCCGACGGCGATCCCGCCCGGCTCGAGCGCGTGCACGGCCCGGCTCACCGGCCGTTCCGCCGCTCGACCAGATCGAGGACGGTCGCGAAGGACATCATCTCCTCGAGCTCCTCCAGCTCCACCTGGATGCCGAACTCCTCCTCGATCACCGCCACCAGGTTGATCGACGCGAGCGAATCCCAGGTGCCGACCGACGACGGGCTGGCGAGCGGGATCTCGTCGGGGCCGAGCTCGGGGAAGACGAGCCCGAAGCAACGCGCGAGCCGCCCCGGCACGCCGTCGGTCGCCGCCCCGCTCATGCGGACTCCCCGGTATGACAGCGGACGAAGAGTGGCGGCTTCCGCGCCGCGAAGCGTTCCGCCGTGACGCGCGCCTCCGTGCCCGGCTCCTCGTCGGCCAGCGAGCGGAGGAAGTCGGCGACCAGATGGTTCTTCGGAGTCGGCGCGTACGCGAACGCGAGGTCGCCGATCTTCAGCCGGTCGAACAGGAAATCGAGCGTCGCCCACTCGATCCGGCGGCTGAACGCCCGGCAGCTGAGCACCCACGTGTCGACACGCAGGCACCGGCCGGCGAGCCGCCCGGCAACCACCGAGACCTTGCCGAGCGGGCCGTACCGGTCGCGATAGGCCAGCAGGACCGCGAAGGCGCCCTCGCGCCCGAGCAGCGCGCGCCACTCCCCCTCCGTGTAACGGCGGCCGTTCAGATTGAACTGGTTGGTCTTGTTCACCAGCTCGAGCGGGCGCGGATCGCCCACCACCGCCACCGGGAGCACCACGAGCTCCTGCTCGGCGCGTGAGAGGAAGGCATCCTGCCGCTCCGCCCCGGACGTCAGCGGCGGCAGGTCGGGCGGCGCCCCCCCGACGGTCCGGGCGCGGAGCGCGTCCTCCGCCGAGAGGACCGGCTTGCCGAAGAGGTCGCGCAGCTCCTCGAGGACGGCGTAGACCCCCCCGTCGTCGCCGGTGGGGAAGCGGACACCCGTGACGTCGGGATGGACGGCCGCGACCTCGGCCAGCTCGGCGGCGCTGTCGTCCACGAAGACGACGCCATCGGCGCCGAGGTTCCAGGCGCGCAGGATGCGCTCGACGGACACCGACTTGGGCGCCCAGTGCGCCTCGACCGGGAACAGCCGCTCGCGTGGCACGAACAGGCCCTCGGCCGCGAGGCCGGCTTCCACCGTCTCGCGGTCGGCCTTGCACACCACCCCGATCAGCACGCCGGCCTCGGCGAGCCCGGCGAGGAGCTGCTGGTAGAGCGCGTGCGCGTGGCTCTTGTGATCGAGGTCCCACGAGACGCCGGTCGATTCGCCCAGGACGCCGCGCCAGAGCGTGTCGTCGAGGTCCGTGATGAGCGCCTTCTTCGGCGCCGGCGGCACGAGCAGCCGGACGAGCAGCTCGGCCAGGGCTGCGGCGTGCGCGCGGCGGTACGGGAAGCCGGTCGTCAGGTACGACCGGACGTCGAGCCGCGTGCCGAGCGGCGAGAGGCCGTCCAGGCGCTGCGCGTCGACCAGGCGGACGCCCGGCGTGCGGACGAGTCCGGCGGCGAGCTCGGCCACGAGGTGACGGAGGTCGGTCGCGAGCTCGCTCGCCACCCACCCCGGTGTGAACGACGCCGGCGGCAGCGGCAGCGTCGGCACCGAGACCGCCACCGGCATCCGAGCCGCGAGCCGGCCGACGCCGGCGAGGATCGCGTCGCGCGCCCAGGCGGCCTGCGTCACCATGTCGGGCAGGTCGCCGGGCCGCCATCCTGCCCCGTCGCGCAGCCCGAGGCGCCGGTCGAGATCGGCCCACTCGAGGACGACGGCGGCGCCCTCGGCCGCCGCCCCGCCACAGCGCTCCAGGCCGCCCAGGAGATCGCCGTAGGGGCCGGTCGCGAGCTCGACCCGATCCTCCGGCAGACGGCGCTGGAGCTCGGCGGCGACGAAGGTACCGAGGTGCAGCGGGGTCGAGCCGCAGACGAGCGCGTAGCGCGCCACCCGCCCGGGGACGGCGCGGGCGGCATTGAGGATGGCGAGCGCCTCGGAGACGGTGCGGGCGCTCATCGCTCGCTCCCGTCGCGATACAAGAGCTCGAGGAGCGGCGCGCGCAGCCAGCTCCAGCCGCGCCGGCCCAGGCACGCCTTGGCGGCGTTCTTGGCCGCCTCCACCGTCCTGAGGCGCCAGAGCGCGCCGCGCTGGGCGTCGATGATCGCGGCGAACTCCTCGACCGGCATGCCGCGCCGGACGCCGACGCGCGGCATCGAGAGCGGCGGGTCTCCCGGGTGCCACCAGGCGACGCGGCTCGTGCAGAACACGCGATACCCGAGGTCGGTGAGGACGGGCGCGAGCGCCGGCGGCTCCCAGCCGTGCGGGAGGGACGCCGCGTGCACCGGCGCGCCGAGGCGGTCCTCGAGGAGGCGCTTCGAGTCGCCGAACTCCCGGCGCAGCGCCTGCTCGTCGAGGGCGTCGAGGAAGGGGTGGGTCATCGAGTGGCTGCCGATCTCCATGCCGGCGGCGAGCATCTCGCGCAGCTGCGCCCAGGTGACCTGACCGGGCCGGTCGATGCGGGTGGGGACGACGAAGAAGGTGGCACGGAGGCCGAGCTCGACGAGCACCGGAAAGGCGTACTCGTAGTCGCTCGCCGCACCGTCGTCGAAGGTGAGACTGAAGAAGCCGCCGCCGAGCTCGCCGGGCACCCGGCTGACGGCCACGGCGCGCCGCGGCGAGTCGGCCGCCGCCAGCAGGTGCGCGCGGAACTCGCGGGGATCGAGCGCGTAGGGCCGGTGCGTCGGCGGCACGCCGGCGAGCCGGGCGGCGGGCACGACGTCGTGAAAGGCGAAGACCGCCGCGCGGGGTCTCATGCGACGGCCTCCAGGCGCTCGGTGTACAGCTGCTCGAGGGCCGCCACCATCCGGCGCGCACTGAACCCCTCTTCGACCGAGCGCCGGGCCGCACCGCCGACGGCCGCCGCCCGCACCGGGTCCGCGAGCAACCCCAGCGCCGCCGCCGCGAGCGCCGCCGGGTCTCCCGGCGGCACGAGGATGCCCGTGCGATCGGCGTCGACGGCCTCACGCGTGCCGCCGACGGCGGTCGCCACCACCGGCCGCCCCGCGGCCATCGCCTCGAGGAGCGCGTTCGACATCCCCTCGGCGCGCGACGGCAGCAGGAAGACATCCATCGCCGCGAGCGGCGTCCGCACGTCGGCCACCGCCCCCACGAAGCGCACCGTGTCGGCCAGGCCGAGGTCGGCAGCCTGCCGCTCGAGGCGGGCGCGCAGCGGGCCGTCGCCGACGATCAGCGCTTGCGGCCCGAGGCCGTTCGCCGGCCCGAGCATGGCGCGCACCGCGAGGAGGAAGTCGCCGTGGCCCTTGCGCTCCTCGAGGCGGCCGACCGTCCCGACCACCGGCCGCCGCGGGTCGAGCCCGAGCGCCGCCTTGGCGGCGGACGGGTTTGGGCCGCCGCGCACGCGTTCGACGTCGATGCCGCTCGGGATGATCGTCCAGCGCCCGCGTACGCCGTGCGCCGCGGCCTCGCGGCGCAGCGCGTCCGCGTTGGTGACGACGGTATCGACCATGGCCGCGATCAACCGCCAGGCGCGCCGCGCCTGCCGGTCGTCACCAGTGAGACTCCGCTTGCTCGCGAGGACGAGGCGCGCCCCGGCGAGCCGCCCGGCGATGGCGCCGACCAGCGCGGGACGCCACTGGTAGCCGTGCACGACGTCGGTGCGGGCGGCGCGGAGGAGGCGAGCCGCGCGGACGAGGCCGCGGAGGGCCCGCGGCGTGGCCAGGTGGTGGCCGAGGTCGAGCGAGGTGACGGGAACGCCGGCCTCCCGGAGCTCGGCGGCGACCTCGCCGCCCGGGCGCAGCGTGTAGACGTGCGCGACGAAGCGGCGCCGGTCGAGATCGCGCAGCACCTGCTGGAGGTGCCGCTGCGTGCCCCCCGTGTAGAGCAGCGGGGCGAAGTAGGCGACGCGCGTCATGCCGGGGCCGCAAGGGCGTAGCGGGATCGGCGGGCGGAGCGGACGGCGGCGCCCGCCGGCTCCGGCAAGCGCTCGACGTAACGCCGCATGGCGACGATCTGACCGATCAGGATGTAGGTGAACGGGGACTGCCAGAGATCCGCGAAGAGGGCGAAGAAGCAGAAGAGCAGGTACACGATGCGGATCGCCGCCGCGATGTAGCCGACCTCGAGGTCGCGGTGTGCGAGTCGCGTCACCACCTGCAGGTCGCGCCACGTGATCCACAGCAGGAACAGGTAGAGCCCGAGTACGAAGACCCCCCCCTCGGACGCGGCCCAGAGGTAGGAGTTGTGCGGAGGGCGGTAGAAAGCATCATTGTATACCTGGCGAGACACCTCGCGGAAGTTCCCCAGCCCTACGCCGAGCCATGGATGGTCCTTGATCATGTGCAGGCCGGCCAGGATCGTGTCCTCGCGCATCAGGTTCGACGACGCCGCGCCGCGATCCTCCGCCTTGGTGGGCATCAGGTGCGTCATCCGCGCCCAGTCCGCCGCGGGGATCACCGTCGTCACCAGCAGAACGCTGGCCGCGACACCCATCCCGACGTACCTCGCGGGGACCCGGAAGGCCCGCGGACCGGTCTGGATCAACACACCGAGGACCACGGCGCCGAGCAGGCCGCTGCGCGAGCCGGTCGCCAGGAGGACGGGCAGGCAGGCGGCGATCGCGCCGGCCGCGACCAGGCGCCGGGAACGGCCCCGGTTGGACAACGCCCAGAACCACCAGCACGCCATCTCCATGAGGCAGATCATGGAGAGCTTGTTCGCGTTGCCGCCCGCGCCGAACGACGCCGCCGCCCGGAAGCCGAGCACCAGGTTGCCCTGCAGCCAGTTGACCAGCGCCGACGGGACCGCGCCGTAGAGCGCCAGCATGTAGGCCAGGAAGGCCGCGCGGATGTCGCGGCGCGTGCGGACGAAGACGAGAAAGAACAGGAGGAACGCGAGCCGTGTCACGAAGTCGTGTGCCAGGTCGGCCGTCTTGTCGAGCATGAAGACCTTGCCGCGGCTCGGACGCAGGAGCGGAAAGGCATCCGGGGCGTGGGTGGTGGCGGCGAGGAACAGGAGCCCGATTACGGCGAAGACGGCGACCTGCGGGACCTTCAAGAACGAGAGGTCGCGCGTGTTCAGGACGTACACCGCGAGCGAGACGACGAACCCGACGCCGAGCAGGTTCTGGACCGTGAGGAAGCCGAGCGACTGCAGGAGGGTCGGATAGGCACTCAGCAGGTAGAGCGACACCATCACGACGATCCCCATGACGGGGTTGGCCAGGAGCACGCCCACCATCGCAAACGCCACCCAGGCCGCGCCGACGATGATCTCCAGCCCGAGATACGTCCCTGCCACGGTGAGGGCGGCGACCAGCGGGAGCGCGAGCGCCACCACGATCCGGATCGCGAGCGGCATCGCGCCCGTGCGGCGGGTGGCCCTGAAGCGAGCCGGCATGTGTGCGATCGGTGAGACCAAGGGTATCCTTCGCTGTGACCGGCGGGCGCGCGCGTGAGGCCAGCTGGCCGCGGGGTGCCCGAGACTCCGCGGCGTGCTGAGGGGCGGGGAGCCGCCCGGGCACGCTCACCGAGCCGTCGTCACGGTCGAGCAGGTCGATGGGGCGGAACCGAGGGCGACCGCCGCCGCGGCCTTCGGACACCCAGCGCGCCGCCACGCGTGTGCCCGCCATCCGCGCCGCTCGGTATCCTCGACGCACACATCGGTCATTTCTCCGTTCCGGAACCACTCACGCAGTTCTTCCCGTTCGTGAAAATGGGTGATCGGCGTCGACAGGCGGTCGTGCACGGCGGCCGTGCGAGCCGACCAGCCATACTCGACGTACGCCCCGAGGGGCAGGACCCCGAGGAACCGACGGAGGCCCAGACGGGCGGCGACCTTCAGCGGTTCGAAATAGAGGACGGACAACAGGGCGGCGATCGCCCTCGAGACCCGCACGCGTGCGGTACTCGACATTCGGCGGACGAGACGGTGAAGGGAACGCATGTGCGACAAGCGATACGTCAGCGCCATCCCGCGGTAGCCATAGACCCAGATGGCGACGAGCCCTCCGGTGGGCCGGGCGAAGCGGACAATGGTCCGGAACGCCGCCCGGGGAGATGGCATGTGATGAAGAACCCCGAACGACCAAACGACGTCGAAGCGGCCTCCCTGCAAAGGCGCTTCGAGAACGTCGGCCTGGATGAGATGGCACCGCGCGTGCTCCAGGTTGTTTCGCCGAGCCACGTCGACGCCCCCCGAGAGGTCGATGCCCACCGTTTCCGCGCCTGCCCGGCTCGCGACGTACAGGTGGCGACCAAACCCGCAGCCCACGTCGAGTACGAGCTTGTCCCGGAGGTCGGCGAGCGTTGCCGCTCGACCGAGGTTGCGGCAGAGGTTCGCCTGCCACTGATGCCTCAGCTCCGGCCCCGGGAGCCTCAGGTCGAGCCGTTGGCGCGTGAAGCTGTCGAGCGTTTCGGCCAAGGGATCGGACGGAGAGGACGCGCCGTCGAGAAATTCCGGATGGCGAGAGAAGAAGTCCGGATAGCGCGACCGCATGCAAGCCAACAGGGCCGGGCTCAGCAGACGCGGAATCCCGTTGATGATCGGGAAGTCGGCTCGACAGGCCGTGCAGCGCAAACGGCCTTCCACGACGTCGGACTGGTAGCAGCGAGCACAATCCGAGGGGCTCACGCCGCGCTCCACCGTCGTCTCGCGCCACGCGCAGACGGTGCTGCACGCGACGCGGCTCGGTGTCCAGCCGGGCACGGCCTCCTCGGCGTGCGACTCGAGCGCAAAGCGGCCGCCGCATCGAGGACAGACGATCAGATCGACGAGTCGTCGCTTCATGGCTCACGCCCCGGCGTACGCGTCGCATGCCCCGTGATCCGAGGCCGCACACGACCGCGTCGCCTAGAGCAGCTCTTCGAGAAACGCCGGGATGTAGTCCCGGCGGCGGTTCAGCACGGCGCCGACCAGGCGGACCCCCACCCGCTCGAGGCTCCGCCGGGTGCGCTCGACCTCGGAGATGCGGGTGCGGTCCGCCTCGATGACGATCAACGCCGCATCGAGGCGCGGGCCGAGGATCGAGGCGTCGCTGTAGACGTTCGCGGGCGGCAGGTCGAAGAGGACGAAGTCGAACGCCTCGCGGAGCTTGGCGAGGGCGACGGCCACGCCCTCGGCGTCGAACAGACCCGAGGGGCCGAGCGCCGTCTGTCCGCCGGTGACGACGAAGAGATTCGGGATGGGCGTCTTCTGCACCACCGCCGGAAGGTCGGCCCGGCCCTCGATCAGCTCTGCGAAGCCGCCGTTGCGGGCCACGCCGAAGACCGCATCGCAGCTCGGCGTGCGCAGGTTCGCCTCCACGACGGCGACGCGACCGCTCCGCCGGCGGACCAGGATCGACGCGAAGACGGCCACCGTGGTGGTCGTGCCCTCGCCGTGGCGCGACGCGGTCACGCCGAGCAGCCGGGGCACCGATGCGGCATCGGGGCCCGGGGCGACGAGGAGGTTCGTGCCGAGCCGCTGGTAGGCCTCCTCGACCTCGGGGCCGAGCCGGAAGTCGAGCGTGACGCGCGGCTCCGCCTCGCGCCGCGGCGCACGCGCGAACAGCCAGCGCCAGCGCGAGCGGCCGTTGCCGTTGCGCTTCCCGTTGCCGCTCCCATTGCCGCCGTTGCCGCCCGGCGCGCCGTTGCTCTTCCCGCCGCGGCGCTCCGCCTCGAGCTTCTTCAAGGCGTCGTAGATGCGGCTCATGGTCCCTCCGGTCCTGCCTAGCCGTGCGCGATGTCGGGCGCGGTGTGGAGCTCGGGAATGACGGCGAGAACGGGCAGCTCGAGGTAGTGCTCGACCTCTTCCTCGAAGCGGAGCCGGCGGTTCAAGTACTCGACCGCAATCGCCATGCCGGCGCCGACGAGGAGGCCGCTCGCGAGACCCAAGAGCAGTGGGAGGAGGAGCCCGTTCTCGGGCTCGAGGGGCGGCGTGGCCCGCTCCACGACGGTCACGTTCACGATGCTCTGGGTCTTCATCGCCTCGCTGATGCGCGCCTCCTCCTGCTTTCGCCAGTACAGATCGAAGGCGTACGCCTTCTCGTCCGCGACCTGCTTCAGGTTGTTGATCATGAACCGCTGATCGCGCAGCTCGTGCACGTGCTTCCTGAGCGCCGACACGTGCTCGGCCATGGGAGCCTCGCGCTCACCGAGGTCCGCCAGCGCCGCCTCGATGGTCAGGCGGTTGCGCTGGAGCTCGCGGTAGATGGCGCTCTCCTGCAGCGTCTCGACGTTCAGCACCCGCTCCTTCTCCTCGCCCAGGCGAGCCCGGACCTTGGCGATCTCCTCGTCCTTGTCGCGGATGTGGCGGTCGTCGGGAAGATAGCGCTGCAGCGCCTGATAGCGTTCGATCTCGAGGCCCGCGAGGCGGTCCTTGAAGGTCTGGATCGTCGGGTTGGCCCGGTACTCCTCCGAGTACGGGACGTGCGCCGGTGTGCGCGCGAGTTGCGCGGTGATCTCGACGAGCTTGCGCTGGCCGCCGCGGATCTTCTGCCGGTGGCCCCGCAGGCTCTTCTCCGCGTCCTGCAGGTCCTGGTTCAGGATGTGGATCTCCTGGTCGGCGTCGACCACCTTCGTCCGCCTGAGGTAGGCGCGGAGCCGGTGCTGGGCGACCTTCATCTCGGCCTCGAGGATGCGCAGCTGGTCGGCGTAGAAGGAGTGGATGCCCTCGTTGGCGTAGGCCCGGTTGTGGTGGTCGACGTAGACGTCGGTCAGGGTGTTCACGAGGCGCGCGGCGCGGTCCGGGTGTCGCCCGAGATAGCTGATCTGGAGCACGTTGGAGCCCGGCGCCGGCGCCACCGTCAGCGCCAACTGCATCCCGCTGACCATCTCGCCGAGGCTGGTGCCGGCTTCGGGCTGGATGCCGAGGCGGGCGACCGCCTCCTCGAAGACCTGGCGGCTCTTCACGATCTCGGCTTCGCCGGCGATCACATCGGGGTTGAGCGGCACGTTGATGCTCCGCGAGGGTGCCTCCGCGGGAGCGAGCTGCACAGCCTCGCCGACCTTGACGAGCACCTTGGTAGTGGCCCGCCAGGTCCGCGGCCGGAGGAGCGTCATGATGGTCGACGCGAGGAAGACGAGCAGGAAGACGCCGATCACGAGGCGGCGGTGCTTGAAGACGGAGTAGAAGAAGCTCCGCGCGGCGAGGGCCGGAGCGCCGGGCGCGCTGGGGGCCGGGAGCAGCGTCGCCGCCTCGGGAAGAGTCTGGATCGTTGCCATGTTCGACCTGCTACTGCGAGACGGCGCTCCCGAGGCCCACGCGGGGCAGCCCCGGAATCAGCCCCCGCACGTACTCGTCGACGACGTTGTCCATGTCGGCGATCCACGTCGGCGGAACGTAGACGACGTCGTTCGGATGCAGCCGGACGCGCTCGGCCACGCCCCGGTTGACGACCTGTCCCATGTCGACGCGGGCGGCGCTGAACGTGCCGTCCGTCCCGGGCGTGAGCAGGAGGACGCTCTCGAGCTTGGCGGTCCTCTTGAAGCCCCCGGACTGGAGCACGGCCTGCAGCGGCGTCATGTCCGGGGCGAGGACGACGTAGCCGGGCTTGGCCACCTCGCCGCCGATGTAGACCCGTTGCTCGCCGAGCTTGGTGACGATGATCGAGACCTCGGGATCGCGGAGGTGCGCCGAGCTGCGCTCGACGACCAGCCGCTCGAGGTCCGACGGCGTCATCCCGACCACCGCGATCTCGCCCGCCGCGGGCAGCGAGATGCGCCCGTCGGGGCGGACGGGCACGTGCTCGTTCATGTCGGGCTGGTAGAGGAACTTGACGTCGAGCTCGTCCCCCATCTGGATGCGATAGGTCGGTCCCGGCTCGCGCACGGGCGGAGGCAAGAGCGCCGCGGCAGGCGCCGTCCCACCCGCGTGCCGGTGCGCGCAGCCTCCGGCCGCGGCGGCGGCGAGCCCCAGGAGGAACAGCCGCGCGAGCCGTCGGTTCATCTGTCCTGTGCCGAGGTTCGTTTCCATCGTTGTTTGCCGGCCGTAGCTCCGCCCCTGCCCCCTCTGCGGGGTTCTCTCGTTCGCTCCGATCATCTCTGCCCGCCGAAGCCGTCGCTCGCTGCGTGCGCCCGGCCGCGGGGGAGTTTCAGACGCGGTCTACCAGTCCCACCGGCAGCTCGGCGCTGATGCCCTGCCGGAGAAAGTCGAGGAGGATCTTGACCCGCCCCCGGGGCGAGCAGGGTCGCTGGATGACAGCCATGAGCCCGGCGAGGGGGCCGCTCTTGATCTGCACGCGGTCCCCGGGTTTGAACCGCGCGAGCGGACGGATCACCCCGTTGGGCGCGCTCGCGCGAATCAGGTAGACGACGCTGTCCTGGACGGGCGTGGGCACTTCGCCGAAGGCCACGAAGCTCCGCACCCCGGGAGCCCACACCACCCGGTAGTACTGCGCCAGCAGCACGATGTGGACGAAGAGGTAGCCCGGGAAGAGCGGCGCGATCTGGTCACGCCCGTACTCGAGCACGCAGGGCAGGAAGGTCGCGACGCCCCGGCGTTCGAGCTGCTGCACCGCGTAGTCCTCCTTCTTCGCTTTGGTGCGCACCACGAACCACTGACGGTCCCCAATGAGGCCGTCGGAAAGAGCGGCACCTGCCATACGGTGGGGAGCGGCGGGCTGCAATTTCAATGCCACGGAGAGTGCTTCGGCAAGGCGGAGGCTGCTGATTTTCCTCGGGTTTCGCACTCCGCGAACCCCCGCGAATCGGGTCCGCTCTCGCACCCCTGCAGCGCTCGTGCAGGCTCGCTGCCGGCTCGGTGCCCCGAAGTCCAACCCCCGCCGGAAGGGAAGACCGCCGTTGCAGAGGCGTCGGATCGTGCAGTCGCACGCGGTCGCGTCCGGCCGTGTCGCGCGGCTGCACGACGCCTGGCGAGCACGCCACCGCCGCCGCAGCGGTGCGCGGTGGAGTCAAAAAAAAACGCCCGGCGGGATGCTGCCGGGCGCTTCGGAGACGACGGTGCGGGAGGCTCGTGCCGGCGGGGCGGCGCCTCAGGCGTTGCTCACCAGACCCTCAGCGGCGTCCATCTTGCCGCGCAGGCGGTACTCCTCGCGCCGGAGGCCGTGCAGCTTCATCTTGCGGTGCAGCGTCGCGGCGTCCACCAGCGAGTGCTTGGCGGAGAGGTTGATACCGCCCCGGTACTTCCGCAGCACGTGGGTCAGGTAGTCCCTCTCGGCGCGACGCAGGTACTCCTTCAGCGGCACCTCGTAGTCGTAGCTCGCGTGCCGGCCGTTGCCGTTGGCGGCTTCCTTGCTGACGCCGCTGTGGCCGGGCAGGTCCACCTCGCGGATCACCGGGCCGCTCGTGCGCAGGATGGCCCGCTCGATCACGTTGCCGAGCTCGCGGACGTTTCCCTGCCAGGGGTAGCTCATCAGCTGCGAGAGCGCCTTGTTGGAGAGGCGGTTGATGCCCTTCTCGCGCGCCATCTCGGAGTTGCGGAGGAACTCGCCGACGAGCAGCGGGATGTCCTCGATGCGCT
>Ga0209056_10001897_pt1 | contig 22842 bp, 21 predicted proteins | sample GraSoiAngelo_114_FD_185876 | JGI IMG/M metagenome (GOLD analysis project Ga0209056, IMG submission 185876) | Grasslands soil microbial communities from the Angelo Coastal Reserve, California, USA - 14_0903_13_40cm (SPAdes) (version 2) | ecosystem: Environmental > Terrestrial > Soil > Grasslands... | reverse complement strand
GGTGCCGACGATCAACGTCTCGCTCGTCGATCTTTCGTTCGTCGCGAAAAGGCCGACCAGCGTCGACGAGGTCAACAAGGCGGTGAAACAGGCCTCCGAGACCGACCTGAAGGGCCTGCTCGAGTACACCAGCGAGCCGCTGGTGTCCTCGGACTTCAACCACCACCCGGCGAGCGCCATTCTCGACGCCGGGCTGACCCGCGTGGCCGAGGGCACGCTGGTGAAAGTCTGCGCCTGGTACGACAACGAGTGGGGCTTCTCCAACCGCATGCTCGACGCCACCGTGGCGCTGATGAACGCGAAGTAGGGCCATGCGCTTCAAGCGCATGACCGAAGTGCCGCTGGCCGGCAAGCGGGTCTTCATCCGCGCCGATCTCAACGTGCCGATCGAGAACGGCCGGATCACCGACGACACGCGCATCCGTGCCTCGTTACCCGGAATCCGCCATGCGCTTGACCAGAACGCCGCCGTGATGGTCACCTCGCACCTGGGCAGGCCCAAGGAAGGCGAGCTCAAGCCCGAGGACTCTCTCGCTCCGGTAGCGAAGAGGCTGGCAGAGATTTTAGGTGTTGAAGTTCCTCTGATTTCCAACTGGGTAAATGGCGTGAAGGTCGAGCCAGGACAAGTGGTCATGCTGGAGAACTGCCGGGTCAACAAGGGCGAGAAAAAAGACGACGCAGCGCTGGCCAGGAAAATCGCCGCGCTTTGCGACGTCTATGTGAACGACGCTTTCGGTGCCGCGCATCGCGCGGAAGCGACCACGCACGCTGTTGCGCGATTCGCGCTCGTTGCCTGCGCCGGGCCGCTGATGGCGGCTGAGCTGGACGCGCTCGGGCACGCGCTCGCGCATCCCGCGCGCCCGCTGATGGCGATCGTCGGCGGCTCGAAGGTATCGACCAAGCTCTCGGTGCTCGGCGAGCTGGCGAAAAAAGTCGACAGCCTGATCGTCGGCGGCGGCATCGCGAATACTTTTCTGCTCGCGGCGGGGAAGCCGATCGGCAAGTCGCTGGCCGAGCCCGAGCTCACGCGCGAAGCGAAGAGGATCATGACGACCGGAAAGGTGGCCCTTCCGGCAGATGTCGTCGTTGCCGACGCAAAAGTGAAAAGCGTTGATGACGTGGCCGCCGGCGACGTCATCCTGGACATCGGCCCGAAGACCGCACGCGCCTATGCCGATGGGATCGCCAAGGCTGGAACGATCGTCTGGAACGGTCCGGTGGGTCTGTTCGAGAAGGAACCGTTCGCCAAAGGCACCCGCACTGTCGCCGAGGCGATCGCGAACTCGGAGGCTTATTCCATCGCCGGCGGCGGAGATACCGTCGCGGCAATCAACAGGTTCGGCATCGGCGGCAAGATCGACTACGTTTCCACGGCAGGCGGTGCGTTTCTGGAGTTTCTCGAGGGCAAGACCTTGCCTGCCGTGGCGGCTCTTGAAGCGCGTGCGGATGATTGAACGGATCGCCTTCTTGCACATCGCAGCCTGACTGGTTAAGGTTACCCGAATGCCCCGCAGCACCAAGATCGTGGCCACCCTCGGCCCGGCTTCCAGCGACCCCGTGGTGCTCGAGCGCATGATCCGCGCCGGCGTGGACGTGGTGCGGCTCAACTTCTCGCACGGCAGCGCCGCGGACCACGAGCAGCGCGCCGCGCTGGTGAAGAGCATCGCCTCGAAGACCGGCCGCACGGTGGCCATCATGTGCGACCTGCAGGGGCCGAAGATCCGCGTCGGCAGGTTCAAGGACGGCAAGATCACGCTCGAGAAGGGGCAGCGCTTCGTCCTCGACGCGGCCTGCGAGCTGGGCGACAGCGACCGGGCCGGCCTCGATTACAAGGAGCTGCCGCGCGACGTCGAGCCCGGCGCGGTGCTGCTGCTCGACGACGGCAAGATCGTGCTCGAGGTCACTGCCGTCAAAGGCAGCGAGGTGCACACGGTCGTGCGCCACGGCGGCGTGCTGTCGAACAACAAGGGCATCAACCGGCAGGGCGGCGGCCTGACCGCGGCGGCGCTCACCTCCAAGGACATGGAGGACATCAGGACCGCGGTGAAGATCCAGGCGGATTACCTCGCCGTGTCGTTCCCGAAGTCCGGCGCCGACATGTACATGGCGCGCGAGCTGATGCGCGCCGCCGGCGGCAACGCCTTCCTCATTGCCAAGATCGAGCGCGCCGAGGCGGTGGCGGAAAGCGCGCTCGTCGACATCATGCGCGGCTCCGACGGCATCATGGTGGCGCGCGGCGATCTCGCCGTGGAGGTCGGCGACGCCGCGGTGCCGGCGCTGCAGAAGAAGATGATCCGGCTCGGGCGCGAGCACAACAAGCTCACCATCACCGCGACCCAGATGATGGAGTCGATGATCTCGAGCCCGGTGCCGACGCGCGCCGAGGTGTCGGACGTGGCGAACGCAGTGCTCGACGGCACCGACGCGGTGATGCTCTCGGCGGAGACGGCGAGCGGAAGATACCCGGTGGAAGTGGTCCAGGCGATGGACCGCATCTGCATCGAGGCCGAGCAGACGCAGCCGCTCAGCCTCGACCAGGACTTCTTCAACCGAGTGTTCACGCGGGTGGACCAGTCGATCGCCATGGCCGCCCTGTTCACCGCCTATCACCTGAAGGTCAAGGCGATCGCCTCGCTCACGGAATCGGGCTCGACCGCGCTGTGGATGAGCCGCCTCAATGCCGGCGTGCCGATCTACGCCCTCACCTCGCAGACCTCGACGCGCTATCGCTGCGCGCTGTTCCGCGAAGTCTTTCCGCTGATGGTGAAATATGTCGGGCACGACCGCGAGGAGCTGCTGCGCGAGGCGGAGAAGGTGCTGGTCGAGAACAGGGTGGTGAAGGAAGGCGATCTGATCGTGCTCACCATCGGCGAGCCGATCGGCAAGGCCGGAGGCACCAATACGATGAAGATCGTCAGAGTCGGGGAGCGTCGCACGCCATGACCCACGCCAACCTGCCGCCCAGGGCCTCGCGCTTCGTCGACGTCGAGCGTCTGCCCTGGGAAAAGACGCCGTTTCCGGGCGTCGAGACCAAATCGCTGCTCGTCGATCGCGCCACCGGGGTGATGACGCTGCTCATGAAAATGGCGCCGGGCGCGCGGCTGCCGGACCACGAGCATGTGAGGATCGAGCAGACCTACGTGCTCGAGGGCAGCCTCGCCTGCGGCGAAGGCGTGTGCAAGGCCGGCGAATTCGTCTGGCGCCCCGCCGGCAGCCGGCACGAGGCCTGGGCCGGGCCGCAAGGCGGCCTGATGCTCGCCATGTTCCAGATCCCGAACAAGTTCTATCAGCCCGACGGGCGCGAGACCGATTTCATCGGCAAGGACTGGGAGAAGACCTGGGGCGCGAAGCTGCGCTAAACCCGGCTTCAATGCACGGGCAGCGTCAGGCCGGGAATCGGAAGCTCCTGGTCCATGCACGAAATCTTGCCTCTTGCGCCGCCGGCGCCACCATTGATTTCGCCGGCGCTGCGCGGCGAGTTGTCGCGCCTGTTGCCGTCGGAATTGGCGGTGCAGAACTTCCTGCCGTGCAGGAACGGGCTCGTCGGAAGCTCGAGAATGTGCTTGTTCCCTCCCGCCGTATCGGCCGCGTTTCGCAGCCCGGCGGCGTTCACGGGATTGCGGAACACCTCGACGACGTGGCGGTGCCTCATCACGACGACTACGGCGTTGCGTTCGTTGGTCGCGTTCCAGATGTTTCCCGCCCGGTCCAGCGCGATGCCGTCGGTGCCCTCCAGGTAGGGATGCGCGACCAGGATGTTGTCCAGGCAGAGCGTATTCGCGCTGAACGTGGCATCACAGCCAGTCGCGCTGCGTAGATTGCCGCGGCGGTCGAACTCGACCTTCCAGATGGCACCGCGCGCAGTGTCGGCGACGTAAAGGTCCCCTTCAGTGCTAAAGGCCACACCGTTGGCGACGAGAGGCTGGGGATTCGGGCCGGCGGCAGGTGTTTGAGGCGGCTGCAAGGTATTTGCCTGCCTTCCCACATTGGCGCTGTTCGCCATCGGCTGAATGCGGAACACCTCTGCGCATCCGTTGAACGCGGGCTCGCACACGCCTCCCGCAGCGCCGATCCTCCAGACGCGCCCCAGTCCCGTCGTTCCGTCGCCCGTCCAGAGATTGCCGTCTCGATCGAATGCCAGGCCGTTCGTTCCCGGCACCCCGGACGCAAACGCGCTCGCCAATGGAACAGCAGCGCAAATTGCGGACGCCGAGTCGTCGGACTGGCAACCGATGGGGTGAGGAGTCACTTTCCAGACAAGGCCGCCGACCCCCGAGATGGTCGCCGCATCGGCGATATAGAGATCGCCGCCGCGGTCGAATGTGATCCCGGACGGATTGCACCCCGTGGAGTTCGCGATGAAGCCCACGGTAGTGCGCGAGCCGTCGGCGCCGATCCGCCACACCGGGCAGTTCCTGGTGGTATCCGGTTGCCGACCCGTGGTGTACAGGTTGCCGGCCGCGTCGCCGGTGAGGCCCTCGATCGCGAACGGGGTGACGCTGAGCGTGGTGAACGAAGCGTTGCGTGGCAGGCGGGACTCGTCGTGCGCCCATGCCGGACTGAATGTCAGCGCGCACAGGGAGACAGCGACCGTCGATAGTCTCATGGGTTCTCCTCCTCTCTGATTCTACTAGGCGGCCTGCTGGGTCGAGCGTCCCTCGTAGAGATTGCGGCCGGCGACCAGCGCCTTCATCTTGCCGTCGGCCATGTTGCGCTTGAGCATCCAGAAGCCGCAGTCGGGGTGGACATAGCGCAGCCGCCCGGCGCCCAGCGTTTTCTCGGCTTGCTCGATCGCGCGCGCCACCTCTTCCGCGCTTTCGACCTCGGTGCGCTTGATGTCGATCACGCCGATGCCCAAGCCAATTTCCGGGCGGATGCCCTTGAACACCGCCACCTCGTCCTTGGGCCGGTGCGCGCACTCCATGACGATGTGATCGACGTGCAGCGTATTGAGGTAGTCGATCAGCTTTGCCCAGCTTCCCTTCTGGATCGACTGCCCGCCGTAGTTGCCGAAGCACAGGTGCACCGCCGCCTTGGCGGACTTCGGTACCGCATCCAGCAAGCGGTTCACGGCGGAGACCGCCCACTGCCATTCATCGGGGCTGCCCGGCAGGTTCGCCTCGTCGACTTGAACTACGTCGGCGTCGAGGTGGCGGACCTGCGCGGCGAGTGCATCGCCGATGGCGTGCGCCAGCTCGGCGCTGTCGCGGTAATGCTTGTTGAGCAGCATCTTGGCGAGCATGTGCGGGCCGGTGAGCGTGAACTTGAACGGCCTGGAGGCGAGCGCCCGCGCCCGGCTGCAGGCGCTCGGCAGGTCGAGCGTTCCCGGGCCGATTGGCCCATCGACCACGCCGGGCGGTCGCGCGCGAAAGCGCGTCGCGCGCTGGCCGCGGTAGCCCATCAGCTCGTCGAAGCTCAGCCGCGTGCGCACGCCGGCGAGCGGCTGCACGAAATACTCGATCATGCCGTTGGTCTCGGGATGGTTGAGGTCGAAGCGGTAGAGCTCGCCGTCGCACACGAGGTCGATGCCGGCCTGCTCCTGCGTGTGCAGCACCACCCGCGTTGCGTCGAGCAGCGCCTGGTCGGAGGGCGCCGCGACGAGCCAGTCCGGGATCGGGTAGGAGCCGACGACGGTGGTCTGGATCAAGCGATCATTATAATGTCTTCACCGGATGGTTAATTCCATCGCCGTGCCCTTGCGTCGCGCGCGCGGCATAACGCCGACATGATCCTCGACGCGCTGCGGAGGCGGGCGTGAGGATCGCGCTGTGCAACGAGGTGATCGCGCCGATGCCTTTCCCGGCGCAATGCGTCTACGCCGCCAAGCTCGGCTATGACGGGCTCGAGATCGCGCCCTACACGCTGTCCGACGAGCCGCATCGCCTCGGCGCGGCGCAGATCGCCGCGGCGCGCAGCGCCGCCCAGGACGCGGGCATCGCGATTACCGGCCTGCACTGGCTGCTCGTCAAGCCGGCGGGGCTTTCGATCTCGACGCGCGACGGCGCGGTGCGCAAGCGCACCATCGACGTCATGCTCGCGCTCATCGATCAATGCGCCGAGCTCGGTGGCCGCTATCTGGTGCACGGTTCGCCGCATCAGCGGCGCGTCGACCCGGGCGAAACGCGCGCCGCCGCGCTGGCGCGCGCGCAGGAGAGCTTCGCCGCGGTGGCCGGGCGGGCCGAAAAGGCCGGCGTGGTCTATTGCATCGAGGCGCTCTCGGCCGAGCAGACCCCGCTCATCAACACGCTGGGGGAGGCCGCGCGCATCGTGAAGCAGATCAACAGTCCTTCCATCAGGAGCATGCTCGACTGCAGCGCCGCCGGCCGCATGGAGAAGCAGCCGCTTGCCGCGCTGGTGGACCGCTGGCTGCCGCAGGGGGTGATCGCCCACGTGCAGCTGAACGATCGGAACCGCCAGGGCCCGGGGCAGGGCCAGCAGAAATTCGCGCCGCTGTTTGCCGCGCTCAGGAAACACCGCTATGGCGGCGACGTGGCGGTAGAGCCGTTCGACTACGTCCCCGACGGCCCGGGCGCTGCGGCGCGTGCCATCGGCTACGTGCGGGGCGTGCTCGAAGCGCTCGACAATCCAATCTCTTGACCATAAGGTTAGAGCAGGCATGAAAAGGCTCCGCTCGGTCATCACACCGTTCGTCGGCATCCTGGTGTTTCTCGCCGTATGGGAGGCGGGGGTGGCGCTCTACAGGATGCCTGCCTACCTGCTTCCGGCCCCCAGCGTGATCTTCGAGACCTTCGTGACGGAGCTGCCGCGGCTTGCGTACCATGGCTGGGTGACGGCGTATGAAATGCTCCTCGGCTACGCTCTGGCGGTAGCCGTCGCCGTTCCGCTGGCCATCGCGATCACGTCCTCGCAGCGCTTCGACAGCTTCGTCATGCCGACGCTGCTGTTTTTCCAGGTGGTGCCCAAGGTGGCGGTCGCGCCGCTGTTCCTCGTCTGGTTCGGCGTCGGCGCGCTGCCCAAGATCCTGGTGGCGTTCCTGATCTCGTTTTTCCCGATCGTCATCGATGCGGCGGTCGGCTTGCGCTCGATGTCGGGCGAAATGGCCGACCTCGCGCGCTCGATGGGCGCGAGCCGCCTGCAGGTATTCGCCCGCTTTCGCCTGCCCACCAGCCTGCCGTACCTGTTCAGCGGCCTGAAGGTGGCGGCGACGCTGGCGGTCGCCGGCGCGGTGGTCGGCGAGTTCGTCGGCGCGGACAAGGGCCTCGGCTACCTGCTGCTGGTCACGAACTCCAACATGGAGACCGCCTTGATGTTCGCCACCATCGTTGCCTTGACGATCATCGGCCTCGCGTTCTTCTACGCCGTCGAGCTGCTCGAGGCGCTTTTGATCCCGTGGCACGTGACGCATCGCATCCGCGGGGACACGGGGACCCTGTAGCGACTACAAGGAGGAGGATGAAATGAGGCGCACCACCGCACTGCTGATATTGACCCTGCTCGCCGTCCCGGGGCTCGCGCAGGAAAAATTCCAGTTCCGCCTGAACTGGACGCTGTACGGCGAGCACGCGCCTTTCTTCGTCGCGCGCGACAAGGGCTTCTATCGCGATGAAGGGCTCGAGGTGGAGATCCTGGAAGGCAGCGGCTCGACCACGGTGGCGCAACTGGTGGCCAACAAGACCAACCCGGTCGCCTACGTCGACGCGGCGACCATGATGCGCGGCGTGGGCGCGGGCATGCCGATCAAGGCGGTGGGCGTGACGCTGCAGCAGAGTCCGATGTCGTTCATCTATCGCGCCGACGCGCCCCGTCCGACAAAGATCTCGGAGATCAGGGGCAGCCGCATCGCCATCACGGCGGGCGACGCGAGCCTCGCGATCTTCACCGCCTTCATGGGCAAGCTCGGCATGAAGCTCGAGGATGTGCAGATGATCACGGTGGCGAACCCGCAGGCGAAGGAGCAGGCGGTGCTGAACAAGCAGGCCGACGCGCTGCTCGGCTACTTCATGGACCAGGGCCCGCGCATGCAGCTGCAGACCGGCGTCAAGATGGGCTGGACGCGCCTGTATGACATGGCGGGCGTGTCGACGCTCTCGAGCGCGATCATCGTCAACAACGACTGGGCGAAGGAGGCGAAGAGCCAGGACCAGCTGCGGCGCTTCCTGCGCGCCTCGCAGCGCGGCTGGCAGCACACGTTCGACAACCGGGACGAGGCGGCCGAGATCTTCATGAAGAACGCGCCCGCGTTCAACAAGGAGATCTCGCTCCTCGAGATCAACGGCACGATGACCATCATCCGCACCGAGCGCACCCAGGGCCGGCCGATCGGCTGGTCGGCGCTCGAGGACTGGAAGGAAACGCAGGACCTGCTCGCCCAGTACGCCAAGCTCAAGCCCCAGGCCGACCTCAACGTCTACTACACCAACAGCTTCCTGTCCGAGGCGCCTTATTCGCCCAAGAAGTAATGCAGCCCTACATCCGCCTCGAGAACGTCGGCAAGGTCTACGACACCAAGGGGGGCACGGTGGAGGCCTGCGCCGAGCTCCATCTCGACATCCGCCAGTCCGAGTTCGTCGCCATCGTCGGCCCGAGCGGCTGCGGCAAGACCACCCTGCTGAAGATGGTCGCCGGGCTGGTGCCCTACAGCTCGGGCTCGATCACCGTCGGCGGCAGGAAAGTGGATCGCCCGCAGACCGACGTCGGCATCGTGTTCCAGGAGTCGATCCTGCTCGACTGGCGCGACGTGCTCTCGAACGTGATGCTGCAGGTCGACATCCGCGGCATGGACCGCGCGACGTACGAGGCGGTGGCGAAGCACCTGCTCAGGCAAACCGGGCTGGAAGGCTTCGAGAACAGGAAGCCCTACGAGCTCTCCGGCGGCATGCGCCAGCGCGTGTCGATCTGCCGCGCGCTGGTGCATGATCCGCCGCTGCTGCTGATGGACGAGCCTTTCGGCGCGCTCGACGCCTTGACGCGGGAGCAGATCTCGATGGACATCCAGCGGGTATGGATGGAAAGGCGCAAGACCGCGCTCCACATCACGCACAGCATTCCCGAGGCGGTGCTGCTCGCCGACCGCGTGGTGGTGATGAGCCCGCGCCCGGGGCGCATCGTCGAGATCCTCGACGTCGACCTGCCGCGCCCGCGGCGCCTCGACAAGCTGCCGCAGCGGTTCAACGACTATGCCGGCCGCATCCGGGACATCTTCAAGTCCAGGGGCGTGCTGGCGATGGATTGACCGTGCAGGTCAGGTTCTCGGTCAGGGAAATCTCCTTTTTCGAGCGCGAGGTGCGGCTCAGGCTGCCGTTCCGCTTCGGGGTCGTGACGCTCACCTCGGCGCCGCAGGCCTTCGTGCGTGCCCGCATCGCCCTCGAGGACGGCAAGGAGGACGAAGGCGCGGCGGCCGAAATGCTGGTGCCGAAATGGTTCGACAAGGACCCGGCGCTCAGCAACGAGCAGAACATCGATCAGCTGCGCGCCTCGCTGGCGCTGGCGCGCGACGCCTACCTCGCCGCCGGCGACAACACCGCGTTCGGCCACTGGATCGACAACTATGGCCCGCAAATCGCGCTCGGAGCCACGCAAGGCATGAACAGCCTCACCGCCTGCTTCGGTCCGGCGCTCATCGACCGCGCCCTGCTCGACGCGCTGTGCCGCGCGCTGGGCGTCTCGTTCTACGAGGCGGTCCGCAGCAACCTGCCCGGCATCTCGGCACCGGGCTGGCAGGCCGACCTGGCGGCGTTCGACATGGACGAGTTTCTATCGCGGCTCTCGCCTGCGACGCAGATCGCGGCCCGGCACACCGTCGGCCTGCTGGACCCGGTGACCCCTGCTGACAAGAAGGCCAACGACGGCCTGCCCGAGACGCTCGGCGAGGTCGTCGCGCGCTACGGGCACCGCTGGTTCAAGCTCAAGGTAGGCGGCGACGCGAAAGCCGACGTGGAGCGCCTGGTCGCCATCGCGGCAGTCCTGGATCGCAACGAGGAGCCGTACCAGGCGACGCTCGACGGCAACGAGCAGTACGCCAGCGCCGCCGGCGCGCTCGAGCTGTGGCGGCGGATCCGGGCGGAGCCGCGCCTCAAGCGCCTCGCCTCGAGCATCGCCTTCATCGAGCAGCCGGTGAACCGGCAGCACGCGCTCTCCGGCGACGTGTCGGCGCTGGCGGAGGAAAAGCCGGTGATCATCGACGAGTCGGACGATTCGCTCGAGGCGTTTCCGCGGGCGCGGCGCCTGGGTTATACCGGGGTCTCGTCCAAGACCTGCAAGGGCCTCTACAAGTCGCTGCTCAACGCGGCGCGCTGCCGGCTGTGGAACCGCGAGGAAGGCGCCGCGCGCTACTTCATGTCGGGCGAGGACCTGACGCTGCAGGCCGGCCTTGCGCTGCAGCAGGACCTCGCGCTCGTCTCGCTCCTCGGCCTGGCCCACGCCGAGCGCAACGGCCATCACTACGTCAACGGCATGGCGGGGCTGCCGCTCGCGGAACAGGCGGCGTTCCTTGAAGCGCACCCGGATCTGTACGAGCGAAGTCACGGCGCCGTCAGATTGAAAATAAGGGATGGCGAGCTCCAGATCGGCTCGCTCGATTGCCCCGGCTTTGCCAGCGCGGCGATGCCGGACTGGGAGGCGATGAGGAGAATGCAGTGAGCGAAAGGCGAATCGGCATCATCATGCACGGCGTCACCGGGCGCATGGGCATGAACCAGCACCTGGTGCGCTCGATCCTGGAGATCCGCAAGCAGGGCGGCGTGGCGCTGAAGGAGGGCACGCGCCTCATGCCCGACCCGGTGCTGGTCGGACGAAATGCGGCCAAGCTCGAGGAGCTGGCGAAGAAGCATGGCGTGGAGCGCTGGACGACGGATCTGGATCAGGCGCTGGCGAGCGAGAAAGATGAGATCTTCTTCGACGCCGCCTCGACCCAGCTCAGGCCGAGGCTCCTCAAGCGGGCGATCGCGGCGGGCAAGCACGTGTACTGCGAGAAGCCGCTCGCCACCTCGCTCGCCGAGTCCATGGATCTGTACAAGGCGGCAAAAAAGGCGCGGGTGAAGCACGGCGTGGTGCAGGACAAGCTCTGGCTGCCGGGGCTGCTGAAGCTGCAGAAGCTGCGCGACGCGGGCTTTTTCGGCAGGCTGCTGTCGGTGCGCGGCGAGTTCGGCTACTGGGTGTTCGAGGGCGACCGCGAGCCCGCGCAGCGCCCGTCGTGGAACTACCGCAAGCAGGACGGCGGCGGCATCATCCTCGACATGCTGTGCCACTGGCGTTACGTGCTCGACAACCTGTTCGGGGAAGTCAAGGCGCTTTCATGCCTGGGCGCGACCCACATCCCATATCGCTGGGACGAGAACGGCAAGAGGTACAAGGCGACAGCGGATGACGCTGCCTACGCGACGTTCAAGCTCGCCGGCGGAGTCATCGCGCATTTCAACTCTTCCTGGGCCGTGCGCGTGCGGCGCGACGACCTGCTCACGCTGCAGGTGGACGGCACGAAAGGCAGCGCCGTCGCGGGGTTACGCCGTTGTTTGATTCAACCTTATGAAAAAACTCCCAAGCTGGTGTGGAACCCGGATATCCCGCAGCCGATCAATTTCTTCGAGGGCTGGCAGGAAGCGCCCGACGCCGGCTACGACAACGCCTTCAAGGTGCAGTGGGAGCTCTTTCTCAAGCACGTCGCCGGCGAAGGCGCCTTCCGCTGGAACCTGCTCGAGGGCGCGAGAGGCGTGCAGCTCGCGGAGCTGGGCTGGAGGAGCTGGCAGCGGAAAAAGTGGCTCGATGTGCCGAGGCTGAAAGCATGAAACGCGACACGATTCTCACCATCAAGCTTCCCGGCGCGGGCGGCTCGCTCGAAGACTGTGCGGTCCGGGAACCCAAGTCTTTTCGCAGGCCGCCGAAACCGTTTACCCGGCGTGCCCTGGCCGCGGCGCATGTCGTCGCCGATCCTTTCTCGACCAGGGAGCCCTGGCTCGAGCCGGCGATCGACTGGGACGCAACGATCGCGTACCGGGAACACCTGTGGTCCTGGGGGCTGGGGATCGCCGAAGCGATGGACACGGCGCAGCGCGGCATGGGGCTCGACTGGCCGAGCTCCCTCGAATTGATCCGCAGAACGCTCGATGCTGCGAAGGGCGTGCCGGGTGCATTCGTCGCTTCAGGGGCGGGAACGGACCACTTGTCTTTGCATAAAGAGTTTTCCATCGAGGAAATCATTTCCGCGTACGAAGCCCAATGCGCTTCGATCGAGAAGCTCGGCGGCCGCATCATCCTCATGGCCAGCCGCGCGCTGGTCGCCTGCGCAAGCTCGCCCGAGGATTACGCGCGCGTGTACGACCGCATCCTGTCGCAGGTCAAGGAGCCGGTGATCATCCACTGGCTGGGCGAAATGTTCGACCCGGCGCTGGAGGGATATTGGGGGAGGAACGATCACTATGCTGCAATGGACATCTGCCTCGATGTCTTGAAAAAAAATCGAGTGAAGGTTGATGGAATCAAAATTTCCCTGCTCGACAAAGACAAGGAGATCGCCATGCGCCGCAAGCTGCCCGGGGGCGTGCGCATGTACACCGGCGACGACTTCAACTTCGCCGAGCTGATTGAAGGCGATGCCGAGGGCTACTCGGATGCGCTGCTCGGCATCTTCGACTCGATCGCGCCGGCGGCCTCGCACGCGCTATCGGCTTTAGCCATTAACAAAAGAGATGAATACCACGAGGTGCTCGCTCCCACCGTGCCGCTTTCGCGCCATATCTTCTGTGCGCCGACTCGCTTCTACAAGACCGGAGTGGTATTCATGGCGTGGCTCAACGGCCACCAGGACCATTTCGTGATGGTCGGCGGCCAGCAGTCGGCGCGCCACCTGCTGCATTTCTGCGAGCTGTTCAGGCTCGCCGACGCCGCCGGGCTGCTGTCGGACCCGCCGCTCGCCTGCGCGCGCATGAAGCAGCTTCTCGCGGTGCACGGATGCGCCTGACGAAGCTCGGCGGTTTCGGGCTGGAGGCTGACGCGATCAGCCCGGATTTCCGGAAAGTCTGGGATGCGTTCTTTGCCGGGCAGATCCTGGTCTTCAGAAATCTGAGGCTGAAGGCGGCGCAGTTTCTCGAGTTCGCGCGCCAGTTCGGCAGGCCCGAGCCGCACGTGATCGACCAGTTCCACCATCCCGAGCACGCCGACATCCTGATCCTGTCCAACGTGAAGAAGGACGGCGCGCCGATCGGCCTGGCGGACGCCGGCACGTACTTTCACACCGACTACTCCTATCTCGAAGTGCCGGCGCGCGCGACGCTGCTGTATTCAATCCAGGTGCCGAGCAAGGGCGGCGACACGCTGTTCGCGAACCAGTACGCCGCGTTCGACGACCTCCCGGGGACGATGAAGCACAAGCTGGAAAGCCTCGTTGCGCTGCATCACTATGGCAACCGCGATGACCTCGACCAGGGCTCGCGCACTGTCGCCTCGGTGCTTTCCGAGGAGCAGGAGAAGAAAGTGACCTGGGTGCGCCATCCGGTGGTGCGCCGCCACCCGGTGACCGGGCGCAAGGCGCTCTATGCCGTCTCGGGCAGCTCCTTCGGCATCGAAGGCATGCCGCAGGACGAAGCCATCGACCTGCTCGATGAGCTGCGGGACCACGCGACGCAGGAGAAGTATCAGTACCGGCTCAAATACGGGGTCGGCGATATGGTGATCTGGGACAATGCGTCGCTGCTGCACGCGGCTACGCTCACCGAACCGGACGATCCGCGTACACTGTGGCGCATCACCGTCAAGGAGGGAAAGTCATGAGGAGATCTGTCTTTGCTTTTGCTGTGGCGGCGTTTTCGCTGCCCGCCGCAGCGCAGCTCACGCTGCACGGCGCCTCGCAGTTCAGCGACGAGCACGCCTTCACCAAGGCGATGGTGCGGTTCGAGGAGCTGGTGAAGAAGTACTACGGCAAGCCGATCAACTTCGTGCTGCACAAGAACAGCGAGCTCGGCCTGGAGAAGGACTATTTCGCCTACATGAACCAGGGCAAGGCGGTCGACTACGCGATCGTGTCGCCGGCGCACATGTCGACGTTTTCGAAGGCGGCGCCGTTCATCGACGCGCCGTTCATCTTCCGCGACCTCGATCACTGGAACAAGGTGCTCGACGCCGACCTCCTGAAACCGATCGCCGACGAGATCGCGCAGAAGGCCGACGTGATGCTGATCGGCTACGCCGGCGGCGGCACGCGCAACATCTTCGCCAACAAGCCGGTGCGCAACATGGCCGAGATGAAGAACCTGAAAGTCCGCGTGCAGGGTGCACCGATCTGGAGCCGCACCTTCGCCGCGGCAGGCATGTCCCCTACGGTGATCGCCTATAACGAGGTCTACAACGCGATCCAGAACGGCGTGATCCAGGCCGGCGAGAACGAGGCCGCGGGCGTCGAGCAGATGAAGTTCTACGAGGTGGGCCCCAACCTCAACATGACGCAGCACGCGATCACCATCCGGCCGCTGTGCTTCTCGGGCAAGACGTTCAAGGGCCTCGACAAGGACCTGCAGGCGGCGGTGCTCAGGGCGGGCAAGGAAGCAGGCGCGTACGGCCGGAGAATCGAGTCGAGCGAGGATGAGCAGAAGCTGGTCGCGCTGGAGAAGGCCGGCAAGCTCAAGCGCATTGCATTCTCGGACCGGGCGCAGATGAAGAAAGCGGTGGACCCGGTGATCGAGGCTTACGCCAAGGAGATCGGCGCCGACGCCATTTTCGCGAAGATCAACGCGATCAAGTGAGGCGCTTCATCGAGCTGTACCATCGGCTGCTGACCTGGCTGATGGTGGGGACGGTCGCGATCCTGATCGTCCCGGTCACGCTGCAGATCATCTCGCGCTACACCGAGCTGATCCCGTCCTGGATCTGGACCGAGGAGCTGTCCCGCTTCCTGTTCATCTGGATGGTGATGCTCGGAGCGATGATCGGCATCCGCGAGCACTCGCACTTCGAGGTCGACGTCTGGCCTGACCTCGGGCCGAAGCCCACCGCGCTGCTGCGCATCGTCTCGCATGTGTGCGTCCTGGCATTCGCTCTGGTTTTCGTCTGGTGGGGCATCGCGTTCGTGCGCTTCGGCTGGGACCAGCTCTCCGAGCTCGCGGAGCTGCCGATGCCCTGGATTTTCATCGCCTGGCCCCTCGCCGGGTTCACCTGGATCCTGTTCCTCGGCGAGTCGTTCGTCGACAACGTCCGGGTTTTGCGTTCGTGAGCTCGGTCGCCCTTACCCCGGGGATGGCCGCGCTCGTGCTGTTCGGCGTGTTCTTTGCGCTGCTGGTGGCGCGCGTGCCGGTTGCCTTCGCGCTCGGGCTTGCGTGCCTTCCGGTGGTGATCACGGAGCCGCGCCTGTCGCCGATGATGCTCTTCAACGAGACGTTCAAGGCGTACAACTCGTTCATCCTGCTCGCGGTGCCGTTCTTCCTGCTCACCGCCAACCTGATGAATGTCGGCGGCATTACCGACCGGCTGGTGCGGCTGTCGCGCACCATGGTGGGCAACTTTCCCGGGGCGCTGGCGCAGATCAACGTCCTGCTTTCGGTGTTTTTCGCCGGCATCTCGGGCTCCTCCACCGCGGACGCGGCAAGCCAGTCGAAGATCTTCATCGAGGCGCAGGTCAAGGAAGGCTATGGCCTTTCGTTCTCGATCGCCATCACCGCCGTGTCGGCCGTTCTGGCGGTGATCATCCCGCCCTCGATCCTGATGATCGTCTGGGGCGGGGTGATCTCGACCTCGATCGGCGCGATGTATCTCGCCGGCATTCTGCCGGGGCTGCTGATCGCCGCGGCGCAAATGGCGACGGTGCACGTTTACGCCAAGATCTACCACTACCCGGTCTATCCGCGCGCCACGCTGAAGGAATTCTTCGTTTCCGCGTGGGAGTCGCTGCCTGCGCTGTTCACGCCGTTCATCATCGTAGGCGGCATCCTGCTCGGCTGGTTCACCGCCACCGAATCGGCGGCGGTCGCGGTGATCTACGCGGCCCTCCTCTCTATCTTCATCTACCGCGAGATGGACCTGAAGCAGCTCTACCACGCGTTCGCGGAAACCGGGAGGCTGGCGTCCGTAGCGCTGTTCTGCGTCGGCACGGCGTCCGCGTTCGGGTGGCTGCTCGCCTATTACCAGATCCCGAAGGCGTTGCTCGAGAACGTGACCAGCTGGGGAATGGGAATTACCGGCGTCGGATTTTTCATCGCCTTCGTGTTCCTGGTGGTCGGCTGTTTCCTCGATGCCATACCGGCGATCATCATCGTCGGCACGATCCTGCAACCGCTGGCCAATTCGGTGCACATGCATCCGATCCACTTCGCCATCATCGGCATCGTCTCGCTCGCCTTCGGCCTGGTGACGCCGCCCTACGGGCTGTGCCTGATGATCTCGTGCGCGGTGGCGAAGGTGCCCCTCAAGTTCGCGCTCAAGGACACCATGATCATGCTGATACCGATGCTGCTGATGCTGGCGGCGATCATTATCTGCCCCGAGATTCCCCTGATCCTTCCCAAGCTGATCGCCCCCGAACTGCTGAAGTGAAGCTTTCGCTCAACACTGCGACGGTAAAGAAGCAATGGAACCTCGCGCAGATGATCGAGGGCTGCGCGCGCCACGGCATTCGCGGCATCTCGCCCTGGCGCGACCAGGTCGCGCAAATGGGTTTGAAGGAAGCTGTGAAATCCATCAACTCGCATGGCCTGACCGTGACCGGCCTGTGCCGCGGCGGCTTCTTCACTGCCAAGAACTGGAGAGACGACAACCGGCGCGCCATCGAGGAGGCGCATGCGCTCGGCGCGCAATGCCTGGTGCTGGTCGTCGGTGGCCTTGCCGAGGGATCGAAGGATTTGATTTCATCCCGCGAGAGGGCAAGAGAAGGCATTGCAACCATCCTTCCGGAGGCAAGAAAGGCCGGCGTGCCGCTGGCGATCGAGCCGTTGCATCCCATGCAGGCGGCCGAGCGCGCGTGCATCAATACGCTGGAACAGGCTTTGGATCTTTGTGAACTGCTCCAGGATGGAATTGGCGTCGCGGTGGACGTCTACCACGTCTGGTGGGATCCGAAGCTGGAGCAACAGATCAGGCGAGCCGGCAAGCGCATCCTCGCCTACCACATCTGCGACTGGCTGGTGCCGACGCGCGACCTGCTGAACGACCGCGGCATGATGGGCGACGGCGTGATCGACCTGCCGCGCATCCGCGGCTGGGTCGAGGGTGCGGGCTACGCGGGCTTTCACGAGGTCGAGATCTTCTCCGAGCTCGACTGGTGGCAGCGCGACCCAGACGAGGTGCTGCGCGTGTGCAAGGAGCGCTACGAGCGGTGCACTTAGGAGGAAGGATGCGAGGAGCGGTCTTTCTCGGCAATCGCAAGATCGAAATCCGCAATTTCCCCGATCCGACGCCCGGACCGGGCGAGGTGGTGATCGAGATGAAGGCTTCGGGCATGTGCGGCAGCGATCTCAAGTTCTACCGCTCGCCGCCCGGCGCTGCACAGGCAGCGCTCGGCCTCGGTGGCGGCGCCGAGCCGTTCATCGCAGGCCACGAGCCCTGCGGCGTGGTCGCGGCGCGCGGCCCCGGTGTGCCGGAGCGCGAAGCGCCCATCGGCCAGCGCGTCATGGATCACCATTACTCGGGCTGCGGCGTGTGCAAGCACTGCCGCGTCGGCTGGTCGCAGCTATGCAGAGCTGGAATCACCGTCTATGGCGTGACCGCGAACGGAGGCCATGCCGAATATCTCAAAGTGCCCGCGCGTACTCTCGTTCCGCTGCCCGACGAGCTGGGCTTCGTCGAGGGTGCCGCGGTGTCGTGCGGCACCGGCACGGCTTATGGCGCGCTGCGGCGCATGCAGCTCACCGGGGGCTCGACGCTCGCCGTGTTTGGACAGGGACCGGTCGGCCTGAGCGCTACGCTTTTGGGAGCGAAGATGGGCGCTCGGGTAATCGCGGTGGAAACCAACCCCGAGCGCCTCGCGCTAGCGAAGCAGTTCGGCGCCGAGGTGGCCGTTCATGCCGATGATTCTGAAAAGGCATTGAAGGACCTGACCCGCGGCGAAGGGGTGGACCTTGCGCTCGACTGCACCGGAATTGCGGCCGCCCGCGTTGCGGCCGTGCGCTCGGCGAAGACCTGGGGAACCGTCTGCTTCGTCGGCGAGGGCGGCGAGGTGACGCTGGACGTAAGTCGCGACCTGCTTCGCAAACAGCTCACCGTGATCGGCTCGTGGACCTTCAGCGCAATGGGACAGGCGGAGTGCGCGCGCTTCATCGTCGACAACCGCATTGCGCTCGAGCGCATCTTCACGCACCGCTGGAAGCTCGAGCAGGCCGACGAGGCTTACCGCACGTTCGACACCCAGTCGACCGGCAAGGGAGTGATCGTGTTCTAAATCGCCGCGCCGGACGCCGTGTCGAAGAAGTGCAGGCGCTCCGGGTCGAACGCGAGGCGCACGGTCTCGTGGACCTTCAACCGGGTGCTGGGATCGACCCGCGCGACCAGGGCATGCGGGCCGGCGCGCACGTTGAGCAGGATTTCCGAGCCGAGCGGCTCCACCACCTCGGCGGTCGAATCGAAGGCGTACTCGGCCGGATCGGCGGCGCTCGCCATGCGCAGCGCCTCCGGACGCACGCCCAGGATGACCCGGCTGCCAGCGTAGCGACGCAGCGTTTCGATCCGCGCCGGAGGCACCTTGACGCGCAGGCCGCGCGCGTCGGCCCACAGGACGCCGTTCGCCTCGGCGATCGCGACTTCCGCGAAATTCATCGCCGGCGAGCCGATGAAGCCCGCCACGAACCGGTTGAAAGGCCTGCCGTAGAGCTCGAGCGGCTCGCCGACCTGCTGCACTACCCCGTCTTTCATCACCACCACGCGGTCGCCGAGGGTCATCGCCTCGACCTGGTCGTGCGTGACATAGATGGCGGTGGTTTCCAGGCGCTCGTGCAAGCGCTTGAGCTCCACGCGCATCTGCACGCGCAGCGCCGCGTCCAGGTTCGACAGCGGCTCGTCGAACAGGAACACCCGCGGGTTGCGCACGATGGCGCGCCCGAGGGCCACGCGCTGGCGCTGGCCACCGGAAAGCTGCCGTGGCCGCCGCGCGAGCAAGCCCTGGATGCCGAGGATCTCGGCGGCCTGGTTCACGCGCCGCTCGATCTCCTCCGTTTCGAACTTGCGCATCCTGAGGCCGAACGCCATGTTGTCGTACACGCTCATGTGCGGGTAGAGGGCGTAGTTCTGGAACACCATGGCGATGTCGCGGTCCATGGGCGCGAGCTCGTTGATCCTTTGCTCGTCGATCTGGATCTCGCCCGACGAAATCTCCTCGAGCCCGGCCACCATGCGCAGCGTCGTGGTCTTGCCGCAGCCCGAGGGCCCGACCAGCACCACGAACTCGCGGTCGCGGATCTCGAGGTTCACGTCCTTGACGGCGTGAACGTCGTCGTATTTCTTGTTGAGGTTCTTCAGCAGGACGCGCGCCATGTCAGCCCTTCACGCTGCCGGTCATTCCGGCGACATAGTGCTCGACGAAGAACGAATAGACGATGGCGACCGGAACCGAGCCGATCAGCGCGCCGGCCATGAGCGGCCCCCAGAAGAAGACGTCGCCGCGGATCAGCTCCGAGACCACGCCCACCGGCACCGTCTTCTGCTCGGGCGAGGAGAGGAACACCAGCGCGTAGATGAACTCGTTCCAGGACAGCGTGAAGGCGAAGATGCCGGCCGACAGGATGCCGGGCAAGGCGATCGGCAGGATGATGTACAGCATCGCCTGCCAGCGCGTGGCGCCGTCGATGCGCGCGCATTCCTCGAGCTCCTTCGGAATGGTCTTGAAGTAGCCCATCATCAGCCAGGTGCAGAACGGGATGAGGAACGTGGGATAGGTGAGGATCAGCGCCCAGGGCGTGTCGCCGATGCTGTAGTCACGGATGATGTCGGCGAGCGGGATGAACAGCAGCGTCTGCGGCACAAGATACGTCACGAAGATCGCGGTGCCGAGCAGCCCCGCCCAGCGGAAACGCAGCCGCGCGAGCGCGTAGCCCGCGAGCACGCCGCACAGCAGCGAAATCAGCGTCGCTGCCAGCGCGATCAGCATCGTGTTCCACATCCACCGGTCGAACAGCGTCTCCTGCAGCAGGTTCTTGATGTGGTCGAGCGTCGGGTTGCTGGTCCAGAAAGGCGAGTAGAGCGGATGGTTCCACGGGCGATAGAGCTCGCGGTCCGGCCGCACCGTGGTCACCGCCATCCAGTAGAACGGGAACAGCAGGCCGAGGATGAACATGCCCATTGGCAGGTAGAACCAGAGCCACTTCTTCCAGCGTGCGCCTTCAATCATCTGTTCTCCACGCGCCGGATGTACCAGAGCTGGAACACCACCACCAGAAGCAGCGCCGGGAACATTGCCAGCGAAATCGCCGCGCCTTCGCTAAGCAACCCGGTGCCGACGCCGATCTGGTAGGCATAGGTCGCGAACAAATGGGTGGCGTTGGCCGGTCCGCCGCCGGTCAGCACGTAGACCAGCTGGAAGTCGGCGAAGGTCTGGATGATCGAGAACAGCACCACCACCATCGTCACCGGCAGCAGCAGCGGCCAGGTCACGTGCCAGAAGCGCTGCCAGCGGTTTGCGCCGTCGATCGCGGCGGCCTCGTGCAGGTCAGGGTTGATGGTCTGCAGCCCGGCGAGCAGGCTGATGGCGTAGAACGGCACGCCGCGCCACACGTTCACCGTCATGATCGAGGCCATCGCCAGCTCGGGGTCGCCCAGCCAGTTGATGCGCGAGTTGATGATGGAGAGCTTCCAGAACAGCCAGTTGAAGACGCTGAAGGTGGGGTCGAACATCCACTTCCAGGCGAGCGTCGACAGCACCGTCGGAATGATGAAAGGGAGCAGGATGAAGGCGCGCACCCAGGCCTTGCCGCGGAAATGCCGGTTGAGGAGCAGCGCGAGCCACAGCCCCAGCGCCAGCTTGAACACGGTGGTGACGCCGGTGTAGACGAAGGTGTTGAGCGCCGCCGTGCGGAAGATCGAGTCGTCGAAGATCTTCGTGAAGTTGTGCAAGCCGATGAAGTGGCCCGGCTCGCCGACGACGGTATTGGTTACCGACAGCCACACCCCGCGCACGAACGGGTAGGCGATGAACAACGTCAGCAGCGCGAGCGTCGGGACCAGCAGCCAGAACGCGAGCGCGCCTTCGCGCTCGAGCATCCGGCTGACCGCGCCGCGCCTCGAGTAGTGCGCAAAATCGGGCGCCGCTGTCGCGGCGCCCTTCGCAGCGGTCAATTACGCCCCGGCGTAGACCTTGCCGACCTCTTCATGCGCCCACTTCACCGCGGCTTCGGGGGCCATGCCCTGGACCGCCTTGGCGTACATGTCGGTGATGATGTACTTGGTGAGCACCTCGGCGGCCTTGCGGTTCGGCGGCCCGGCGTAGCCCGGCGTGAGGCCGACGCGCCCGGCCAGCTTGAAGGGCGCCATCACCGGATCCTCGTCCCACATCTTGTGCTTCTCCCAGGTCTGCGTGGGCGGCGTGGAATAGCCTTTTTGCGAGACGAACCATTTCTCGTAGTTGGCGGGGGTGTGGATCCACTTCATGAATTCCTTCGCCGCTTTCTGGTTCCTGGAATAGCCCATCAGCATGTGCGACTGGAACAGGTGGAAGGCAAATTGCCCGGCGGGACCTTTCGGCAGCTGAGCATGCTGGATGTCGGTCTTCATCGGCGCGCCCTTCTCGGTCTGGTACTGGTCGGGCTTGCGCAGCGTCTCGATGTAGATCGAGGCGCCGTTCAGCGTGGCCGAGATGGTGCCCGAGAGGAACGCACGGTTGTTGTTGGTGTCGTCCCAGGCGAGCCCGCCCTCATCGAACGAGTCCTTCCAGAAGCTCTGCATGAACTTGACCGAGTCCAGCGTCTGCCTGGAGTCGAGCACCACTTTTCCCTTCTCGTCGACTTCCTTGCCGCCGAAGGACCACAGGTAGGGATAGCTGAAAGTCGGCGCATCGCCGAAGGTGTGGCCGAGCGTCTGGCCGAGCGGGCGGCCCTTGGCCTTCAGCTTCTTGCCGGCGTCGTGGTATTGCTCCCAGGTCTCGGGAAACTTGCTGTAGCCGACCTCCTCGAACCACGATTTGCGGTACGAGATCTCTGCACCGATGATCGCCCAGGGTACGGACAGGAACTTCTTGCCGTCGCTCGTGTTGGCGCGGCACAGGCGGTAATAGCCGCCCTGCGCCTTGGCCACGGCCTCGGCCACGTCGCTGACGTCAGCCACCCCCGACGAGTACACATGGGGAAAGTTGTTGAACGCCATGATCAGGTCCGGACCGGCGCCGGACTGGATCGCCGCCGTGATGCGCGCCTGCAGGTCGTTGCCGTTGATCGTCTCGAGGTTGATCTTCATCCCGAGTGCCTTCATGGCTTCCGGCAGCATGGTCTTGCGCAACAGCTCGTCCGATGCCGGGACGAAGTCGTTCCACTTCAGCCAATGCACGGTCGATTGCTGCGCGAACACCGGCGCCTGGTGCGATGCGAGGATCCCCGCGAGCCCGGCGCCCGAAGCCTGCAGGAATTTGCGTCGATCGAACTGAGCCATGTCGTCTCCCCCTCCTTGAGGGCCTACCACTCTACTACTTCATCAAGCCGGGAATCCACAGAGAAATGGCCGGAATGTAAGTGACCAGCAGTAGCGCGAGGCACATCGCGCCGTAGAACGGCCAGAGCTCCTTGGAGACCTCTTCCATGGTCACCTTGCCAATGGCGCAGCCGACGAACAGCGTCGGCCCCACCGGCGGGGTGATCAGGCCGATGCCGAGGTTGAGGATCATGATCATGCCGAAATGCACCGGGTCGATGCCGAGCTTGTAGACCACCGGCAGGAAGATCGGCGTGCAGATGAGAAGCATCGGCGCGAGATCCATGAAGGTGCCCA
>Ga0209056_10001896_pt1 | contig 22845 bp, 10 predicted proteins | sample GraSoiAngelo_114_FD_185876 | JGI IMG/M metagenome (GOLD analysis project Ga0209056, IMG submission 185876) | Grasslands soil microbial communities from the Angelo Coastal Reserve, California, USA - 14_0903_13_40cm (SPAdes) (version 2) | ecosystem: Environmental > Terrestrial > Soil > Grasslands... | reverse complement strand
AATCGATATAAGGATAGCTGATAATTTTGTTGATTAAAGCTTTCATATTAGGACAAGCTATGTTTTTATTAAGTTCTCTTCTAATAATTTCATGAGGAATACTATCAAAACATTTTGAGATATCACCCTGAATAACTCAGCTATAAGCGGCACCCTGTAATTTAATACGGTTTAATGCATTATGAGTACCTAACTTACGTCTGAAACCAAAAGATGAGGACCTAAATAAAGGTTCATAAATCGCCTCTAATATGACGGCCACCGCTTTTTGTACAATTTTATCCCTAGGGGAAGTTATACTTAAGATTCGTGTTTTACCATCAGCCTTAAGAATTTCTACTAATCTTGCAGGAGTAAAACTATACGATCCGTTTTTCAATTTATTAGCCGTTTCAATAAACCATCTTCCATTTATACCATCTAAGGTATAATTATCTATACCTTTTGTCATATTACCTGGTTTAGATTTCATATGTTCGTAACAAGCTATTAGAAAATAAGGGTCTCCTATTAGATCATTAATATTATAATATTTATTATCTTTACTTACAAATTTCTTCAATCTTTTACTAACTTCTACAAACAGATCTGGTCGTGTTCTACGCACAGACTTTTTCTTTGATTTATCCTCCGACTCTTTATTAGAAGGTTTCATTGATATTCACAAATCACTATCATCCTTCACCATATTGCTATTAACAATATCATTACTACTATGATGATTCTGAGCCCGCATTAAGGTTTTATCCTCAGAGGCGGTTACTTCCCCCAGTTCCACTTCATCTATTTTTAACGTCAATTCATCCTTAGGTCCTTGCGCTACCGAATCTTTCGATTCAACTATTAATTTATAGCAGTGTGTAATACTTAGGAAACTAAAGAGACGAGAGATATTCCCTAAAGCTTTACTACAAAGCAGCTGACATATTCCGGTTAGAACTGCCTGACTATCTTTATTCCACTTTAACGTATCAAGTTTCTTAACGTAACCGTAGATGATTCCTTTTAAGTTGATTATTATTCATTCCGGTATAAACTGACCAACTCTTTCCCATATCGCTATCCATTCCCTTGGTTTATTCGACTCACAAGGGTCGTGATACTTGAAGGTTACCATTCCCAAAAGGGATCCTAAAATGATAGGTGTTGTAGACACAACACTTTCAATTAGTGACACAAGGGCGCACTCTCTCATAATATGCTCTACACTTTGAAAAGCATCTACAGCTGAACCTTGATAATGCATAGCTAATAATATACCTGTTACTATTTGGGCTACAAGACTAAGACCTAATAAACTACCAAAATTTCAAAGATAACTAAGAGTACTAGGTTGTGGGCTATCTACTAAATAACTATTTAATATAGTTAAAACAGGATTAGTTTTTAAAATTCGCATATTGAATCTTTAATATTTAAACATGACATCAGATCAAGATAAGATATAAAGTAATAGCATAAAAAAATATTAACAAACAAAAATACTCTTACTTTTACATAAGTATAAAAATACTCATTATATCAAAATAAATATAATATATTTTGCTCTTATATTTCTTAAATTAAATGCAACAACAAATAATATAAATTAAAAATTAAAATATAATAAATAAGATAATAATAAATAAATAAATAAATATATTAAAATAAATATTATTATTCGATATGAAATTTTTATTTTAATAAAGCTAATTAAGTCTTTTAATTATTAAAAGACTATACGAATTCAATAAAATATAATAAATTTAAAACAGAAATAAGCCATATTATGTTAATCACTAATTTAACTAAAAAAAATATCGTCAAATTCTATAATAAATTACTAAAGTAAAAAAAAATAGAAATATTACAATATGAATAAATAACAATGGTATTATAACAGCTCATTTTTATAGACCTAAAAACTAGGATCCCTCAATAAGAAAAAATCAAACTAAAAATAAAACATAATTTATTTTATTTCAACTCTAAAATTCATTTTTAACAGAAAAAATCCATTAAATTAATAAATTGAACAGACTTTCCAAATAAATAAATAAAAACAAATAAATAAAATAAAAACAAATAAATATTTATTAAGTAATAACTATCTTAAAAAAAGGAAAGCAAAAAGGATAAAATAAAAAAATTAATGTAAACTAACAGAATCTTTAATATAAGATGAAGTTAAAATACTAAAAACATAACTTTGAATACCTGCAATAGCTAACTCTAACCCTGAAATAGCCGTAATTAATGCTAAAGCTATAGGTCCAGCAATTACCTGAATACTTAAAGCAGCAGTTAAAGCTAAGAAACCAAAACCAGCTAAAATTAATAAAAGAAGATGTCCAGAGATTAAATTAGCTCCCAATCTAATACCTAAACTTAATCCCTTAGCAATATAAGAAATTAATTCAATAATAGCTAAAAGAGGAACAAGTAATAAAGGAGTTCCTTCAGGAGAAAAAAGTGTAAAAAATTTTAAAGCATGTAGAACAAAACCAATTATAGAAACCCCAAATCAAATAGTAGAACTCATAGATAAAGTAGTAACTAAATGAGCAGTAATAGCAAAATTATAAGGAATTAAACCCAATAAATTACTAAATAAAATAAAAGCAAAAATAACAAAAATAAAAGAGAAATAAAATAAACCAAAAATTAAACCTATTTGAGATTGAACCATATTATGTATAGTAAAATATAAAGATTGTGTAATAAAAGATCAACTATTAATATTTACTCTATTTTTAAACCCACCGTGTATATATAATAAGTTAATTATTAAAACAACAATAACAAAATAAATAAACACATTAGTTATAAAACCTAATGGTGTATAAATTAAACTCAAGAAATCTCCAAAAAAAGGTTTTATTTCAAACTGATCCATAGGTGAATGTAAATATAAAGGTGTCATCTTAAAAACATAAATTAACTAAACTCGTCTTTTAAAAAGTTTTTCTTATATAATTAACACAATATAAACAATATAAATATAAAAATTAAATAATAAATAAGAGAATAATCCTCTTTAAAAAAGAACAAAATATTAGACCTTAGCTTATTAAGGGTACAGAAAATAGATTGAAAAAAAAATAAATACATTTTACTTTGTGTATAGATTCGAACTAACAATTCTTTTATATAATATATCCTATTAACCCTATACTCTATACTTAATATTTAATATTTAATATCTTATATTTAATTAAAGATTAATAATTTAATATTATAATAGGTTTCTTTCCCACTTAAGTATAACAAAGTATAATAAAAAGAAATAGAATAAAATAGAATGAAAAACAAGGACAAATAACAATAAAAAAAAAAAGAAAAAAGAAAAATTTATAGAATTCATTAAATATCTAATATCCAGAATTAAAATGAGAAATTAAAAACTAGACCCAAAAGGCATCATATCAAATGAATAAAACAAACAGATAGTAAAAATAATATAAGCGAAAACAAGAGGTAACAATTCTTTTCAACAAAGAGACATTAATTGATCATATCTCAATCGAGGGAAAGAGGCTCTAACTCAAATAAAAAAAAAAACAACAAAAATAATTTTAAATCCAAAAATATAAGAACCATATAATTTATCAAAAAACAAATTAATAGAATCAAAAACAATATCTTTATTAGAAAATAAAGTAAAAGAATTAAAATTTAAAAAAGACAAATCAGAAAATAAAAAAGAAGAAAAATTAGAGAATAAATAAATATTAAAAGAAATATCTAAAGGTCAAAAATAATAATAAATAAATAAAAAAGGATCAATGATTAATTTATGTAAATCAGGACAATGATGACCCCCTAAAAAGAAGATGGACATAAAAGCAGACATTAAAATTAAGGAAGAGTATTCACCTAGGAAGAAAAATACAAAAACACCAGCAGAGTGTTCAGTCATAAAACCAGCAACTAATTCTGACTCAGCCTCAGATAAATCAAAAGGAGGTCTATTAGTTTCAGCTAAAATAGCAATAAAAAACATAAGGCAAAGAGGTAATAACGGTACAATATTCCACACAGCTTGTTGACACTCAACAATATATGTTAAACTGAAAGAACCTGAAAATAAAATTAATATTAAAATAATAGAAGAAAAAACTAATTCATATGATAATAATTGGGCTGTTGATCTTATAGCACCCATAAAAGTATATTTACTATTAGCCGCTCAACCACTTATTAAAATACCATAAGATCCAATAGAAGATACAGCTAATGCAAAAAAAACTCCTAAATCATAATCAAAAATAGCTAAACCTTCACCAAAAGGTATAATAGATCACCCGATTAATGCAAATATTAATGTAATACAAGGACCTATTATAAATAAAATATTATTAGATTGTCTAGGTACAATAATTTCTTTTACTAATAACTTCAAAGCATCAGCAAATGGTTGTAATAATCCATACACACCTACAGCATTTGGACCACACCTTCGTTGCATTGATGCCATTACTTTACGTTCTGCTATTGTAATAAACGCAACTGACATTAATATAGGCAATAATATAATTAATACATCTAATATATTAAAAAATACTCTCATAAAGTGAAAAAATTATACATATATATTCTTTATTACAATACACTATATTTATTTAAATAAATAAATTATTATGAAATTTATTAAATATAAACTACTTATTATCATTTAAAATCTAATTATTCATTTAGAATAATTAGATTTTAAATACAGTTATTATAATCAAACATAAAAAATAAGAAAAGATTAATATCTTATCTTTTAAACTAAAAAATCAAAAATATTATTAAATAAACTAATATTAATAAAAAGAGAAAGACGTTTATTTAATAATATCATAATATATATATATTTGATACACTTAATATCTCAAATATATAATAAATACTTTTAAATAATTAAAACAAATTATAAAGAACAAAAAAAAAATAAAAAACTAAATCAAATATTAATAAAAAAGTAAATAAAGAATAAATAAATTTAATTTTGATTAATATTAATTTCAGTAACATAAGGTTTTTTTACAATATTCAAAGCACCTTCTTTTAATTCATAAATAAAACCAACAATAAGAATATATAAGAAAGCAAGTAAATTGTTTTTACCTATATTTTGATTTTTTTGCAAAACAGCAGTAAAAGGGAAAGCTAAAATGATCTCTAAATCAAAAATTAGGAATAATAGAGAAACTCTATAAAAAATAACATTAAATCGTTCTCGTGTTTGAACAAAACTAGTAAAACCACATTCGAACCCTCCTCCTTTATCTAAGTATTTAATACTTAAAGAGAAATAAGAATTAATAGATAATAATAAAATACCAATTAAAATATTAGCAAAAATAAAATAGAATAAATTACCAAGTAAACCTTCTGAATAAAAAAGATCAGTATTAACTTCATGATAAAAGAAAGGAATAACTAAATTACTTTTAGGTTTATTTTTAAAATAAAAAAAGGAAAAAATAAAATTATAAAAAATTTTCTTGATAAAAAGAGAAAGAGAAAAAGAAAATTCCCATAAAAGAAAAAAAGGCATAAATAAACTATTATTTTTATTTTTTTTATAAATATTAATAACTCTAACTTCATGATAATTATCTGCAGTTAAAATAATAGCACCTATCATGCCTAATAATAATATAACACTTAAAATATAAATATAAGAATGATAAACAGAATATAAAATATCACCAACACCCGTAATTTGCGTTAATCTATTAGCAACAGAATCTCAATCAGAATTAATCAATAAATAATTTTTGCCTCTATATTCATTATATTCATAATTATAATTAGGAGTTCCAGTACTAATACTATCAAATCTATATTTAATTTGAGTCATAGACAAATTAGGATTAATATAAAAATCAGATAATAATTTAGTATTATTAGATAATTTCTCAAATTCAATATTATTATCTTCAATATTTGTATTTACCTCAACAATTCTATTTTCTACAACATTAAAATCGTTTATTTTATCTTTAATATTCTTATTCTTATTCTTTACAGGATTAAAAAAAAAATTATTTTCTAATCAATTACTATAAACAACACTATTTTTAAAAAAATTCAAGGAACTAATAAAATTATGAGAGTCGTATTTAAACAAATTAGGAGAAACAGGATTAATATTTTTTAAAGAGAAAATATTAGTCCCATTTTCAAAAAATGAATTCTTTAAATGAGATAAATCATTTAAAGAATTCAAATCTAAATTATCCCTTTTTTTTTCACTTTCACTTTTATAATATTCATAACCTAAATCTTTATTTTCGTAATTTAGGGAAGAAAAACAGAACGAAGAAGAAATAGAATCAATAAAAACTTTATCTTCTTTAAATGATAAGCTTTTTAATTTAATTAAACCTAAATTAAAAAGTATTTTTTTAAATGCAAATAAAAATCCACCCAATAAAAAAAATAATAAAGGTAGGTAATTATTACTTTTTTTTTCAACAACCTCAACATCTATCATAATAATAATAAATAAAAATAAAATAGCAATAGCACCTATATAAATAATTATATAAGATAAACCTAAATAATTAACTCCAATAAAAATTAAATAAAAAGCAACTAATATATATAAAACTATTAAATTAAATACAGATATTATTGCATTTTTAGTAGTAATAACAAAAATTCCAGCTATAATCGCTAATAGAGGTAATAAACTTTTCAAAAAATCCATGGATAATAATAATATCATAAAATTTAAATTTAAGTAAAAAAAGAATATAATAAATAAATACAAAAGTAACAATATTATTGACGTAAAACCATAAATATTTAAAATAAAAAAAGTTATAAATCAATGATTATTATTTTAAATTACAATAAATAATTGTAAATATAAGTATTTATTAATGATTAATCTATAGTTACTAAAAAAGAAAAAAAATCAAGAAAGAGGGAGGGGGTGGGGAAAACAAATATTTCGGAAAACCGAAATTGAGAACGGACGGAATCGAACCGCCTAAGGTAATAACCAATGAGTTTACAGCCCATCTCCCATACCAAATGAGAATCATTCCCTAGAGGGGAGAATTAATAATGCCTTATATTTTTCAGCTGCAGGTTCCCCTACAACTACCTTATTTCGACTTAACAGACATTAAAGTCATACATTAAAATCTTCACTTAAATACAAAAAACCCTCTATTCATGGTTTTCGGCCTAATAATATTCTAATCAAAGAAAAAATTCAAAGATAAGAATAAGAGAATCTCTATATTTTCTTACTCAAATAAGAGTAAGAAAGAGTTAAAATTTTTGAAAAATCAAAAAAGAAAACAGATTCAAATAATAAAGTATAAATAATAAAGGAAGATAAAGGTAATATTCTTCCAAATTAAAAACGAATTAAATAAAGGCGTAAATAAATAAGTGTAAAACCCATCCTGCACATACTTCTTTCTCCGCCTGACGAGTAGTTAGTACACCCAAGATATTTAATTCACCGTAACGTCCTGATTTACGATTACTAGCAATTCCTGCTTTATGTAGCCGGGTTTCAGGCTACAATCCGTATTAATTTTCTTATTTTATGGGATTAGCTCCGATTTTACTATCATCGCATCCTTTTGTTAAGAAATTTGTGGCACGTCTATAGCCCACTCCATTAGGGCCATAACGACTTGTCTTTATCCCCATTTAAACAACAAAAAAAATCTTAAATTATAAAACGTAATGAAATTATAAATCTACCATCTATAAAAACAAAACAAATTTAAGTTTCTTTAAACCATTTTTTGGAAGTTCTTCTTATATATCAAAAAATAAAAAAGTCAAATTTTTCAAATTGACAGAAGGGGGTTTGCGTCCGTTAGCATGGAATTAACCCAACATCTCACGACACGGACTAAAAACAGCCATGCAACACCTGTAATTATATTCATTCGAACGTAATTCTTTTGAATTCTATGCAAGGAGTGGTAAGGTTTTACGCGGGTTATCGTATTAAACAACATACTTCACTGCTGGTCTCTATGGGCCGTCTAATGATTTGGGTTTCCGCCTTGCGACCATACTCCCCAGGTGGTATGCTTAACACCTTCGTTTGTACGTGTACTAAATTACTTTTTTTTATTTAATAATTTATCCCTATATAATTAATCTTCTATAATATTCAAAAATTATTTTATAAATAATAATAAATTTAAAAATAATAATAATAAATAGTATAAATATATTATAACTTATAATATATAGGCTTACTCTAATATCAAAAAACAGGGTAATAATGATATATTTATTTATTTATCATTGATATTATATTAATGATAAGAACATACTAATGAAACTCAAAATAGAATTATTCATAACGTTTCAAAAAAAGAAGAAAAATATTAAATTAAAAAAATTTTTTTAATAATTTTATAATACTACAACAGCATACAAATTTTTCTGCATGGACTACTGGGGTCTCTAATCCCATTCGATACCCATGCCTTCGTGCCTCAGCGTCAGTCTTTAATAGTAACACGCCTTCGCCGCTTCGCAACCATTCAAGTATTTAAGTATTGTTACACTACTCTTGTCCTGTTTGTTACTTCTTTTAACTCTAGTCTAGTATTATCAGATCCACTCTAAGGTGTAATTAAGAAAAAATTGACTAAACCGCCTACGCACCCTTTAGACCCATTAATGACGAACAACGCTCGCCTCTCACGTCTTACCGCGGCTGCTGGCACGTGAATTAGCCGAGACTCAATAGGTCCTTTTATATTTATAATTTACTTAAATAAAATACTACCAAATATCCTTTTAAATAATCATAAAACTTCGACATCGAATATATTATAGCTATTTAATCAGAATATAGGTGTTTATACATGTATTAAATAACAACTTCAAAAAATTATAAAATATAATTTTATTAAAGTGAAAACTAATAATAAAAAAATTATTAAAATTTTTCATTCATATCACAATATCCTTTCCCCATATCATATTAATATATAATACAACGAAAAGAGACACACATTAATCACTCTTTAAAATGATTGCTATGTAAGATACCGTCATAATCCTCTCTTCTTTAGGGATTTACCATTAAAAAAAAATGCACACGTTAAGTGTTTTTTCTCTCCCTTCTAGTTAGCTGGTTCAACCTTTCGGCCATTGACCAAGATTCCCTACTGCAGGCGACAAATGTCGCTTGGCTCTTATTTCATCGCCAATGTGGTCGTTCATCTCCCTAAGATTCAACTACGGTTCCCAGGCTAGTTGAGCCATTACCTCTCCTACTACCTCCCCGAGACAGGCCCCTCCCAAAGCAAAAAACATTTCTTTAGATTTATGTTTTTTTTTCACATTAGTCTTAATTATTTATATTTTAATTATATTACTAGATAATAAGTATATCAATTTATCTTTCTTTCTTAATCCTTTATTTAAATTTATTTAAAATTTATATATTTATATAACTTCTTTTTTATAAATTTAAATTTCCTTTTAAGCTTCTTAATGTCTTTTTCATTTATCAACATAAGGTATTTAACCTTACTTTGGGGTAACGTACCTGATTTTCCTCACCAATTTACCACTTCCTTTTTTAAAAAATAAATTTTTTAATAATAATTAAAGGAATAAAATAATTTTATACTATTTTATTCATTTTATATAAATAAATATACTATTATCTTTATACTTTTTAAATTATATTGATCATAATATATACCTTATTTATTTACAATAATAGATATAATTAAGTACTAATATAAACAACCCTTGGTTATTTATTTAAAATTCTTTTTATAATATACTTCAATAAGAAAATAAATATTAAGCCTAATTAATTATCTTCTTATTAATCTCTAAAAATATGTACTATATATATCTTTTCACCTATTGTTTTTCTATTTATACTTTTTTCTTATTACTTTTTTTTATTCTTTAATTTTAAGATCGTTCGATTTGCATGTATTAAAGCCCCTAGACAGCGTTCGCTCGGAACCATCATCAAATACATTTTGTATTTTTTTACATAATATAAAGAAAAATTTATATTATATAAAATAATTACTTCAATAATTATTGAAGTAATCAGTTGTTAATAGGAATCGAACCTATATACAAGCATTAACAGTGCTCTGCTTTACCATTAAGCAATAACAACATTTATTTTTTTGATTTTTCTTATATTTTGAAATTTCATGTTTTTTTACTCAGAATGTTCTTCCTTATCTTAAAAAATTAGCAATTCATTCATTAACATTAAGTACAAACAAATGTAAAACATCAAAAAGAAAGAATAAATCAAAAAAAGACAAAGTCTAAAATAAAATAATCTTTTATTAACTAAATATAAATAATAATTGACTATTATATAAGTACCTAAATATTTAACTTATATAAAAATAAATTATTAAAATGGAGAAAATAAATAATGAATAAAAGATTAAGAAAAGGGGTTAATTTTCAAATTAATATATAAACATGGAGTAAAAAAGAAGTTTATATACAATTGTGAAAAAAAACAAGTATAAATATAAGGAAGTAATAAAAAAAATGTAAGGTAATAACAAGATTATTGTTCTAATAATCAAGAGAAAAATTTTTCTACTTCAACAGCCTCAATTTTAATAGGCATGGAAGAATGAAGTATACCGCTTGGATAGAAATTGCTATTGCTAGCAAATCCCCCATATGATCGTAGCATGCTCCTCTCGAAGCACTACGCTCTACTCTAAGATTTAATATTAATATATAATAAATCAAGTTATTTATTGGATATTAATATCTATAACACTTATAATTTGTAATGTTATAATAAGTTAAGCTATTTAAATTAATTCTTGGTTTTATTGTTTGAAGATAACTTCTTTAAACTTCTATTGCGTGTGTAAGGTGATTCTGTACCTGTCTTTTTCTTAGTAACTTTACCCTCAGGTTCTAAATGTCAGCCAATATGACATTGAGAATGCACTAAAACTAAGTTACTAAAAATATTTGTCTTTGTTATAGCCCAAGGTTCAATATGATGAATATGAATGTCATTATCCATATTATTAATATCGTCTGCTAGAATATCCTTACATAGATAACAGATATTGCCATCCCTTTTATATAGTCTTTCAAATAGAGTACTATCAAAACTAGAATGATGATTCTGTAGTTTAAAGGCTTCTTTTAATCAACCAGATTTATTTAAATATCAACTAGTCGATAACAATTCTCTACTAGGTGTAAAGACTGTCGCTGTGATTAGCTTCTTAATCTTATTAGGTCATAATAGAATGTTAATTTTTGGTTTTTCATATAACTTTCCCTTACTATCTTTAAATGCTAATCCAAAGAAATTTCACTTATTTTGTAAAATAGAAGGATTAACTTTTATTAACAATTCCGGATTCAGTTTATGTTGTTCAGGTAAAGAATTTAATAGAAAATATTGTCTCATTAATCATCTAATAGAAGCCTTCTTGTGTTTTTTAATCACAAATATTTTTAGTCGCTTATATAAAAACTTTCTAAAAGACCCTAAAATTCCTCCACTATTTGAAAATGAATAATAATTAACTCAGCCTCTAATTACTGGATTCAATTTACTAATTAATTCGTAAACTGTTAAATTATAACTAGACTTTAAAATTTGTTTAATTCTCATTTTAATAGTATTATATTTTAAGGTAGAGGGATAAACGTATAAACGAGGTCTGCCTTTTAATCTATATTCCGGAACCAAGCTCATAAGAAATTTACATCTTATGTGTTTAGTTTGAATTAAATATACAAAGGTGTAACCTAAAAAATTAAAAGGATTATTAATACTAAAAGTTAAAGTTCTAGATTTATTTGGATGTATTTCTAATCCTCGTAAATTTAGAAACTTATTTATTTTTATTTTAATAATATCTAATAGAATAGGAGAGCCACTAATGACTATAAAATCATCCGCGAATCTAATAATTTCACAGGAAATCTTCACGTCTTTGAATTTACCATCTGATTTACTTTTCATAATTACAGATAGTATTTTTCCTTCTTTTCGGTTCCTGGTAGATACGCGTTTGATTCTTTTTAGATATTCTAATTTAGATTCTTCTATTATTTTTTCCATTCCATTTAGTGTGAAATTCATAAGTAATGGGCTTATGATTCCTCCTTGTGGTATTCCTTGAAATGTTTCATATGCCTTATTACTACCAAACTCTATAAAACCAGATTTTAATCATTTCTTAAATATAAATTTATACTTATTAGGAATAGGTATATTAAATAATATTCAATCGTGATTTATAGAGTCAAAACATTTTCTAATGTCGACATCTCATACAATAGGATAATCTACATTTATATGATTGCCTCTACTGGGTTTGGTTTGAAGTTTTTTTTGGAGATGACCAATCGCCATTATTTGATTGCGTCCTTTTCTGAAACCAAAACTGTATAGATCTGAATTAACATCTATTATTGGATCCATTACTAATAAAAATAATTGTTGAATAGCTCTATCTATTATACTGGGAATAGTTAATGGTCTTAATTCTTCAGAATTGACTTTAGGTATATATATTCTTTTACCTGGTATTTTATCTATAGAATAAAATCTTTTTAACTTTCTTAAAATAAAGATTTTGCTTTCAAACGTATTATCTAATACTAAATTATCTACCCCTGGAGTTTTGCTTCCTCGGTTTTTACTTAATGTTTCAATAGCATATATATGGAACAATAAAGAATGTAAATAATTTTCTATTAGGTAATTCACTTTATTAGAATACATTCCATAATTATAAGTTGTTTCTGAGATCAATTTCTGTACATCTTCAATATAAGCGGTTAACTTCTGCTTCTGTATAAATGTTATTCATTTTCCTCGAGATATTGTTTTTTGTATATCAGAAGTTAACTTCTTATCTTTTAAAAGTTTTATAACATTATTGCTATGATTTGAATAACATCGAAAAGTAAGATAATTTTGATAATTTATCTTACTTTGTAACTTTATGTTCAGACAATCTCAGACCTTATAAGCATGGTAATTTGGACAAATTGTCCTAATTCTATTATTAATGAAAATCCCTCGTTCATTAATTTTTAAATTATGATATTTATCTTGGTACCAATCCTGCCCCCGGGGAGTTTCATTAATTAATCGCTTAATTAATGACTTACCATAAAGCTGTAAGCTACTATTATACTCCAGCGCTGAAATCAGAGCTTGATCTCAGAATACGGGGTTACCCAGCTTCCTGTGCTTTGTCGACTTAATTATTGTACTCTTAATTTCTGTGAGCCAAAAGACTTTTCTTAATTCACTGATTAATATATTTTTTTGCTTAAATATATTCTTAGTCTTTAAATCTTTTCCACTGTTATAAGTGATAATCATGAGGTTGTTATTACTAATAATGAGGTTAGATTTTCAAGGAATATCTCCCAAACAATTCCTGTTACCAGTTAATGACCGTTCAGACGAAACTAACTTTACAATAATCTTATTAAGTTTATTTATTCCCATTATTAAATACAGTAAGTTAGGATAATGTGTATTTAATAATTTGGCAATACTAAATTTAACATACGTACCTAATATTAATTGTTTTGGGAAAACTCTAATATATTTTAAATTTAATTTATGTAAATTAACGTCGTAATTTACACTAAATCCGGTACTAGGGAATATCAGTGAGAATTTTTCTTTCCCATAACAAAGCACCATATATGGTCATAAACAAATTTCTGAACATTGTCCATAGAAGTATCCAGTTCTTTCTATTATAACTGAAGCTTGATTAAGTCTACCAGGAGTAGCATCAACTTTAAGAGCTAAAGCAGGTAAAGCTCAATCGTGTAAAACATCAGCAGCAGTAATAATAAATCTTATATGTGTATCAACAGGTAAAATAACAGGGTTATCTACTTCTAATAATCTAAGTTCACCTCTTTCTAAAGAAGCTTCATCTTTCATATATGAATCAAAATTAATAGTTTCATTATCTTCATTTAAAAAATCAGCATATTCGTATTCTCAGTATCATTGATGCATCCTAAAATAATGCTCGACTGTACATTAAATATTAGATTACTAATATCCATGAGTGACCCAGTCTGTTGCAACATAAGATAAATTGCTTTAATCCTATACTGACAGTCTTGTATTATTAAATATATAATTATTATAATTATAATAATTATAAAATAATATTTTAACTGTTTTCACTCATGTCGCCTAAGAAAATATTTTAAATATATTATTTTCTTAAATGCTCCTGTCGGACCATTAAAAATAAACTTAAGTTTATTTTTCGACTATCAATATATATTATATATAATTTAATTTATTTATTAAATTATAATTTTTATTATAACCCTAATTTATAGAACATTGAACCATGTAAATAAGGAAAAATAATTTTTTTTAATAAAGGTATAGACTTGCTTTGAATATAAATAGAATATTGATTAGGTGTATATATTTTTTGAATATTGCTTTTTAAACCAAAATTTTGATGAATTATTTTAATTAATAACTCTATTTCCTTTAAAGTAAAAGAATTACAAGAAATACGTACTCCACTTTGGACTCAACATCCATCATCAGAGATTCAAATAGCTAAAGCCAAAGGTGTTAAAAAACTGCCTAAATTAGAATGAATTCTTTTTTTTCCGTTTTTATAAAACATTTTATATATTCAATCAAAACTTCTAAATGTAAAAGTATTAAATTCATAACCATAATACTTTTTTATCAAATTATTATAATTTAATAATCGAGTATAAATGCGAGGTTCTAAATTAGAACAATATCCTCGATTATTAAAAAATCGATATAATCAAAATAAATATTCTTTATGTTTAATACTTTGTCTATAACAAAATCTAGTCCCTTCTAAAGATCTTTTATTTCCATAAGCATCTCCTAATAAGGAACCTATAATAACAGAAATCACATCTTTATCATGAGGTCCTATTCTATTTTTAGCTTTTACTAAAGTATGAAAATTATTTAATTTTAAAAAAGAATTCTTATTTTTTTTTAAGAATTTATTGTCATTATAAAATACATCCATACATAATATATACGATTTCAGGCCACCCTTTTTTAAATACTTATAAGTACTTTTATAAATATTTAAAAATTTTAAAAAGAAACCTGTTACTTTAACAGTCATAGCCGGATCAATGACTTCATCCATAAGATAAAGTAATTTAAAACTAGGGAAAGCTATCGCTACTAATACAAGTGCAGGACCAACAGTTCAAATAAGTTCAATTAATGTACCATGATTTAAATAACGATAAACTAATTTATTTCGATTTTTATTAAAATTTCACATAATAGAAACCATAATTCATGATACACCAAACAATATAATAACAAGATAAAACATTATTCTATTATGTAAATCTACAATACCTTCAAAAGAAGGACTAGCACCATCTTGAAAGTATAAACCTCAAACTAAAGGAACATCAGAGAATTTAGAATTATTAAATTTAAATTCTTTTGAATAAGAAGGTAATAATATAAAAGATTCTCTATCTAGTAAAATAATTGATACAAAAATCACAACTCCTCATTCAACAAGAACACATTGACCACAACAACAAGTACAATTTCCTCCACAAGTACATTCTTCATATCCTGTCTCTCCTGAATCATTTGCATATATGATATTTGAACCATTATCTATATTATTTATAACCATGTGAGATTCATAAAAATTAAATCCAATTAAAGAAGGATTTAATAATATAATCGATCTATATAAAATATAACTAGTAATAAATAATAATAGAGTTTTTAAAATAAAAAAAAATAAAAATTGAGCTTTCTTACCTAAATCATAAATAAAGCTCATATTCTTTTTATTCTTTTTAAAATTATTACTATTAATATTATATATTACAAATACTAATAAAGTAAATGCACATAAATAATTAATAATATTATTAGAGTTTATATGAATTAAATCATTTAATTCTAATAATTTTATTTCATTTATACCTCAAAAATTATCTGATGCATTTATTTTATTACATTCATAATTAGTACACTGATCATAAGATTTATTATGTAAATTATATAACATAATATTACTAATACTTAACTTATTGGATAATTTAATATTTAATGCTGGTTTTGCATTATTATTATTCATCTTGAAATTGTTTAATATACTTATAAAAGCATATTTAATATGTTTAAGAGCAAATAAAGGATAAAAATTCATTCGTTTATATATTTTATTAAATGTCTCATATTCACATACTTTATTCTTTTTTTTTTGATATAAAGATGGAATCTAATTGACAAGAATCATCATTTACTATTTCCTAATATTCTTATAAATAATATACTCAATTCATTTTTATACTTCTTCTTTTCATCTAATAAATATATATATATATTAAAAATATAAAAATAAATCTAATAATGAAAAAGGAAAAAGTATTCAAATAAAAACAAACCATAACTCTATAAGTAAAAAATAAATTACTTTATAAATTATAATTATTAATTTAGAAAATTCAAGAGAACAATTAATACTTAATTTTCTATTATCTTTAAGATAGAATATAAATTAATACAAGAATATATATAAGTTAGGAAAGATTTAGTTCATTTTCATTATGAAATGACCAAAAAACAAAATAAAAATTAAATAAAAAAAAGCAAATTAAAAAAGAAATAATAACAGAGTAAAAGGAAAACTAATAATTACTCATTACAAGAAGATATAACAATATAACAATATTACTAATATAATGGATAAATAAAAATATTATTATTTGTATAAAAAAAATTATATATATATATATAGCTCTTTAATTTTTTATATAAAGATTATATAAAAAAGAATATTAATTAAAGAATTAATAAAAGAGAAAAATTAAAAGGTAATTGAATTAATTAATAAAAAATAGTATAATTTACTAATTAAAAATTAAGTTTGAAATAAATAAAGTGTTATCATATAAATTATATTTATTAAAAGGTAAGGTTTTAAAATATAAAATAAGGATATATTAGTTAACAAGGCAATAATTAAACTCAAATTATTGCTAGGCAACATAGGTAAAGTCTCATCTTGATTTAATGAATCTAAAACAAAATGAGGTTTTCTAGTAAAATCAAATAAATTCTTATTTTTATTATAGTTATTATTATAATTGTTATTATAGTTTAAGTAGTAAGGCATAAAGACATCATCGTAAAAATAAATAAACTTAATAATTCTTAAATAATAAGCAGCCCCTATAACACTAAAAAAAATAGCAATAATAGAAATAAAATAATAATCTAATTGAATACTAGCTAATAAAACTTGTTGTTTAGCAAAAAAACCAATTAAAGGAGGAATACCAGCTAAAGAAAAAATAGAAACGGCTAAACAAAAAGCTAAATAAGGATCAAAAAAATGCATACCTTTAAAATTAGTTAAAAAAGGAACAGGGGTAAATAATCATTCGTTATTTTCAATTTTAAAATCGTAAAAATTAATATCATGATGGATAAGAAAATAATTATATATAGTATTAATTTTAATATTTTTATCAGGATGAAATATACTATTATATCTATCTCATTCATCATATTTATCTTTAACAGATTCAAAAAAATCATATAACGTAGGTTCAATATAAAGATCTTTTCAAGAATAAGGATTTATATTTAAAAATCTGATAAATAAAAAATCTTTTTCAAGATAATATCTTGAATAGAGATAACCTCAAGCAATTAAAATAAAAAATAAATTCAAATTAGTAACGGTATATTGGATTAAATAAAAAATAAAAGCATCAATACTAACAATAGAATTCAAAGATAAAGCTAATAATAAAAATCCGACGTGAGTAATTGTACTATACGCGAATAATCTTTTAACTCTCGATTGATTTAATCCAACTAAAGTACCTAAAATTAAAGAAAACATAGCAGATATAATAAGAATATTTGTTCACAATCCTAAACTCGAATAAGAAGGATTTCAAAAAGAAAAAGGAATATTCTTATTAAAATATAAGTAATTAATATTATGAATATTATCTAAATTAATGAAATCATTATAGGTATTAGACTTAGTATCATAACTAGAATTAAAAATATAAAATTGTTCTAAAGTACTTAAATTATTTAAATTTAATCCAGAATAAATATTATGAACAAGTAATAAAATAAGTACTAAGATTGAAAGTTTGGCAATAATTATTAATCATGTTGTACTATAAGTAGGTACATCAGAATAAACATCAGGAGCTCAATTATGAAAAGGAGCAGCTGATATTTTAAATAAAAGACCAGCAAATAGGATTAATAAACAAGGGTCAATAAAATAATGAGTTAAATTATCAGAATATAAGATAAAAATATCTTCTAAATTTAAAGTTCCAGTATAAGCATATAATAAACTAGAACCTAACAAAATAAAACCACTAGAAAGACCCCCTAATAAAAAATATTTTAAACCACCACTAGTACCCTTAAAGGATCTTATTTGAGAACTTGATAAAATATATAAAGTAAAACTTTGTAATTCTAAAGATAAATATAAAGATATTAAATTATAAGATGATATTAATAAAGAACCTCCTAAAACAGTATATAATAATAATAAACTATACTCCTTTACTTCTAATTTAGTATAATTTAATTTATTCTCAACTAAAAAAGGAGTTTTAATTTTAAAATCAGGTCATTTATTACTAATAGTTTGTAAAATATTTAGTAATAAATTATAAAAAGGAGATTTATTCTCTGTATCATTAAAAGAATAAAAATTTAATAAATTTTTATTGTAATAATCTTTAAATTTAGATTTAAAAAATAAATAATGTGTTTGTCATTTATTGACATTTTCATTTTCATTATTTAAAATGGATTTTATAGATTTAGAATCATCATAATTTCTAAAATTATATGGAATAAAACATGTCAATATTGTTACCAATACTCCTGTAATAAATAAAAATATGTCAAATACCTGTGACAAAATTGTAATTTTGAAAACGCCTCCATATATTCCAATACCACTACCTATAGCTTCTACATCAAAAGAATTATAAGCTAAATATCCTCCTAGAATAAATGTAATTAAAACGATTCTGTTAAATTTAATATAATCTGTTAAATAATTATTATTTATTGTTATGCTAGTATTAAACGCAAGTAATAAAAAAAGTAATGCTATAACTAGCATTTAAGGAATAAAGGAATCGAACCTTTATATATAATTCTATATATTTAACTAATACATGGAACTTTTATATTTTAACCATTTAAATTAATTCCTAATTTATAGATATATAATAATATCTTCCTCATATTTATAATATAACATATAATGAGAATAATTAACATTAATTCTTATAATTAAATTAATTTCAAATCCATTAGTGTATATCGTATACACTACTAATAATAAATATTTATCAAATTTTATCCTTATTAATCCAATAATACTCTCTATATAATGTTTAATTAAAATAGATATATAAAAATTGTTTAATATTGAATAAAAAAAATATTTAAAAATTAATAAATATATATTTTCATACATAAAAATAAAACGTAATATAAATATAAAAAAAAAGTAAAAAAAATAAAAAACTAAATTAACAATTAATTAAAAAAGTGAAAAAATTTTTTTCACTTTATTTAAGATTGTATAGGCAATTTATTAAAAGCATGGAATTGAGGTGGAGAACTAAGACTTCATTCAATATATTTATTAGTTTGTGCATTTTCTGTTCAAGCTAATGCATCATCAATAAATTCATTTTTCATTCAACCATTTCTAGAAACAGATTTACCATTTTCGAATTTATCACAAACTAAGGAAATAAAGTAAGCAGTCATAACTACTGATAAAATAGAACCAGCACTAGCTACTAGATTTCATCCTGCAAAAGCATCTGGATAATCAACAATTCTTCTGGGCATACCTTGAAGACCCAAGAAATGCATAGGTAAAAAAGTTAAGTTTACACCAATGAATAATCCTCAAAAATGCAATCTACCTTTTCTATCATTATAAGTTAAACCATCAAATTTAGGAGATCAAAAAAATCAAGCAGCAAATAATGCGAATACGGCACCCATAGATAAAACGTAGTGAAAATGCTTTAAATTATTGGACTATCTCTTTATCTAATCTAATTTTATTTATAAAAGGAACCTTCAATCATAAAGGATTCCTATACTGAATTCAATCTAATAAAAAATTAGAATATATTTGAAATTCTAAACTCTTTTTCGATTCTTTTTTATAATTTCTTATAACTATAAATTCTTTAATTTTAGTCACTCTATAAAATTTAAAATCAGAATATAATCTATTTTTCATAAAAAAGTCATATAAATAAATCATACCTTTGACTGTTTGATATTTAAAGGCAATTGATTTATATTCTTTTCTTGATTTCTTATTTGTAGATTTACGCATTAAAATATATGGTTTATAGTAAGGAATTGTATCATTAAAATTTAATTTTTTTGTATAATCATTATATTGAAATTCTAGATTACATTCTATTCTGTTAGAACTAAAATTAAAAACAATAGAACCGTCTGTATCTATTAATCCTGAAAAATAAGGATCAAAAGAGCCTATATTGTAATTTGGTTCTTTGTAATCAATATTAAAATAGACACATGCTTTTTTAAATCCAGGTACTTTTATCCTAATTAAACCATTTAAACTCTCAATTAGAAATTTCATATCTTTATAATTGGAAATAATATACATAGAATAAGGTTTATTTTTATCTGATCTGATTCTACCAAGGTGTAAATAATTTTGAATACGAGTCAAAATTCTAACATCTCTATTATGCAATTTTATTCTTATAGCTTTTAATATATAATTATTAGAAGAACTTTTTCTAATATCAAAATTGCCATCACCATCTACAACTCCCGCAAATCAATGATAAAAATGAGAATCCTTATTAAAATTTAAATTAGATAACTGACGTATAGTCTCTGAGAATCCTTTACAGTTTTCTGCTGATTGTACATTTGTTCAATATAATTTATATATTGAAACAGTATTATTATTATTTTCACTACTTAAAAGAAGATTAAAGCTTCGACTTGGATCTATTTTTAATAGATAAATATAATTAAATAGTAAATAATAAACTAAAAATATAGTTTCCAGCATATAGTCAATTACAGAACATAATTTGTTCAGGCCCATTTGAGCTACTACGTAATAAGTCTATAATAAATATAAATTTAACATTAAATTAAAATTAAATTTTATAGTTTGATTTTTGGACTATAACTTATTTACTCCTTTAACTTAATAAAGTTTCAACTGCCACGTTTAGTCTCTACAAAACTTATACAATTTAAGTATAAAGTTTCACGGTATAATAATAAATAACCGTAGTCTTGATCTAGCTTAAAACCTTAATTATTCCTCTACCGTTAGCAATATTAAATTAAATATTACCGAAATATGTACCTCATATTTCAAAATGGCAAGACAACATGACACTTTTATAATAAGATCTCTTTTTTTCATTTCTCAAAAAATATAAGTTTTTTTCCTAATAAAGGATATTCATTACAATGATTAATAATATTCAATAATGTAGATTTTCTATATGTCTCTATAGATCAAATATTTCCCTTTGTCAAACGCACTTTGCTTTGTATATCAAAATAAGTTTTTATGTACTCTATGAGCTCCATCTCCTTTTTTTGAGCTATACTAAAAGAGTGATTATTATTTTTTCTAAAAGAGAAACAACCTTCAGCTTCAATGAATCCAGACAATCATTCTTTAAAATAAGAATAATTTATATTCAAATTACATAATTTATTTATTAAATATTTACTCTTTCTTTCTCTAAAATATTTATCAATATCTTTATGTAACAAACAACTTTTCATAAAAAATAATTGAGCTTGTAGCCTTGAAGTTAAAGGAGGATATTTGTCAAAAATCTTTATTATATTGATAATTAATTTTCTATCATCAACTACTCAAAGAACAAATTCTTCTTTTTGACTTATAACTCTACCTTTTAAATTACTTTTAATTAAATTTAACATATCACTGTTTTTACAATGATATTTTAATTTAATAATTAATCTAAATTGTAAATTTTTTTTTCGTCAATGATTTACTTGTATACTTCCATCCCCGTCCATAAGACCAACTCAAAATTTTTCTATATAATTTGGATCTTTTTTTAGTTTATCATGGAAAGCTATATCTAAACTAGCATTAGCTAATATTACACCTGTTAAACCACCTACAGTAAACAAGAAAACAAAACCTAATGCATAAATCATAGGTGTGTTAAATGTGAAACTTCCACCATATGCCGTTGCTCAAGGTTCAGCCTTTGACCATTTCAGGTCTAGATCATGGACAATATAAAATACGTCCTATCACTCACAAAGTTAATTTTTATGATCTTTGAAATCCAGCCAGCGATTATCGCTGGCTGGATAACTAGTTAGCTTATTTTCTAAAAAGGATAAATCAAGATAAAGATTTATCAAGGCTCAAGATTTGACCCTAAGGGCCTCTTACTTTCTATTAGAGTTTTGCTCTAAACCGTTACCGGTGAATTTGGACTATACCTTAGAATTCCATATAATTTTAATATAATACTTAGGAATTCTGGAGCGTCTAGTCTCTACGCTTTTACACAATAGTTTCCTGATTGTGATTTAGTTCTACGATTATCCTATAATTATTACTTATTCTAACTAAAGGACTTCTCCAGAGTTTGCTCCTAATTTATATTACTACTTTTCGTATTCCGTTGTTAATTTATAATGGAATTTATAATACATACTAGGTAGAATGTAAGAATGGATATAAGGGTATAAAATTCTTATAGATTTAACACCAAAATAAATAATAGGTTGATTCCGTTGCA
>Ga0209056_10001895_pt1 | contig 22846 bp, 21 predicted proteins | sample GraSoiAngelo_114_FD_185876 | JGI IMG/M metagenome (GOLD analysis project Ga0209056, IMG submission 185876) | Grasslands soil microbial communities from the Angelo Coastal Reserve, California, USA - 14_0903_13_40cm (SPAdes) (version 2) | ecosystem: Environmental > Terrestrial > Soil > Grasslands... | reverse complement strand
CGAACTGGAAGCTGATCCTGCAGAACTACAACGAGTGCCTGCACTGCCCCACGATTCACCCCGAGCTGTCCACCAAGCTGCCGTATACGAGCGGCGCGAACGACCTGATCGAGGGACCGTTCCTCGGCGGCTACATGGAAATCAAGGCACCGAACGAAAGCGCGACGATGACGGGCCGGGCGTGCGCGTTGCCGCTCGGCACCCTGGCGGCCGAAGATCAGCGCCGCGCCTTCTACTACGCGCTGTTTCCGACGATGATGCTGAGCCTGCATCCAGACTACGCGGTGTTCTATACCGTCTGGCCGGTGGCGACGAAGGAGTCGCGCGTGGTCTGCGAATGGATGGTGCATCCGGATGCGCCCGCCGCGACGGGCTACAACATCGAGGACGCCGAGGAATTCTGGGATCGCACCAACCGGCAGGATTGGCACATCTGTGAGCAGAGCCAGCTCGGCATCAGCTCCCGGGTGTACGCGCCGGGCCCCTACTCGCCGCGCGAGAGCATCCCGGCCGCCTGGGATCGCACCTACCTGAGGGCATTTGAAGGATCTTGAAGATGTGCTGAAGGAAGTCGCGGAACGCCTCAAGGACAACTACCCATACGGCGATCCGCTGTACGCGGGCCAGATGCTCAAGCCACCGCACGACGTGGCGCGCCGCGCGTACGAGATGGCCCTCAAGATCAATCCCAACAACCATGCGCTTGACGGCGGCCGCGCGAGCTCGGCCATGGAGAAAGAAGCGGTCGCGGCGCTGGCGCGCATGATCGGGTGGGACACGCACCTCGGCCACCTCTGCAGCGGCGGCACCATGGCGAACCTCGAGGCGCTGTGGGTCGCGGGGCAGCTCGATCCCGGCAAGACGGTCCTCGCATCGACGCAAGCGCATTACACACACCAGCGAATCGCCGGCGTGTTGGGTCTGCCGTTCGAGACGATTCCCTGTGACCGGCGGGGCCGGATGGACTTGCAGGCGCTCGAGCAGCGCCTGGCCGCGGGTGGCGTCGGCACCGTCGTCGCGACCCTGGGGACGACGGCGACGGGCGCGGTGGACCCGCTCGATGCGATCGTCGAGTTACGCAGCCAATACGATTTCCGGATCCACGCCGACGCGGCCTACGGCGGCTATTTCGTGCTGGTCAGCACGATGACCGAAGAGACGCGCCGGGCGTTCGACCGGATCGCGGAAGCGGCGTCAGTGGTGATCGATCCGCACAAGCATGGGCTGCAACCGTATGGCTGCGGTTGCGTGCTGTTCCGGGATCCGTCGGTGGGTCGGCTGTACCGGCATGAGTCGCCGTACACGTACTTCACATCCACCGAGCTACATCTTGGCGAGATCAGCCTCGAGTGTTCGCGGCCCGGCGCCGCGGCCGTTGCACTCTGGGCGACGCAGCGGCTGTTTCCACTCGTTCGCAATGGAGAGTTCGCGCAGGGTCTGGCGAAGGGGCGCGCTGCCGCGCTGGAACTGTACGAGCGATTGCGAAAGGATGGACGGTTCGTGACGGGCACGGCACCGGAGCTCGACATCCTCGTCTGGGCTCCGCGCGCCCGGCGGATTAGCCAGGCCTCCGCCCTCTCGCAGCGCATTTTTGCCGAGGCCGCCCAGCGCCAGCTCCATCTCGCGATCGTCACGTTGCCCGTCCAATTGATCGACGTGCAAGACATGGAACGCGACGGCGACACGATCGTCTGCCTGCGCTCCGTCTTGATGAAGCCCGAGCACCGTGCGTGGACGGATCGGATCTGGGCGATTCTCGACGCCGCGACTAGCGCCGCCGTCGGGCGGCGCTAGTCGACGAATCCGCTCGACAGCCGGACGATCAAGTTCCGTCCGGGATCGAGCGCGAACTCCTTGTAGCGGCTCAGGAAGCTCTTGTAGCGCTGATTGAGCGCATTGCGCAGCGAGACATCGAGCCGCATCGCCCGGCCAAACAACCGGACATCCGCCCCACCGCCGAGATGCAGCAGCGCGTAGCCGGCGGTCGGAATGTCGAGCGGGTTAAGCCGTTTGGGTCGCGCATATGCATCGACGTCCACGCTCAACCGATCCCGCCACCCGAAACCCACCGCCGCGCGCACCGGCGGCAGCAGCGGCAGCGGCTCGTGGGAGGTGAGATTGGTGCCCCGCACTACCTCCACGCGACTGCGAGCCACGAGTCCCTGACCGATCTCCGCTTCGAGCAGCGCCTCGCCGCCAAGCATCTCCGCCTCCGCCTGGCCGTATTGGTAGACGCGCAGCGAATCGATGAACACGGCCGTGGGTGTGATGTAGATGTAGTCGGACATGCGGTTGTGGTACGCGGCGAGTTCCACTCGTGCACGCCGCCCACTCACGCGGATGCCGAGGTCGACGCCGCGGCTCGCCTCCGGCTTCATCGTCGAATCGCCCAGCTCGTAGCGCGCTTCGCCGATATGAGGACCGTTCGCGAACAGCTCGAACAATGTGGGGGCACGCCATGCACGGCCCACGTTCAGGCTGAGCGCAAGTCCCGTAGCCGGCGTGAACACGACACCGGCGTTCCCGGACCACGCCTGCGAGTTCCGGTCCTGCGCAACGACGCCGAGGGAGTCGTCACGATCGGCGTGGAGTCGGCGAGCGTCGGCGCGCAATCCCGCGAGCAACGTCCAGCGCCCCGATCCGGGGGTCCATCGCTCGAATGCGAACGCGGCGCCCGAGAGGACACTCGCGTTGGGAACGATTGGCTCGCGTCCGCTCGCGTCGCTGCTCTGGCCGACGCTCGTGATGCCGAACGTCGTGCCGCCGTGATGGAGGAGAAGATCGAGCGAGGCGGTCTGGAGCAGCAGATTGAACTGCTCCGATTCCGTTCCAGTCGTATCATCCGCTATTTCGATCAGCGAGTGCCGTTGCAGCTGTGCCTTGGTTTCGAGGCGCCAATCTCCAAATGGCCGCTGGCCGGTGATCTGGAGCCGCTCGTCACCCGCTTTGCGCTCGGGACCACCGGTCTCCCCTGGCGGCGCATTCGCTTCGCGTAGTTTGAACTCGCCGCCGTAGTGGACCGCCCGAATAGCGAGCGCGCTGCCCGACGGCCAAAGCCATCCCGCCGCTGCTTCTCCATTGAACGCGCCGAAGCCGGTATTGTCCAGCTCACCAACGGGCGTGTGCAGGTTGTTGGCATGATGCCCGATCGCGGCGACGCGCCATCCCATGTTGCCCCGCGCGCCTTCGACCTGCGCGCCCAGACCGGCCTCGATGTTGTTGGTCGCGGCCGAGAGCGTGAATCCTGTGCGCATGAAGCTTGGCCCGCCAGCGGCATCGGGCAGCTGCTCGGGAATGACGTTGATGACACCACCCAACGCATCCGATCCGTACAGCACGCTCGCCGGTCCGCGAATCAGCTCGACGCGCCGCACGAACGCCGTCTCGACGGACGGGCCGTCTTCGTCACTCCATGAATAGTCCTCCAGGCGATTGCCGTTCTCGAGCACCAGCACGCGCGGACCAGAGAAGCCGCGAATCATCGGTTTCCCGATCTGCGAGCCTGTCGTAATCGCGTTTACACCCGGCAATGTCGCTACGACGTGCGCGAGCGAGACACCTTGCGCGCGCCGCAGCTCGTCGCCGGCCAGCGCGTCGGCCGGGAGCGGCGAGCTCGCGGAGGCGAGCGGCTGCCGCGTCGCGGTCACGGTCACCGGCTCGAGGTTGAACGCACTCGGCGTCAGCACGATCTCGAGCGCCGCTTGCCCGGCGCCAACCGAGATCTCCCGCACCGCCGGCGCGAAGCCGTGGCGCCGGACGGCCAGGGTGTACCGTCCAGGTGCGAGCGCGAGCCGGAAGGCCCCGTCGGCGCCTGCCGTGACGCTCTTCCCGAGTTGCGTGATTTCCACGATGGCCTGCGGGACGGCTTGGCCGCCGTTGTCGACGACGCGGCCGGTCACGGTATCTGTCGGCAGCACAAAGAGGACTGATAGTAGAAGGGGCAGCATGGCCTAAAAGTATGGTGACGGTGAGATTAAGCGCCATGACCAGTTGGCTCGGCGATTGGGCGAATCTCCTGCTGCGCTGGGCGCACTTCATCGCCGGCATCGCCTGGATCGGCAGCTCCTTCTACTTCATCTGGCTGGACCGCGCGTTAACCACACCCGAGCACCTGAAGCCCGGCGTCGAAGGGGACCTGTGGATGGTCCATAGCGGAGGCTTCTATCAAGTCGAGAAGCGCCGTCCGGGGCCCGGGGAAGTGCCGGCAGTGCTGCACTGGTTCAAGTGGGAAGCGATGCTGACCTGGATCACGGGCATCGCGCTGCTCGTGCTCATCTTTTATCTCGGCGGCGCGTATCTGCGCGATCCAAGCGTGTCGGGCATCGGCCGGCTCCCCGCCATCGCACTCGGCGTCGGCGTGCTGGTGGTCAGCTGGCCGATATACGATGGTTTGTGGCGTTCACCACTAGCCAAGCGCCCGGCGGTCGCGTCGCTCGTCTCGCTCGCGCTGCTCGCAGCGGTCACCGTATTGCTCTGCCTCCTGCTCTCCGGGCGCGCCGCGTTCATGCACGTCGGGTCACTGCTCGGCACGCTCATGGTGGCGAACGTCTGGGAACGGATTCTCCCCGCCCAGCGTCAGATGCTCGCTGCCACGCGAGCGGGGCAGCCGGCCGATTTCACGCTGGGGGAGCGTGCCAAACAACGCTCCGTACACAACAGCTACATGACGTTCCCACTGCTCTTCATCATGCTGTCCAATCACTTCCCGGCGACGTACGCGAGCCCGGTCAACTGGCTCGTGCTCTTACTCCTGTTCGTCGCTGGGGCGTCGGTCCGGCATGCGATGATCGGACGAGGATCGTCGAGCCGATGGGCGCTGCTCCCCGCCGGATTGGCGTTGGCGGCCGCGATGTTCTTGTCGACACCCAAGGGGGCTGCCGCGCCCGCAACCGCCGCAGCGGCCGATTCGGTGCCGCCGTTCCATGCGGTGCGCGCGGTCATCGCACAACGCTGTCAGCCCTGTCATTCGCAGTATCAGAGCGACCGCACGCTCGGCCCCGCGCCCGGCGGCGTCACATTCGACACGCCGGAAAGCATCGCGCGGCTCGCCGAGCGCATTCGCGTCCGGGCCGTCGAAACCAAGACCATGCCGCTCGCCAACAAGACCGGCATGACCGAGGAGGAGCGAGCGCTCCTCGCCCGCTGGATCTCAGGCGGGGCGCCACTGCGGTAAGAACCGCGGCGCCTTCCTGGGCTTCGCCGCCTGCTCGTAGGCGTACGCCAGCTTCAGCAGCGTCGCCTCGCTATTCGCCTTCCCGATGAACGACATCCCAACCGGCAATCCGAACGCGTAGCCGACCGGGACGTTGATGTTCGGATATCCCGCCACCGCGGCCGGGGTCGAGCTCGCGCCAAGAAAGTGATCGCCGTTGACGAGATCGGTGGGCCACGGGGGGCTGCCGGTGGGCGCCACGATCGCGTCGAGACTATCTCGCGCGAACGCCACGTCCAGTCCCTCAGTGCGCGACAGTTGCTGGTCCTTGGCGAGGGCGTCGCGATAGGCCTGATCGGTGAGAGGCCCCTTCTCCTGGGCCTGCAGGAACAGCTCCTGCCCGAAGTACGGCATCTCGGTCGCCTTGTTCGCCTCGTTGAATGCGATCACGTCGGCGAGCGTTTTGACTTTCGCGCCCGGTGCCCACGTCGCGAGATACGCGGGGAGGTCGGCCTTGAGCTCGTAGAGCAATACCGTCAGCTCCGAATCATCATACTCCCCGGCGTGCGGGATGTCGGCGGGATCGACGATCACCGCGCCCTGGCGCCGCAGCACGTCGATCGCGGCCTCGACCAGCCCATCCGCTTCCGGGCTGTACCCGAAAAACTTCTTGCGCGCGACGCCAATGCGTGCACCACGCAACCCGGCGGGATCGAGGCTCGCGCTGTAGTCGCGACCGGTGAGCGCACCCAGCAGTGCCGCGGCATCGGCGACTGTGCGCGCCATCGGTCCGGCGGTATCCTGACTGTGCGCAATCGGAATGATGCCGGCGCCGTCGATGAGACCGAGCGTCGGTTTCACGCCGACGAGCGAGCAGGCGCTCGACGGGCAGACGATCGAGCCGTCGGTCTCGGTGCCGATGCCGACCGTCGCGAAGCTCGCGGCGATCGCCGCACCGGTCCCGGAGCTCGAGCCGCACGGATTGCGATCCAGCGCGTACGGATTCGCACATTGCCCGCCCCGCGCGCTCCAGCCGCTGGAGGACCGCGTTGAGCGGATGTTCGCCCACTCCGAGAGGTTCGTCTTGCCGAGGATCACGGCGCCGGCGGCGCGGAGCCGCGCGACCAGCGGCGCATCGCGCGGCGGGGTGACGCCGGCGAGCGCGAACGAGCCGGCCGTCGTCATCATGCGATCGGTCGTCGCGATGTTGTCCTTCACCAGCACCGGGATGCCGTGCAGCGGTCCGCGCACGCGGTTTGCCTTGCGCTCGGCATCGAGCCGATCCGCAACGGCCAGCGCATCGGGATTCGTTTCGAGCACCGCGTGCAACTGGGGATCGAGCTCGGCGATGCGCGTGAGATACGCGGCGCAGATCGAGCGCGAGGTCCGCGCGCCGGTGCGCATGGCGTCCTGCAGCTGCGCGACAGTCGCTTCCTCCAGCTCGAAATCGGTATGTACAGGCAGGGGGGCAGCATGCCGCGCCCCTCCAGGTCTCACCATGACCGATCCGGTTACTGCCGCGGCACCATAATGAAGGAAGGAACGGCGGCTGAGGCGATCCGTCATGCGAGGCTCCGGTTAGATGTGATTCCGCCCACAGTTACAGCCTGCATCTTGCGGTAAGCTGCGCCGCATGAATCTTGTGGCAGCCCTGGAAGGGACGCGAGCCCTGAGCTTCCTGCGCTTTTTCCGATTTGCCAGCATCCGCACCAAGATGCTGATGTTCGCGGTCGTCGCGACGCTGTTGCCGTCGCTGACGACCGTGTGGATTTCCTACATCGAAAACAAGCGTGCCCTCCAGGCCAAAGCGTCGGAAGAGCTGCTCGGCGTCAGCGCGCAAGCGCTGCGCGAAGTCGATCTCTGGACCAAGGAGCTGCGCTACGACCTGCGCGTGTTCTCGAGCTCCTATGAAGTGACCGAGAACCTCGAGCGCATCCCCCTCGTGAACGGCGAGCCGGTCCGTTCCGGGATCTACTTCAAACGGCTCACCGATTATCTCAATTCGGTGCGCGACCGCTTCCCTGACTACGCCGAGCTCCTCGTGCTCGATCATCACGGGCACGTGGTGGCGACCACTGCCACGTCGCCGCGACCGGTACCGCTTCCCCCGGACTGGGCAACCGATCTCACCAAGAACGATTGGGCGCTTGGGCCGCCATACTGGGATTCGACGGGCACGCACGCGGAGCTGCTCGTGTCGGTGCCGATCGAGTCGGCGCGGCGCGCCGGCCGCGGCGCGGGCGGTATGCAGCTGCTGGGGGCACTGGCTTCACGCGTCAACCTGCACGCCGTTGCGGATACGCTGAGGCGGTTTGCGCCGGGTGAATCGGGGCAGATCTACCTGATGACCCGCACGGGCCGGGTCATCGTGAGCTCACGCGGCAGTTCCCGGGAACTCATGCGGCAAGGCTACTCGCGCGAGGCGGCGAATTGGCTGCTGACGCGCGAAGGACGCGCGATCCAGTTCGGCAGTTTCACCGGCGAACGCGTCGTGGGCAGCGTGCGGCTCGTGCCGGCGCTCGACTGGGTGGTGGTGTCGGAGATTCCATCGACCGAGGCGTTCAGCCAGGTGGCGCGGCTGCGCAACGTCACGCTCGGCGTCGTCACGCTGCTGCTCGCGGTCGTCGGTGCCCTGGCGTATCTGCTGAGCCTCTTGATCGTGCGACCGCTCGACCGCCTGTCGCAGGCCGCCGGCAAGGTTGCCAAGGGCGATCTCGACGTCGGTCTGCCGGTCACGACCGGCGGCGAAGTCGGCTACCTCACCGAAGTCTTCAACGACATGGTGGCGCGGCTGCGCGAAGGCCGCACCGAGCTCGAGCGCCTCTCCGTGACGGATGCCTTGACAGGACTGTACAACCGGCTGCGGATGATGGAGGTACTCGAGAACGAGGTGCGCCGCTCGCGGCGGCTGCACCACCACTTCTCCGTCGTCATGGCGGACGTCGATCTGTTCAAGCGCTACAACGACGAGCACGGGCATCCCGCCGGCGACGTCGTGCTCAAGCGTGTCGCGACCATCATGCGCGAGGCAAGTCGCGATGTGGACTTCGTGGCGCGCTATGGCGGTGAAGAGTTTCTGATCATGATGCCGGAGACGGAGCTGGAAGGCGCCACGGAGTATGCCGAACGGATTCGGAAAAAACTGGCGAAGGAGCAGTTGCCCGCCGGACACATTACGCTGAGTCTGGGCGTCTCCGCGTTCCCGATACACGGCGACTCACCTGACCAGCTCATCGCCGAAGCGGATGCCGCGCTGTACCTGGCAAAACGCGCCGGCGGCGATCGTGTCATCGCGGCGGCTCGTCCCAAGGTCCCGGCGAGGTAGTCGCGAGTCTTACTGTCGCCGGTCGACCAGCGTTTGATGGATCCAGCCGGGCCGATCGCTGTCGTCCCTGATGCGCACCCACTGATCGACATACGCGTAGGCTACGATCGCCACGCCGGCCTCCAGCGTGAACAGCACTTTGAACCCTGCGCCCGGCCCTTCGCGCACGTTGGCACGGCCCGTCGTCTGGAGTCGCAGCGGCAACGCGAACGGCACTTCGCCCCGGCGCGTCGCCGACCGGTCGTCGCTGGCCACGCGCCCCCGGCCCGCCGCTGCGGCGTTCTTCGCTTCGGTCGCGAGATACAACGCGCCGGCGTAGTTCTGCTGGTCGAATTCTGTCGTGGCCAGTTGCAGGAGCTGACTGCCCTGTCCGTACTCGGGCGATGGGGGTGCGCTGTTTCCATTGGCGGCACGCAGCGCCTGCAGCGCGATCTCGGCCTCCGCCATGCCCGACGCCGCCTCGGCGCGTGTCGCAAGGGATTGCAGTTTCGCCATCGCTCGCACGACCTCGTGCCGCGCATCATCGAGCCGGCTCTGCAACTCGTCCACCTGCGCTTCCTGCTCGAGCACTTTCAGTTCGAGGCGCGCGGCGCGCTGCTCCAGCGCCGTGTCGCGCACCACCGGCTGCCGTTGCGTCACGCGCGCGGTGTCGCGCGACGGCCGCACCGGCAGCGTGTTTGCGGTGTGATGCGAGTGACAGGCCGCGCCGAACAGCGCAGCCATCAACAGGAGGGGGCGCATGGGCGACTAAGTTGCATCCGGATGCGCGTTCGTTCAACCGCGCGACCATTGACTTGAGTTTGCGCTCTGGTGATCCTTCGGGCGAGCGAAGGGGCTGAAGACCAGTGGACCGATCGAGGACCTCGGCTGTCGCCCGCGGTCCTCGTGTCGTTTCTGGTTCGAGCTTCTCACCCTGGATGGGTTATGGAAGTCACGCTGAACGAGACCGATCGGTTGGAAGTGGTGCTGAAGAAATTCAACCGTCAGATCACCAAGGCGGGCCTGTTTCAGGACATGAAGAAGAAGCGTTTCTACGAGAGTCCCGCCGTTCAACGGCGGCGTAAGAGCAAGGCAGCTCGCCGCCGGAACCGTACACGCTAGGGAGCGACGCACCGATGGCACGGATTACCGGTACCGTGAAGTGGTTCAACGACGCCAAGGGCTTCGGTTTCATCACGCCTGAAAGCGGCGGCAAGGACTGCTTCGTGCATCACACCGCGATTCAGGGTGAAGGGTTCAAGTCGCTGACCGAAGGCCAGCGCGTGGAGTTCGAGATCGTGCAGGGTCAGAAGGGCCCCGCGGCGCAGAACGTCGTGAAGCTGTAACCACCACGGCACCTGAAGCGGCACGGCGCCACCCGATTCCGGGGGCGCCGTGTTCTTTTTTCAGGCCGCTTCACCGTCCGGTGTCTGATCCTCCTCGGGCCCGCCGAGAACGGGCGGGTGCTCGTAGACCACCGGCGGCGAGCAGTTACAGGGCGTAGGTTGGGGCATCGCGAACTGGGCACTGGCTCGCGGCGGGCGATACTCGATGGTCGCGACGTCCTGGATGATGCCGCCACAGAAGTGGCAGTGAATCTGGGACACAGAGCCACCCTCCCTTCGGGCGCGGGAGCGCCCCCTACGATTCACTACGACCCCCGATTTCGCAACCTTTCCGGTCCGCGCCCGCACCCCGCCCTCGCAATTTCGGGGGAAGGGTTAGACGCCGATTTTGGCGACTCATCCCAAAGGTGGAGGCAGGAACCTTCTCCTCCGACTTGACTAATACCTTGGCAATTGGCCAACCTACGCTTCTCAACCTCGTACATCTCGTCCCCCGGAACGAGGGCCGTCAGCGCCAATGACAAAGAGAATTCAAATCCTCGTCATCGAAGACAATCGCCTGCTGCGTGATGGTCTCGCGACATTGTTGGATTCGGAAACCGAATTCAAGGTCGTGGCATCCGCCGAGGGCGGATCGGCCGCGCTGCAGCGGCTCCAGGAGACGAAGCCGAATGTCGTGCTCGTAGATGCCGCGCTCGGGCGCAATCGCAGTCAGCGACTCGTCGAAAGCATCAAGGACGCAGCGCCGCACGCGCGCATCATCATGATGGACATGCTGCCCGAGGAAGAAGACGTCATCGACTTCATCAAGCGCGGCGCCAACGGTTTCATCGCGAAGGATGCCGCGTTCGAAGATCTCGTCAACACCATCCGGCAGGTCGCCAACGGCGGCGACGTCGTCCCTCCGGCGCTGACGGGTACCCTGCTCTCCCACATCGCCAAACAAGCATCCGTGCTGCGCAATACCCCGATGATGGCGTCGATACGGATGACCAAGCGGGAGCAGCAGATCACCGATCTCATCGCCGAAGGGCTCAGCAACAAGGAAATCGCCCAACGCCTCAACATCGCGACGTACACGGTAAAGAGTCACGTACACAACATCCTGGAGAAGCTGGCGTTGCACAGCCGGCTCCAGATCGCGGCGCACGCGCACAAAAAGACGCCACCCAAGGGCGACCGCCGGAAGTTCGTCCGCTAGCGCAGGCGCTCGTTCAATGCGAAAAATCGACCTTCGGTGCGTCCGCAGCGGCGGGCGTCTGTAGCTCAAAGTAAACGCGCGGTTTCTTCCCGAGTACCTTCGCCGTCAGCACCTGCGGGAAGCGGCGAATGTACGCGTTATACGCATTCACACTTTCGTTGTAGTCCTGACGGGAGACGGCGATGCGGTTTTCGGTGCCCTCGAGCTGATCCTGCAGAGCACGGAAGTTCTCATTTGACTTGAGTTGCGGATAATTCTCGGCGATGGCAATCAGACGACCGAGCGGCGCCGTGAGGGCCGCATTGGCGGCCGCCATCTGTTGCAGGTCACCGCTCTGCACCGCCCCCGCCAGTTTGGAGCGCGCCTCCGCAACCTGGATGAAGATTGTCTGCTCCTGCTTGGCATATCCCTTCACGGTCTCCACCAAATTGGGAATCAGGTCCGCGCGCCGCTGCAGCTGTACTTTGATCTGGGATTCGGCGGCATTCACCTTCTCGTCCATCGTTTGAATGGTGTTGTAGCCGCAGCCGGCGACGATGGCCAAAGCGAGTGGCAGGGCCAGAGCAGTGCGGCGTCGATGCGCGTTCACGAAGGGTTCCTTTCCATACGGTTCACGTACTCTGCCGTGCGCGTCACCGCCGCGAGATACGCGGCGGGCTCAGTGAAGCCATCCGAGGCGAATCCTATCAGGGCAGCCGCGTCGCGCACCAGAGCCGCCGAGTCGGCGGGAGGCGTGCGGCCGGCAAGACGCAAGACGGCGCGCAACATGGTCAAGAAACCGGCCCGCGTGCCGCGGACGACCTCGGCCAGGCGTTTGGGGCGACCCCAGTGGGCGACATACGCCTGGCGCAGGTGGACCAGCTTGCCCATCAACTCGTGCTCGAGCTGGCGCCGCACATGCTCACGCCGGACGCTGATCCCGGTCCACGGGTTTCGACCGGCCAGGATGCGGTGCGCGTCGCGGATGTCCTCGTACTCGATTGCGAACGCATCCGCCGAATCGCGCCACTCCTGTTCCGCGAACACGAGCGGCGGCGGGTGATTGGCGCTGACCCAATCGCCGACCGGCGTGACGAGGCGGGCGAAGAGATCGGCGTCGACGCGATCCACAATGAGGAGGGTGTTCATCGTCAGCTCCCCGCTCCCCGCGCCCTGCTCCCTGGCGGCCGAGCCGTAGAGCACCAGACTCACGAGCCGCGGGCCAAGCGCCTCGGCGACCCGAGCGGCGAACGCTTCGAGTGTCATTCGCGCCATGTCAGAATCTTCCTCCTGCTCCGCCACCCGAGAAGCCACCCCCACCCCCGAATCCGCCGAATCCTCCACCGCCCCGCCCCCCCCCGCCGCCCCACCCTCCGCCCCCGCTCCAGCCGCCGCCACCACGTCCCTGGCTCATGATCCAGAACGGGAGCCAGAGAATCCGGCCCCGCGTGAAAATGAGGAGCAGGATGACGATCGCGATGAGCCAGATGGAGGGGATCGTGACCCCCCGGCGATCGTCCGCGACCGGCTGCGGCATCGCGTACTGGGGATTGGTCAGCGTGATGCCGAACTCGGCGGCGAACGCCTGGGCGATGAGGTCGACGCCGAGCGCCAGGCCCGTGCCGTAGTCTTCGGTGCCGAGCGCGGGCAGCATGGCATCGCGGATCCGGCCGGCGCGCGCGTCGGTGAGGAAACCCTCGGCGCCGCGGCCCACGGAGATGAAGACATCGCCGGTGCCCGGCCGGTGATTCTTCCGGGGAATGAGGAGCACGACCACGCCGGCGTTCTTGGCGCGATCACCGGGATCCCCTTTCGCGCCGACACCCCATTGCCGCCCGATCTGCAGCGCGACGTCACTCGCGCTGCGGTCGCCGATATCGGCAAGCGTCACCACGGCAATCTCGCCGCGTGTCTTTTCTCGCACCTCGCCGATGACGGCTTCCATGTGCTGAACGGACGCCGTGTCGAGGACGCCCGCGAAGTCGTTGACGAACCCGCGCGGCGCTGGGACCGAGATTTGGAGGAGAACCGCGAGCAGGATCAGCGCTTCACCGGATCGAGGAGGGGTTCGTTAAGATTGACGAGCAATATATGCCCATATCACCTCGCCTGCGCGCCATCGTCACGCAGCGCTGCCCCGTGTGCCTCAACGGGAGAATGTTTGCCGGTCGCCTGCGCATGCATCCGACGTGTCCCGTCTGCGGGCATCGCTTCGAGCGTGAGCAGGGATTCTTCCAAGGCGCAATGTACGTGAGCTGGGTGTTGGGTGTTTCGTATCTCGCGGTGCTGGGAGTATTGGCGCAGCTCTTGCTTGTGCCCCACATCGGAATCGCGTGGGCCGTCGCGTGCGTAGTGGCTATTCACGTGATCTGCATTCCCCTGGTGTTCCGCTATTCGCGTGTGATCTGGGCGCACCTCAACGTGCGCACCAAGCCATGACGCCGCTCGCGATCGTCCTGCTCATCGTCCTGGGACTCGTCGGCCTCGCGATGATCTCACTCGGCCTTCCGGGGCTCTGGGTCATGGCCGGGGGAATCCTGGCCTACGGCTGGCTGACGGACTTTCGCTCCGTTGGCGTCGTCATGATCGCGATCGTCCTCGCCATCGCGTTTCTCGGTGAAATCCTCGACAACTGGCTCGGGTTTCGATTCGCAAAGCGTTATGGGGGATCCACCCGGTCCGGCTGGGGCGCCCTGCTCGGAGGGCTGGTCGGCGCGGTGATCGGGGTGCCGGTCGCCGTCATCGGCAGCGTGATCGGGGCGTTCCTCGGCTCCTTCATCGGCGCCGCGCTGTTCGAGTACACCTACTCGCGCCACACCGGGGTCGCCGCTCGCGCCGGCTGGGGCGCCCTCATGGGCCGCGCCGCCGCCGCCGCCGTGAAGATCGCGCTCGCCGTCGTCATCGCCATCATCGGGGTCTTTGCCGCGCTATCTTGAGGCGCATGAAACCCATCCTGCTGCTCGCGTTGCTCGTACCGGCCGCAACGACGCTGGCCTCACAGGCCTCGACGCCCACGACGGGGAGCCCACGAGGGTAACGTGGGCGGCGTGAAATGTTCTCTGGTCGTTCTGGTCTCGCAGCTTTTGTCGCTCACGCCCGCGGCGGCGCAGCATCAGCCGAGCCACAACATTCGCTGGTGGGAAGCGGCGCTCGCCGTGGGTGCGATTGGCGCCGCGAGCATATTCGATCGTCGTGTGGACGACTGGGTGCAGGCGCGGCGGTCAGCACACAGCAATACGGTGGCGCGCGCATTCCGCATCGGCGGCGGACCCGAGCTCGTCTTCGGCATCCCCGCCGGCATCCTGGCGGCGGGCGCGATCAGCGGCAATAAGAACCTGCAGCGCAGCGGCGGCCGGGTGCTGGCGTCCGTCGTGACCGCCGGGCTCGCGACGGGAGCGCTCAAGGAGATTACCGGCCGGTTCCGTCCCGACAATACCACAGATCAGTACGTGTTTCGGCCGTTCTCCAATCACGACGCTTTTCCGTCGGGACACGCGACGATTGCGTTCGCACTCGCCACGTCCCTCTCGGCCGAGATTCACCGCCCCTGGGCGACCGCACTCCTAGTCGCCGGCGCCACCGGAACGGCCTGGTCGCGCCTCAACGATCATAAGCACTGGCTTTCCGATGTCGTAGCCGGCGCCGCGGTGGGCGTCACCGCGGCCAACGTGATGGAGGGCCGCTGGCGCATCTTCGGGCTCGGCCCTCCCGAATTCCTGATCAGCCCGCACGGCGCCCGCGTCGAATGGCGTCTGAGCTTCTAATCGACGAGGTCACGCACCAGAGTATCGAGCCGATTCGCGAGAGCCTCGAGCTCGCGCGCGCGTTTTGTCGAGCTGCGCCTGTAGACCGCGCGGGCGGTGAGATAGGTGATGCCGAGCCAAACCGGGACGACTACCACCACCGCGGCTCCGACCAGGTGCAGCGCGCCCACTCCGACGCCGATGATCGGGCCCATACCGCCTCCCCCCATCCCGCCGCCGATCCCGCCGTACACCGCGCCGATGAGCTGACTCATATTTTCCTGAATCGTGATCCGCGTCTGCCCGCGGCGCACGGAGACGGCGACTTCCAGGTCGCGTCGTATCGCGGGCCCGCGGGCCGCCACCCAGGAAAACGAGCGACCGAACTGGCTCACCTGCCCCGCATTGCGCAGGACGCGCCGGATCTCTTCGACGACCGCCGCATACTCGGACTCGGGAAGCTCCCCCTCGATAACTCGTTCGAAAAACAGCTCCGTCGGCCCGGCGACCCAGTGATTTGTCCGGTTGGGCGCCAGGGATCCGGGCGTGACATACGGAGCGGGCGCCTGCAGTGATTCGGCCGCAGCCCGCACAATTTCCGGGGCCACACCGACTTCCCCCGCAAGCGCCTGCACGCCACCGATCGTCATCGCACCTGAGGCGGTTTTGTTCGCCTCCAGCTCGGTGGCCCGTTTGACGATTTCCTCAACCTCATCCTTGTCGTAGCGCCGACGGGGTCCCGACTTGCCCCGCGTAAGCTCGTCGATCAGCGCGTCCGTGGTGGCGGTCCGCTGATCGTGGCGGATCGCGAGGCCGCGCACGAGCGCGCCCTCGATTCTCGCACCGATACTCGTCAGCCGGGGGCGATGGCTGGCCGATGCCTCGAGGAACCGCCCGGCGCGCACCGCATCTTCGGTGGGCCAGCGTCCCGGGACGTCGCCGACGAGCATCTCGTACACGACGACTGCGAGGCTGTAGACATCCGTGCGCTCATCCAGATCGGTGAGACCCGCGGCTTGCTCGGGGCTCATATAGCCGGGCGTCCCCACGGGGAAGCCGGTCCGCGTCAGATTCGCGCCGCCGGCGGTGCTGACCGCCTTGGCGATTCCGAAATCCGCGACGATCGGATGTCCCTGCGAGAACAGGATGTTCTCCGGCTTGATGTCCCGGTGCAGCACTCCCATGCGATGCGCGTACGACAACGCGTCTGCCACCGGTTGGGTGATCGCCAGCGCCTGCTCCTGCGACAGCGCGCGCCGGGGCGGCCCCTCGAGCTGCTGGCGCAGCGAGCCGCCGTCGATGTAGGGCATGACGTAATACAGGAAGCTGCCGGCCTCGCCCGAGTCATGCAACGCGAGGATGTGCGGATGCGTGAGCCGCGCCGCGATCTGAATCTCCTTGAGGAAGCGCTCGGCACCGAGGAACGCCGCGAGACCGGGGAGCAGCACTTTGAGCGCGACGGCCCGGTAATGCTTCTTATCATCGGCCAGGTACACCGTCGCCATACCGCCGCGACCCAGCACCCGGCGCAACGTATAGCGGCCGGCGAGCGCCGCTTGGAGGTCGGCGGGGATCTCCATTGTCTGTTCCACGCGGAGAAGTTACGCGGCTTCGGCCGCTTTGGTTACGACGGCGCGGGCGTCGTCGTACTCCCCTTCCCACCGTGCCATGACGACGGTCGCCAGGCAGTTACCGATGAGGTTCACAGTTGTCCGCGCCATGTCCATCAGCACGTCCACGCCAAGCAACACGACTGCCGCTTCGGCCGGCAGATGGAACGACGCGAGCGTGCCGGTGAGGATCACGAGCGCCGCCCGCGGCACACCCGCGACGCCTTTGCTGGTCAGCATCAACGTCAACATCATGAGCAGCTGCTGCCCGATCGTCAGTGAGATGCCGCCCGCCTGAGCCGCGAACAGCGCGGCGACCGAGAGATACAGCGTGCTGCCGTCGAGGTTGAACGAATAGCCGGTCGGCATGACGAAGGCGACGATGCGGCGCGGCACGCCGATCGCCTCCATCTGCTCCATCGCCTTCGGCAACGCCGCCTCCGATGACGCCGTCGAAAAGGCAATCAACGCCGGCTCCTTTACGGCGCCGATAAACCGCCCGAGCGGAACCCGCGCGAGGCGGGCGACCGGCAGCAACACCACCAGCCCGAATACGACGAGCGCGATGTAGAGCGTGAGGACGACGAGGCCGAGGCTCTGCAGCAGCTTGAACGCTCCCTCGGGACCCCCGTGCTTGATGACGGCCTGGCCCACCGTGAACGCCAGCGCGGCAGCGACACCAAACGGCGCGAACTTCATGACCACGCCGGTGAACTTGAACATCACCTCCGCCACCGCCTCGCAGAATCCCAGCATCGTTTCCTTCGCGCGGCCGCGCACCTGCGACAGTCCGATCGCGAACAGCACCGACCAGAACACGATCTGGAGCATTTCGTTGTTCGCGGCGGCGTCGAAAAAACTCTGCGGCACGAGATGCTCCAGCACGCCCGAGAACGTGACCTTGCCCGCCACCGGAGCTCCCGCGGCGGCATCCGGAGACGCCAACGACACGCCGACGCCCGGCTTGAGGATGTTGACGGCCAGCAACCCGATGAAGAGCGCGAGTGTGGTGACGACTTCGAAGTAAATGATGGACTTGAGCGCGAGCCGGCCGACCCGCTTCATGTCATCGCCATGGCCGGCGATGCCGACGACCAGCGTACCAAAGATGAGCGGCACGATGATCGATTTGATCATCCGCAGGAAGACGGTGGAGATCGGGCTCAGCGAGACGGCGAACAGTGGAAACAGCACACCGATCAGCACGCCGACCACCATGGCCGCGATGATCCACTGCGTCAGCGTACGGCGACGGAGGAAGGTCCACATGGGGCGGCGTGAAGGATAAGGCCTTCCGCTCGAGCGGTACAGCGCGTAGCCTACAGCCATGGGCGCCGACATACGTGCCGTGGCTGCGGAGGTGGCGGATCGCCTCCGGCGGCGGGGAATTCCGTTGCGTGGGGACGAACGGCCCGAGGATTTGGCCGATTTACTCGGAGCTGTCGAACGCTTCGAGCGAGCGGTCGAGGCGCGTGGGGGCGACCTCATGGTCGACGATCTCAAGAGCCCCCAGCCCGACGATCCGCATTTTGTCCTGCCGGCCCGCATGCCCGACGAGCCGGTGCGCGACTATATCGTGCGAATCGACGGGGCGACCACCAGCGTCCGCCAGCACCCCGACATCAACGCTTGATGAAGGTGCCGCGCCGCAGCTCGTCGTAGGCGTGCTGCAGCTCCTCCTGCGTATTCATCACGATCGGACCCTGCCAGGCGACCGGCTCCTGTAACGGCTGCCCCGAGACCAGCAGGAACCGCATCCCCTGCTCGCCCGCCTGTACCGTGATTTCATCGCCCGAATCGAACAGCACCAGCGACCGATTTCCCGTTTCCTGTGGACTCTCGCTGCCGGCGTCGCGACCACCGGCCGACACACGGTCGGTGCGGACGCCCTGCGGCGCCGAGGCATCGCGGAACGTGCCGCTGCCTTCGAACACATAGGCGAACGCGTGCCGTGACGCTTCCACCGGAATCGTCTTGCGCACGCGTGGCGGAATCCAGACGTCCAGATAGCGCGGATCGGCGGCCACACCCTCGACCGGGCCGCGCTTACCCCAGAAATCGCCCGCGACGATGCGCACGCGTGTGCCGTCATCGTCCACGACCTCGGGGATCGCTGCGGCGTGAATATCCTGGTAGCGGGGATCGGTCATCTTGAGACTGCGCGGCAGATTCGCCCACAGTTGAAATCCATGCATCCGGCCGCGCTCATCGCCCTTCGGCATTTCCTGATGCAGTATGCCGCTGCCGGCGGTCATCCACTGCACATCGCCGGCCCCCATGGTGCCCTTGTTGCCAAGGCTGTCACCGTGCTGCACGCTGCCGCTCAGCACATAGGTGATTGTCTCGATGCCGCGGTGCGGGTGCCACGGAAAACCCGGGAGGTAATCCTCGGGATGGTCGTTGCGGAAATCGTCGAGCAGCAGGAACGGGTCAAAGTCGCTCGTCTTCCCGAACCCGAATGCGCGGCGCAGTCTGACGCCGGCGCCTTCGAGCGTGGGGAGCGACTGGGAAATCGATTTGACGGCACGGATCGACATGAGACCTCATCAAGCTGGTTTGCTATAGAACACTAGCCGGTTCCCACAACGATGTAGGGGCGCAGCATGCTGCGCCCCTACCCCTACGTTCAACAGTCCCCGTGCCTGCTCCCAGACCCCGCGCCCTTAGAATCCTAGCCAATAGGTCATCTTCACGAGGAAAATGTTCTCCGAAGGGCCCCGGAACAGCGCGCTCGCATCGTCGCCAAACCGGATGTCGCCGCGCGGCAGGTCGGGAATCCGGCTGCTGCGGGTCCACACCACAAACAGCGTCGATCCGGGCCGGTACTCCCAGCGCAGCACGGCGTTCCCGCGCAACGACCGGAAGGTGAAGCTCGGGTCGGTGAGGGTATCCGTCGGTGCCCCGCCTCCCGCGTTCAGAAGAATCGTCGCCGGATCGCGCGAGGGGTTCGCCGCCGGCTGGACGACCACGGTGCCGAAATCCTTGCCGTACTCGAGCCGCTGCGCGGTCCGGGGCGCAGCGTACACGTTGTACCGGCTGTAGGCCCCCGTGGCGATCAGCGGTTGCACGAACAGCTCGAGGGTCGTCGTCGGCGAGAACGTCACGTTGAAGCGCGTGTCCATCGACACCGAGCGCTGCATCAGGTGGGCGAACACGTAGCGGGTGCCGGAGAACGATGTCGCCGTCTGGTCGGCGTAGCTGTCGACGAACTGGAATCCCGTCTCGGACCGGTTGACCGACGGGTTCAAGGAGACCGTCACGTTGGAGCGCGGGCGCAGCTCGAGCCCGAGACTCGCTCCTTTGCTGCAGTCCCCCTCGGTGTTGCAGCCGTAGTTCGCGTTGAACTGACCAACCACCGCTTTGCGAGAGTCGGTATTGACGTTGAGCGAGTAGTAGTCGTTCGCGGGCACCCGCACCAGCGGTCCGCCGCGCGTCAACCGGTCGTCGAAGACGCTGGGCTGGTGAATCCAGAAGCCGCTCAAGTTCCAGTAACTCAAGGTCTGGAGCTGACCAAACAGCTGCCCCTGGCGGCCGTTCAGATCGCCGTCGAAGGTGTACTGCTGCTGGCCGCCGGCGATGAACAAGAGCTGCCGGTACCACTTCGTCGGCTTGGTCCACAGCGGAAAGATGTTCGCGGACATCCACCAGTAATCGGCGCGCGAGAAGAACGCGATGTCGTTGTTGTTGTACGCCGGCGTCCGGAAGTTGGTCGCGACCTCCCACAGCCAATGCCCCTGCTCCTTCGAGAGCCGCGCGTAGCCGCCGAGCCCGGCCATGCCGGTCCGCGGGGCCCGCGCGTCGGCCGTATCGGGCCGATCGGGGCGTTGGAAGAAATGCGCGGAGCCAAACCGGATCCGTCGCATCGCCGTCGTATCGCCCTCGACGTGGGTCCCCGCAAGCTGCGCCATCAACCGGTAGGTGCGCTTGCCCCACCAGCTGTCGCTCGAGACCCCAAACGCCTCGGAGTGATGGGACAAGCGGCTCTGGAGATAGGGATCGCCGAGGTCGCGATACACCGACGTGGCCATCGCCTTGATCTGCGTCGCGCCCCCGCTCAGATCCTTGGCCGCGCGGGCCGCGAAGTAATTCGTGGCCGGCTCGACCTCGAACTGGCCGCGTGTCGCGTCCGTGAAGTCCACCGGCGCGCGCTCGCGCTTGGTCACCGCGTCAAGGGCGCCGATCGACCAGCCGGTGGGGGTGCGCCCCGTGAGCTTGGCAGCGCCGAGGATCGTGGAGTTCTCCGGCATGTCGGCATACTCCACAGACGTCGGCAGGCCGGCGCGGAACGGTGAGACCTGCGGCGGGCGGCCGATGCGGCGCGTGGCGAGCATCGAGAGACTCGACACGTTGGAGCAGAAGAAGCAGCTGAACCCGCCGAGGCCGAAGTACCCCGCGCCCTCGACAAAGAACGGCCGCTTCTCGTCGAAAAATGTCTCGAACGCCGACAGATTGACGACGGCGGGATCGACTTCGACCTGGCCGAAATCGGGGTTCACGGTCGCGTTCAACGTGAGATTCGAGGTGACACGGTACATCGCGTCGCCGCCGACACGGCCGTCGAGCGCGTGCGGATCGAAGAATGGATCGCTGCGGTTGCCTGGAACGTTCGACGAGCGCCCCACCAAGTACGGCGTGACCTCGGCGCGACCGGGGGGATGGGTAATCACCAGGCCCTGCAGGTGGCCGAACATGGACGGGCCGCCGGTCTCGTCCAACCGCCACCACGCCCACTGCGACAACTCGTTGAGCCGGTTTTCCTGGCGCCAGATCTGCAGGCCCCAGGTCTGCTCCGCGGACGTCGCCGGGTAGCGCAGCTGCGAGAACGGAATCCGCAGCTCGGCGGTCCAGCCGAGCGAGTCGATGTTGGTCGCCACTTCCCAGACCGGATCCCAGGATGGATCGGCGCCGCCGCCGAGGCCGTTGGCGTCCTGCTTTACGCCCGATGGATTGACCTGGAAGAACAGGCGTCCGATGTGATCGTGATAGGTGTCGAAGATGACTTCGAAGTAATCGGAGTTCATGTCGGCGTCGCGTCGCACGAGGCGAGTCCGGACGCCCCGCGCGCCGGAGTCGTCGTACATCCGCGCGCCGACGTAGATCGCTGCGTCGTCGTACGCGAATCGCACCTCGGTGCGCTGGGTGGCGGAGTCGCCGGAGTGGGGCTGCGCCTGGCGCAAGCCGGTCGCCGCCGGCGCCGTCCGCCACACGCCCTCGTCGAGCTTGCCGTCGAGATGGATCGGCTCGCGAAGCTGCACCGCCCTGACTTCAGGCGGGGTGTGGGGGTGGATGTTCTGGGCTATTAAGGAAGGCGCATACAGCACGGCGAGAAGGCCGGTGAGTCTCGGCATGGCGGTCACGTGGGCTAGGATACCAGGTTGGACGCGCCCGAGAAGAAAAAGGTTGCGGCTCTGACTGGAGCCTTACAATCTCCTTCATTAGATATGTGCAACCGATGACACCACCCGAACCGTCTCCGCCGGCCGCTCCCGCGGCCCCAGCTTCCGCTCCGACTCCTGCAGCCTCGCCCAATCACCTTCCGGAACGGATCCGGATGCTGGCCGACATCAGCCAGAATCTGTGGTGGAGCTGGCAGCTCGATGCGCGTGAGCTCTTCCACCGAATCGACCGCCGCTTGTGGGAAGGGACACGCCACAACGCCGTGCAGTTTCTGCGGCAGGTCTCACCGGAGCGTCTCGAGGAAAACGCGCAGGACCCGATATCCCTCGAGCGCTACGATCGCGTCGTGCGGCGGTTCGAGCTGCTCACGCAACAAAACGGGACCTGGTTTGCCGGCCGGTATCCCGAGCTCCGGAATCGGCCGATCGCGTACTTTTCCGCGGAATTCGCCCTGCACCGCTCGCTCCCGATCTATTCCGGGGGCCTCGGCGTGCTCGCCGGAGATCACTGTAAGGAAGCCTCCGACCTGGGCGTCCCGCTGATTGGCGTCGGCCTCTACTACCACGGCGGCTATTTCGATCAGTTGATCGGCTTGGATGGATGGCAGCGCGATTCTGACGATCCGGTCGATCCCACGGTGAACCCCGTCGTCCGGGTAAACGGCGCCGACGGCAAGCCGTGCCTCGTCGCGGTGACCATCTCCGGTCGCGAGGTCCAAGTCGGCGCGTGGCGGGTCGTGGTAGGCCGGATTCCGGTCTACCTGCTCGATACCGACCTCGAAGCCAATGATGCCGGCGACCGTCAGTTGACCGCGCGACTCTACACGGGCGCTCCGGAATGGCGCCTGCGCCAGGAGTGGGTGCTGGGCGTCGGCGGCGTCCGCCTCTTGCGAGCCCTCGGCATTCAGCCGGAGGTCTGGCATGCCAACGAGGGGCACGCGGCCTTCATGTTCATCGAGCGCATGCGCGAGCTGACCGGCACTGGACTCACGGCGGTCAAGGCGGCAGAACAGATCCGCGCGACGAGCGTGTTTACGACGCACACACCGGTTGCCGCCGGACACGACGTCTTTACCTCCGAGCAGGTGGAGCAGGTGACCGGGCCGTTCTGGAAC
>Ga0209056_10001894_pt1 | contig 22848 bp, 16 predicted proteins | sample GraSoiAngelo_114_FD_185876 | JGI IMG/M metagenome (GOLD analysis project Ga0209056, IMG submission 185876) | Grasslands soil microbial communities from the Angelo Coastal Reserve, California, USA - 14_0903_13_40cm (SPAdes) (version 2) | ecosystem: Environmental > Terrestrial > Soil > Grasslands... | reverse complement strand
CGTGGCCGGGAGCCGTGTGAACAATGCCGCTGCCCTGATCGAGGGTGACGTAATCGGCGAGGATGCCGGGGACCTGGATGGGCACGAACGGATGCTGGAATTTCATGCCTTCGAAATCGCGGCCCTTGAACGTGGCGCGAATTTTGGCTTCCTTGATGCCGCACTCGGACTGGAGAGCAGAGACGCGGTCCGCGGCGATGAGCAGCGCGCCTTTTTCGGTTTCGACAACGGCGTAATCGAAATCGGGATGAAAGGTGAGGGCGCGATTATGAGGCAGCGTCCAGGGCGTGGTGGTCCAGATGACAGCGCTTACGTCACTGCCAATTCTCGACGCATCGCCTTTGCCGCCGCCCACGACGCCAAACTTCACCCAGATCGAAGGGCTGGTATGGTCCTCATATTCGACCTCGGCTTCGGCGAGCGCGGTGTAGTCGTGGATGCACCAATAGACGGGCTTGCGGCCACGGTAGACGTAGCCCTTCTCCATGAAATCGAGGAAAGCGCCGGCGATGGTGGCCTCATACTCATGGCTCATGGTGAGATAGGGATCATTCCAGCGGCCGAAAATGCCAAGGCGTTTGAAATCTTTCTTGTGCTGCTCGACGTAGCGCGTGGCAAATTGCCGGCAGAGCTTTCGAAACTCAGCCGGTGGAACTTTTCCCTTTCCGCCAAGCTCTTTTTCCACTTGCGTTTCGATGGGCAGGCCGTGGCAGTCCCATCCGGGGACGTACGGGGCGTAATGCCCTGCCATGCTCCTGGTCCGGACGACCAAATCTTTGAGAATTTTGTTGAGACCGGTACCCAGGTGGATTTCCCCGGTGGGGTAGGGCGGGCCGTCATGCAGGACAAAGAGCGGCTTGCCTTTGCGGGCTTCGAGGATGCGCTCGTAGATGTTGGAGCCGTACCAAGCTTCGAGCTGCTTGGGCTCATTCTGAGGCAGACCGGCCTTCATGGAGAACTCGGTTTTCGGAAGGTTGAGTGTTTTCTTCAGTTCGAGTGGTTCGGCCATTGGTCTGAGCGTTCGGATAACTCCTGATTTGCGTGCGTGCTTTCGTGCGTTAGCCTGTGTTTACCGAACAAAAGTGTTGTTCGAACTTCCCGTACGGTGGTTCAGGTGTACGGTGAGAAACATCGGAAAGCAGTGTAAGTACGTATGTTACAATGAATGCAGGCTGGTGTCAGCCGTTGGGGCGCGCAACCTTTCCCGGCCTGCGCGAATCTTATCGGATGGGTGCACCAATTTACGGAGATTTGCGTCTAAAGTAAGAGGGAAACGGTGCCGCACAAGTTTATCAACCTTCTGCCGCCTGAAATTACGAGGCCGAGAGTGTCGGGCTCGCTGCCGGCGATTCCCGTGCCTTCTTCGGCGGTCCCGAAATTTGTCAATCCGGATATTCTTATCCCCGATAATTTTTGGTCGAACCTGAAGCAGTTCTTCATAGAACGGCCTATCAAGGTGCGCGAGCGCGCGGACGCGCCTTTCACGAAGACGTCGTTTGGCGCGGGTGTAGGCGACAACCTCAAGGATTTCTTTAGTTCCGGCCCAGTTCCGAAAGGTCCGGTGAATAGCAGATTGGCCGTCGCCTGGGGATCGAATTTCGGCGGGTTTGGGACACGCATCAAGGAATTCTTCTCGCCTCCGAGGCAGGCGCCCCTGCCCTTCGCGGTGAAGCCGATCAAGGTGAAGGAAATCTGGTCGAAGGATGAAAAGTTTGGCTGGAGCCAGGCGATCGCTTTTGGCCTGCATGGTGCGTTGCTGTTCGGATTGCTGGTGATTCCGATCTTGACGCGCGTTTTGCCTTCCACCGAAGCGAAAAACAAACAAATCGACATGACGCCGCTGGATATTTCGCCGTACGTCGCAAAGCTGCCTTCGGGCGCTGACAAGGCGGGCGGAGGAGGCGGGGCGAACAACCATACCCTGACTCCGACGTCGAAGGGGAAGCTCCCCAAGTTCAAGTGGACGCAATTCACGCCACCTCAGGCAAAGATTGAGAATCTGAATCCCAAGCTGGCGATGGACCCTTCCCTACTGGGTCCGCCGGACTTGAAGGTTCCCAGTCCCAACATGGCGAATTTCGGCGATCCCCTGGCCAAGGGCGTCACCGATTCTCTCGGAAATGGCAATGGCACCGGTATTGGCAGCGGGTCGGGCGGCGGTCTTGGACCTGGCGAGGGCGGTGGCACGGGCGGCGGAGTCTTCCGCGCGGGCATCAATGGAGTCGGAATTCCAGTTTGTTTCTACCAGCCTCCACCGGAATATTCCGATGAAGCGCGCAAGGTGAAATACCAGGGCGCGGTGGTGGTGGAAGGCATCATCGGCCTGGATGGAAAAATCAGCAACATCCGCGTCGTCAAGGGAGTCGGGATGGGTCTGGACGAAAACGCCGTGGCTGCGGTGAAGACGTGGCGTTGCAAGCCGGCGGCTGGACCAAGCGGGAAGCCCGTGGCAACGATTGTGCCGATCGAAGTTACTTTCCGGCTCTTCTAAATACGTTTCGATTCAAACATTGCTGGTTATTTTCTTGCGCAGTTCTTTTCGTACTCCTTGCTTGCTGTGATCTCCCAACGATTTCTTCGGGCAACCAATTTGAGGGACTGGGATTCTCAACACGCATTCGCCGCTCGCCTCGTCGAGGAGCCGGGGCCAATCTGAGGCGCGCGGGGAGGCCAGCCCATGCGCGATCCGCTTTCGGGGCGTTTCACTTCCCTGCAATCTTCGTCCGATTCGTGGTTTCTGCGTGTTCGTGAAAATCTTCGCCAGCTTTTCACAGCAGTGCCGCTTTTTCCTTCTTCGGCAAACGGCGCGCCGATTCATTTGCTGCGATGGGAGAAGTCCGCACGCTCTGGTCGCGCCCAGAGCGTTTCCGCCGTAATTCATGCCGCGATTGTTTGTGCTGCGATGATTCTTGCCGTGCACCCGCCCGGCTCTAAGCGCGATCCGCTTCCAACTGGAGGAAAAACTCCGCCCATCATTTCGGTACCTGCAGGTCTGCTCGATATTCTTCGAGGCCAGGATCCTAATGGCGGGAGAGGGAGCGGCACGGGACATGATCTTCTCCCGCCGACTCAGGGGAATCTTCCTCCGCGGTCATCGATCCAGTTCTTGAAACCCACGCTGCCACAAAACCAGAATCCGGAGCCGCCGATTCCGCCGACGATTCTGGACCCCTCGGCTCCGCGCGAGCTGAAGCCTGTGGACAACATTGGCTTGCCTTGGATGCCAGATCGAAACAATTCGTCCGGCCGGGGAAAAGGCAACACGATTGGCGACGGTCCGGATGATTCCATCGGAAGGTCTCCAGGTGAAGAGGCGGGCACGGGCGTGTCGCGGGGACCGTACCGGCCGGGCGTCACGTGGCCCAAATGCGCGTATTGCCCGGATCCGCAATACTCCGACGAAGCGCGCGAGGCGAAGCTGCAAGGGGTTGTGACGCTGCTGGTTTTGGTTGGCGTGGACGGCAGGGCGTCGCAGATTCGCGTTGTGAAAGGAATTGGATTGGGACTCGATGATCGGGCCGTGCAGGCCATTCGCGGCTGGAAATTTGTGCCGGCGCTGGACGCATCGCGCCGCGCCGTGCCAGCCTGGGTGACCGTCGAAGCGGTATTCCGGCTGTTCTAGACGCTTGGCGCGGCTGGGGGTAACATTCAGTTTCAGTGCCTCACGATTTCGCTGAATACGAACCGGAGCTGGAGCCGCAAGCTTCGTCTGCGCGCGGCGGCGGCCCTCCGTGCAAATTCACTGGCATTGGCGTGCTCGATCCGCCGCGCCCTCCGAAACGACCAGTCGGACCAATCCCCTCCGCACCCACAAGCTTGCTCTGGCGCATCGCGGCCGGATTGCTTCTCGCCGGCCTAGCTGCCATGATATTTTTCCTGCTGTTTGCCGGGCATTGATCGGTTCGAGCTACCAAAGCCTTGCGCACACTCTTTCTCTTCGCTTCCAGGCTTTCCCCGCAGTCTGCTACGATTCCTGCATGAGAAAAGCAGCCATTTTCAGCATCACTGTTGTGCTGTGGGCCTTGAGACTCGCGGGCGGGGCGTCCGCGCAAAGCACGACCGGGACGCTGGAATTCGTGGCGCGAATTACGCCGACGGCAGCGCGACCGGAACCGGTTCGCCAGTTTACGTTTTGTATTCTGACGAAGAGCTATGCGGAAATCGTGAAGGAAGTAGAAGAGAAGGATGCAATCCCTCCGCGGGATGCATTCATCGAAGGACTCAAACTTTCTCCCGAACTTCGCGCCTGGCTGAAGAACCACGACATCATGGATCTGACGCTGCCCGATGTGGACAAAGCGATGACGCCGGATGACATCATTCACGTTCCGGAATTCTTGCTGGCTTATCAGCGCTCGAACAGCGGCGGCGTGTCCTCCGGCATCCCCAAGCCAAAATATGCGGACGCGGACAAAACGGGAAATTCCCAGAAGTACGAAAAGCAAGTCAATGAATATCTGGCGGCACTCAAGAAGTTCATCCAGGCGCATCCGGAAACGGTTTCCGGAGTGGAGCTGGAGCTGGAAGGCGTCAACCCGCAGAGAAAGTGGGCGGCGATTCAGAACGAACGACGCAAGCGGGTGCAGCGCGCCGCGCCGGACATCGCGCAGACGAAGTTCCTCGCTGCCAGGGCGGACACCGACCTGGACGGGCGAGGTTTGGTCTCAGGCCTCGCGCCGGGCAATTACTGGATCAGCTCGCTCAACCTGGATGCCGCCGCCGGCGACATGCGGTTGCGCTGGGATGTGCCGGTGGTGATTCAGCCGGGCAAGACGACGCGAGTCGAACTGTTGAACTTGAACTCCACCGACGCGCACGGCAGCAATCCCTAGTGCAGCTAAGCTCCACGACCATGGGCACACCGCTTCAATGGCTGGCGTTCAACGTCTTCGTGCTTATTACGATTGCGCTCGATTTGCGCGTGTTCCACCGCAAAGCGCACAAGATCAGCGTGCGCGAGGCCGCGATCGCGAGCTTCGGCTGGATTGGCATTTCGGTGCTCTTCGGGCTGGCGGTCCTCTACTACTACGGCGAACAACCCGCGCTCGAATATTTTACGGGCTACCTGATCGAAAAGGCTTTAAGCGTCGACAACCTTTTCCTCTTCCTGGTGATTTTTCGCGCGTTTGCGGTGGATGAGCGGTTTCAGCACCGGCTGCTGGAGTGGGGTGTGATCGGCGCGCTGGTCATGCGCGGGATCATGATCGCGGTGGGCGCGGAACTGATCCAGCACTTTTCCTGGGTGATGTATCTCCTGGGAGCGTTTCTCGTCTATGCCGGGCTGCACATGGTGCTCGCCAAGAAGACGGAAGTGCATCCTGAAAAAAGCAGGATATTCCGGTTCGCGCGCAAGCATCTTCGCGTGACGCACGCGTACGAGGGTGAGCATTTTTTTGTGCGCAACGCGGGCAAGCTGTTCGCCACTCCCTTGTTTCTTGTTCTTCTGGTTGTGGAAATCACGGACTTGACGCTGGCGATCGATTCGATTCCGGCCATTTTCGGCATCACGCGCGACCCGTTTATCGTGTACACCTCGAATGTTTTTGCGATTATGGGGCTTCGTGCGCTGTATTTTTTGCTGGCGGGGGTTCTGGACCGGTTGCGCTATTTGGACGCCGGACTGGCGCTGGTGCTGATGTTTATTGGCGGAAAGATGATCGGCGAGCGCTGGGTACACATTCCGGTGAGTGTCTCCCTCGGAGTAGTAGGAGGCATACTGCTGATCGCGCTGCTAGCTTCACTTCTCATTCCCGCAAAGAAAAAGCGCTGAGTTTTATTCTTACTCGAACATCAGTTCGTCCACGTAGCACCACATCCAGTTCTCCCCCGGTTCCAGCGAGCGGATGACGGGATGTTTCACGGCGCGAAAATGTTTTGTGGCGTGCTTGTTTTTCGAGGAGTCGCAACAACCGACGTGACCGCAGCTCAGACACAAGCGCAGATGAACCCAAGTGTCGCCCATCTTGAGGCATTCTTCGCATCCCTTGGTCTTTGGTTTGACGGGCCGGATCTGATTGAGGTGCGTGCACGTTTCGGCCATGTGGGCCTCCTGGGAACTTAGAGTGCGCCGTGAATCGGAATGCGCACGCGGAACCGCGTGTCGCCGGGAACGGACTTGATGGTGATAAACCCGCGCATTTTTTGGACGATGCGATGCACGAGGTCCAGGCCGAGCCCGGAACCCTCGCCTACTCCTTTGGTCGTAAAAAACGGGTCGAAGATGCGTGACTGGATCTCGGGAGGGATTCCCGGGCCGTTGTCGGCGATCTCGACGAGCACGTATTCGTTTTCGCGGACGGCGCGCACAAGGAGCTCTCCGTTGTTTTTCATGGCGTCCGCGGCGTTGTCAATGAGGTTGGTCCAGACCTGATTCAATTCGCTGCCATAAGCCATCACTTTGGGGAGATCGGGGGCATACTCGCGCGTGACGGAAATGCCGCGCTTCAATTTGTGGTTCATGATCGTGAGGGTGGTTTCCAGGCTGTGCTTGATGTCCACTTCCTGGAGGGGCGCCTGGTCCATGTAGGAATATTCCTTGATGGCCTTGATGAGCTCCGAGATGCGCGCCGTGCTGTTTTCGAGTTCGTTCGCGATGCGTCCCATTTCGAGAAGGGTCGCAAACCTGGTGAGTTCCGGGCCGAGCGAAGCCCCAGCGGCTGACGCAAAACTTTCGAGATGTGTGTCAGCAAAATTCGCATCGGCGAGGAGCGGGGCCAGCTTCCAGGCGTCAGCGACTTTATGGGCTTCCAGCCAGGCCTGGATCGCTTCTTCACGTTCGACGCGAGCGAATTCGTCTTTGTATTCGGGGGGCTTTAACGTGGCGCGAATCTCTTCCTCGCGCTGGGCCAGCAGCCCGCAATCCTCGGGTCCCAAAGTGGAGGTGCGCCCCGCATCGCGCAAGCGCTGCAGGCAATCGCGCAACGCTCCCGCGGACCGGCGTGCCGCGGCCGCAGGATTATTCAATTCGTGCGCGAGGCCCGCGGACAATTTTCCCAGCGCGGCGAGCTTCTCGTGCTGCTGCTCGGTGCGCGTAAAGTCACGCACACGGTCCGTAAGCATGCCGACCAGACGCGCCGAGAGCTCCGGCATGCGCTGAAAAAGTTCCGGAAATAGCTTTGAGGGAAAATCTAGAATCCGGGCCGTGCCGACCGCCCGGCCGGTGACGGGGAAAGATTTCATCCGAGAAAATGGAAGAACCCCTGCGACGCTGCCGGCCTTCCCGGTAAACACGAAGCCATCCGCCGGACCACTCTCGCGGCGCGCGCGGATTTCTCCCTCAAGTAACACAAACATCTTGTCGGCAGGTGTGTCTTCACGCACTGTAATCTCGCCCGGGGCGACTCGGCGTTCTTCGGACTGCGAGACGAACCACTCGAGATCGGGCTGCGGCTGGTCCGCAAACGCAGGGACTTTGCGCAAATCCGAAACGAGCGATGGGATGCGTGTTGGATCGACGGGGCTCATTGGACCTTCGCCAAATACTGATGCATGAATTGCACAACCACGGCTCCTTCGCCTACACCCGAAGCCACGCGCTTGACCGAGCCGTGGCGCACATCGCCGACCACGAAAATACCCGGCACGTTGGTTTCGAGCAAACCGGGATCGCGATCGAGGGTCCAAGACGTGGGTCTCTTTCCGTTTCGGAGCAGGTCCGGCCCGGAAAGAATGAATCCGCGCTCGTCGCGCTCGACGAGATCGCCCAGCCACTCCGTGCGCGGCTGCGCGCCGATGAAAATGAACAGGCTGCTGGCAGGCAGCTTCTCTTTTTCGCCCGTGGCGGTTCGCTGAATGGTGATGTCCGTCAGCCGGGATTCGCCGAAGACCTCGGTCACCACGGTACTTGTCCAGACTTGAATGTTTGCTGTCTTTTCGATTTGTTCGATCAGATAGTGAGACATCGTGCTGGCAAGCGACGCGCCGCGCACGAGCACGATGACTTTCTCGGCGAACTTCGAAAAGTGCATCGCGGCCTGTCCCGCAGAATTCGCACCGCCGATGATATAAACCGTTTCCCCCCTGCAGGCCATGGCTTCGGAGGTTCCGCCGCCGTAATACACGCCTGCGCCTTGCAAGCGGTCGATGCCGGGCACGTCGAGACTACGCCATTGGACGCCCATCGCCAGCAAGAGAACGTTGCAGGAAATTTCCGTGCCATCGGCCAGCCTGAGGAAGCGGTACGGCCCTTCGGAGCGAATGCCGACCGCCTCCTGCGGAGCGAGGATTTCAACGCCGAAGCGCCTCGCCTGGGCAACGGCACGCCGGGCCAGATCGTTTCCACTCAGTCCGGAAGGAAAACCCAGATAATTTTCGATACGCGAGCTCAGGCCAGCCTGGCCTCCGGGCGCTTCGCGCTCGATGATCACGGTGCGCAAACCTTCGCTTGCGCCGTAAACCGCTGCGGCAAGTCCCGCGGGACCTCCACCGACGATCATAAGGTCGTAGAAATTCGTCTGTGCATGCGTGCGGAGGCCGAGCTTGTCCGCCACCGCCGGCAGAGGCGGCTCCGGCAAACGTGTGCCATCCGGAAAGAGAATGAGCGGGAGCGTTTGCGCCTCCGGCCCAAGCGAATCCACCAGCCCGCGCACTTCCGGATCGGCTTGCGCCAGTTCCACGTCAATCCATTGGTAGGGCACCTGATTCCTGGCGAGAAATTCGCGCAGTTCGTAGGAGCGATTGGACCAACGCGTGCCAAGAACGCGGATGCCTTCATAGGGCGGGTGAAACGTCGAGGTCCAATCGTGGAGCAAGTCATCGAGGGCCGGGTAGAGTTTTTCTTCGGGAGGATCCCAAGGCTTCATGAGGTAGTAATGGATGCGGGCTTCGTTGATGGCATCAATAGCCGCATTGGTGTCCGCGTAGGCGGTGAGCAGTGCGCGCTTGGCGAGCGGGTGCATCTCCGTGGCTTGGGAGAGGAAGTGCACGCCATCCATTTGGGGCATGCGCTGGTCCGCCAGGAGCAAAGCGACGGGATTGTTGCGCGCCTTCAACTCGCGGAGGGTGGTCAGGCCGGCGCTGCCGGAATTTGCGCGCATGACGCGGTAGCGGTCCGCATAGCGGCTTCGCAAGTCGCGCTCAATGGCCCGGAGCACCTCGGGGTCGTCATCTACGGTCAATAAGACTGGCTTAGGCATAGCCTTCAGATGAAATGAGATTCGAATTCGTTGCGTCCGGAACTGAAGGACGCCCCGGCAAAACTTCTCTTGCTGGCGTCCTCACGCTACAATTCCTTGCGTATCCATGTCCAGTCCTCTTGCTTCAGCGATCACCGGGCTAGCGTTAGCCGACCCCTCGGAAAGAAAAGCCGCGGCGGACACGATTTATCGCGCTGGCCGCACTTCTGCAGACGTGGCCGTTTCCTTATGGTGGAAAGATGCCGAATTGGCTGGCCTGCTTCTGGGGCCGAGTCCCGTCGTCACCGTAGGGCTGGCGGTCGAACGGGCGACATTTGGAAGAATTCGAGTGGCGAATGGAACGCCGAGACTTGCAGAGGTGCCGGCGGAGCAGGATGCGGAAGAGTTTGAGCTTCATTTTCCTGATGGCGTCCTGCTCGACGTGCTCACGACGCGGGAGCCGGGCGGCTCCGGAGCGATTGCGCGCTATCTGGCCAAGTTTGGGGAAGGCGCGCAGCAGGTGGAATTTCGCTGCGAGAATGTGGATCGCGCGACGGAAATTCTGAAAGAAAAATTTAACGTCAAGCCCGTCTACCCGGCGACCCGGCCAGGCGCCGACGGTACACGAGTCAACTTCTTCCTGGTCCCGACACCCGCTGGCGGAAAAGTGCTGATCGAACTGTATGAAGTCCCCGCGGTTCCGCAGACGTTAACAACCACGGCCCACTGACTACTGTTCGCGCGCGAGCCGCTGCCATGCACGAACGAGCTCCGCGACGGTCCAGGCCTGGGCGATGCAACCGCGTGGAGTGAACGGGGCGTCTCCATCGAAGATTTCGTTGAGGGTGCCGAGGCCGCTCGCGTAAATCTGACGTCCCAAGGGCTCCAAGAAACGCAATGCCGCCTCGCGGTCTTTGTAAACGCGAAAGTGCGCCAGCGCAAAGGGGCCAAGCAGCCAGCCCCAAGCGGTGCCTTGATGATAGGCGGCATCGCGATCGCTGGGGCTGCCGCCGTAGTGCCCCGCATAGCCGGGTTCACCGGGCGCCAAACTGCGGAGGCCGTGTGAGGTGAGGAGCTGCCGGGCGCAGACGTCGACAACGGATTTTTGCTGTTCCTGCGTGAGCAGATTGCCCAGAAGCGAAACGGCGAAGATCTGATTGGGGCGCAGGGCGCCGTCGTTACCCATGCCCGGAACGCCAATCACGTCATAACAACAGCCGCGTTCCGCGTTCCAGAATTTCTGAAAACTCTTCGTAGCTTTGGCGGCTAGAATCTCGTAGCCTTCGCCCGGCTTTCCGAACAGGCGCGCAAATTGCGCAATCGTTTCGAGCGCGTTGATCCAAAGCGCATTGATTTCCACGGGCTTCCCCGTGCGCGGCGTGACGACCCAATCGCCGATCTTGGCATCCATCCAGGTGAGCTGCACACCGGGGCCGCCGGCGAAGAGGAGACCGTCCGCGGGGTCCACGTGAATGCTGTAGCGCGTGCCCTTCACGTGGGCGTCAATCATTCCGGCAAGAACCGGAAAGAGTTTCTGTAGCGTTGCGGAGTCCTGCGTAGCCGCGAAATATTGGCGGATAGCTTCAAAATACCAAAGCGCCGCATCCACGGTGTTGTATTCCGGCTTGCCTCCGGCATCCGGGAAATTATTTGGGAGCATGCCGCCATCGACGTAGCGGGAGTATGCCAGAAGGATCTGCTTCGCAACCTCAGTGCGGCCCGTGGCCAGCGTCAATCCCGGCAAAGCGATCATCGTGTCGCGGCCCCAGTCTCCAAACCAGTGATAGCCCGCGATGATGCTGCGGCCGTCCGGCTCTTCCGACAGGCTGCGCTTCACGATGAATTGGTCCGCCGCGAGAATGAGTTGCCAGAGCCAGGAAGGAGCTTCAGCAGCGAGTGCTTCGTTTTTTTCCTGCCAAGCAGTGAACAATTTCATTTCGCGATTGGCGCGCTCGGCTGCGGCTGTTTCTCCATCCAGCAAAGCATTCGCTTCCATGGCCGCAACGAGCGTCACGCTTGTGCCAGCTTGCAATTTTGCACGGAACAGCGCGGCAAACAGGCGATCTTCGCGGTCCTCGAGTCCTCGTGCGGTTTCTTCGCCGAAATAACAGCCGAGGTACCACTCGTGGCGGGGCTCGCAGGTTCCCGAATCAGTTTTCAGATAGAAGAGAGTTGCGCCATCAAAGGCCTGCACCGTGATGCCATGCTCTACTGGCTCGATCTTCATCCGCCAGTCACCCGCGCGTGTGAGCGAATGGAAGTCGCGATAATTGACGAGCGCCTTCAGATCCAATTCCAGTACGCTGCTTCCGCGAACGAGCGTGTATTGAATGTAGGTGGTGTTTTCGCCCTGGCGCATCCAGATGCGTTTTTCGAGAAGAGCATCGGTCAAAGCGTAAGACCAAACGGGTGTTGTGCCTTCCAGATGAAAATCTTCGACGAGGAGAAATCCTTTGGGCTCGACCGCGCCGCTTGCCCAGCGGTGCGTGGCGAGAGAATAGTCCATTCCCGCGTAGTGAACGATTTCGTCGACAGCGGAGACGAGCTGGGTACGGTCAACGGGCGGCTTCAAGGCAGCCACGAGGAGACCGTGATAGCGGCGCGTCTGGCTTCCGGCAACGGTGCCGGAAGCGTAGCCGCCAATACCATTAGTGACGAGCCATTCGCGCGATTCGGCCGAGTCCAGATCGCCGCAGATCTCCCTGCCAAACTGAATTTCCGCCTGTTCGGACATCGGGCGCTCCTTCCTGGCACACGATGATGCATGGCGTGGCTTCCCGAATGACAAAAGCGGACACGTCACTCACCGCTTTGTTCGATCAGTTTTGCGACGAGACCAGTCCAACCGGTTTGATGGCTGGCGCCGATCCCGGCCCCATTGTCGCCATGAAAGTATTCGTGGAAGAGGATAAGGTCTTTCCAGTGCGGATCATTCTGGAAAATCTCAAGTCCGCCGGCGACGGGACGGCGGCCACTCGAATCGCGAAGGAAGATGTGGATGAGCCGGCGGGAGATTTCTCCTGCTACTTGCCAGAGATCGGATTCCTCCGGCGAATGCGTGGGGCACTCCACCTTGAAGTCCTCGCCGTAGTAGTGGTGAAACTTTTGCAGAGATTCGACGAGCAGATAGTTTACGGGGAACCAGATGGGTCCACGCCAGTTGGAATTTCCGCCGAAGACGCCGGTCGAGGATTCCGCAGGCTCATACTCCACGCGGTTCACATTGCCGTTCACCTGAACTTCGTAGGGATGATCCTTGTGGTAGCGCGAAAGCGCACGGACGCCATAGGACGATAGAAATTCCGTTTCGTCCAGCATGCGAGAGAGCACGCGCTTGAGCTGCTTGCGATTCACGAGCGAGAGGAGCCGGCGCACGCCGCGCGCAGAACGTTGCGTCATTTCGATGTGCTCCGGCACATCCGGGTGATTGTCGATGAACCATTGCATGCGGCGCTTGAAGCCCGGCAAGCGATCCACAATTTCCGGCTCCAGCGTTTCCACAGCGAAGAGCGGTATCAATCCCACCATCGAACGGATTTTCAGGAAGTGTTCTTCGCCGTTGGGGAGTTTCAGCACGTCGTAGTAAAACCCATCTTCGTCATCCCAGAGAGAGCGCCCGCCGCTGCCGAAATCATTCATGGCTCGCGCAATGTAGACGAAGTGCTCAAAGAACTTGCTGGCGACATCTTCGTAAGCGGGATCTTCTTTTGCTAATTCCAGCGCAATCGCCAGCATGTTCAGGCAATACATGCCCATCCAGCTGGTGCCGTCGGATTGCTCGAGATGGCCGCCGGTGGGGAGCGGCGCCGAACGGTCAAAGACTCCGATGTTATCGAGCCCGAGAAATCCGCCTTGAAAAATGTTCGCGCCGTCGGGATCTTTGCGGTTCACCCACCAGGTGAAATTCAGCAGCAGCTTGTGAAACACTTTTTCCAGAAACCCGCGATCCGCTACGCCGCGAAGGCGCCGTTCTATTTTGTAAACACGCCACGCGGCCCAGGCATGCACCGGCGGATTTACATCACCAAACGCCCATTCATAGGCGGGCAACTGGCCATTGGGATGCATGTACCATTCGCGAAGCAGCAGGATGAGCTGTTCCTTGGCGAAATCAGGATCCACCAACGCCAGCGGGATGCAGTGAAATGCCAGGTCCCAGGCGGCGTACCACGGATATTCCCAATTGTCCGGCATGGAAATGATGTCTTCGTTGTAGAGGTGCGTCCAATCCTTGTTGCGGCCGTTCCAGCGCTCCTCAGGAGGTTTGGGGCCAGCAGGGTCCCCCTCCAGCCAGGTGTGAACATCGTAGTGATAAAACTGCTTGCACCAGAGCATGCCGCCAAATGCCTGGCGCATGACGGCCTTCGCGTCGTCTGAGAGATCCTTGGGAATGCGGGAAGCGTAGAATTCATCGGCTTCTTCTTGACGTGTCGCAAACAAACGGTCAAATCCTTCGGCAAAATCATTTGTACCGGGAACATCCTCTGGCCGGTCCGGCTCTCCTGGAGAAACAACACCGCCGACCTTGCCGGAACCGACGTCCATCCCTTCGAGTGGCTCTAGATCCGTCAGCCTCAGCTTTAACGTAGCCGACTGGCCGGAACCAAGCTGCAGCGGATAATACGCGGCCGTCTTCGTCCCCAGGTGTTCCGAATTCACCGCGGCCTTGTTACCGCGAATGACGTACTCATGAAAAGCGTCTTTCACATAGGGTGTGCGGTTCCTTCCGGAGAAAAGCCGCGCGTTGTTCGTCTCGTTTTCCGTGAAGAGCAAGTCGGGCTTCCCGGCGCACAACAGCCAGCGCTTGCCATATTGCCAGTGCTGCAGCTCGACGCACGCGCTCCCTGGCACACAGGTCCCTTTGCGCGCGACCGGGCGCCGCAAATCCCTGCCCCAGGACCATGTGTTGCGGAACCAGAGTTGCGGCAGCATGTGCACCGTGGCCGCTTCCGGGCCGCGATTCGAAACCGTGATTCGGATGAGAATGTCTTCCACGTCGGCCTTGGCATACTCCACAAGCACATCGAAATAGCGGTTCTCGTGGAAAACTCCGGTGTCCAGCAATTCAAATTCCGGCGCTTGCCGGCCTCGCTGCTGGTTCTCTTCGACCAAATATTCATAAGGGAATTCCGCCTGCGGATACTTGTAAAGCATCCGCATGTAGCTGTGCGTGGGAGTTGAATCAAGGTAGAAGTAATACTCCTTCACGTCCTCGCCATGATTGCCCTGGTTGCCTGTGAGGCCGAAGAGACGTTCTTTCAGGATGGGATCGCGTCCATTCCAGAAGGCCAGCGCAAAGCACATGATCTGGTGCCGGTCGCAGATCCCTCCGATTCCGTCCTCCCCCCAGCGATAGGCGCGCGAGCGAGCGTGATCGTGCGGAAAGAATTCCCAAGCCGTGCCATCGGCGCTGTAATCTTCGCGGACGGTCCCCCACTGGCGCTCGGAGAGATAGGGTCCCCACCGCTTCCAATGTTTTTTTCGAGTGCGTGCTTCTTCAAGCCGGCGGTCTTCCGTGGTCTGGATTCGTGGCATGATTGGCTGGTCCTCTGCGCGAGAGTTAGTTATGGTCGCACTTTTTGCAAAATGCTGCACCATCGCCGGAGAAAACCGTGCCCGTTCCAGCACGTTCTGCAAACACGCAGAAGAAATGGCGCTGACTGGGAAGAAGTGGCTGGGAGACCTGGATTCGAACCAGGATAGCCAGATCCAGAATCTGGAGTCCTACCGTTGGACGATCTCCCACCCGTTGCGGCAGAAAACGAGTCGTGGCACATCTTTGGAAACCAATGCAGCAACGACTCTACACATCTAATTTAGTCGGGATTCCTGAAACGGTCAACTCGCTGGCAATTGCAAACCGCAAATCTTCAGCTCTATCGGGGCGTTGGAGCTGCAGGATTTCCCTCTGATGGCTTGTCAGCAAGAACCGGCACCATCTGGCCATCGCGAACCAGGTATTCGTCATTTCCCCATGTGATGCGATTTGATCCAAAACCTGCCAGCCAAATTACAAAATAAAACGCGTCACGAAGCGGTACCAGCCAAATTTTCTTCCGCAAGACGTCATCTCTTACCCCCCAAACACCGACCGTCCACGCCATCGTGAGACGCAACACCGCATACGCAACCAGGTAGCTGGCCGCCATCCATCTTGCCGGCGCAACCAACGCTGCAAGCAACGTCCAGGGTAGTCCGTGCGTCAACAGCAGCCCCGCGTAGGACCACGGCCGGAGTAGCCGGATTGTTCGCGCCCACCGCATCTGATGACTCCAGAAACTAGTCGGCGTTTGCGCCGGGTACATCGTCCAAACGGCTTCGCGAGAGAGCATCACCACTCCACCGGCTTTTGCGATCCGGTTTCCCAATTCGTAGTCATCCGCCAAGGTCCCCGCAATGGCTTCGAATCCGCCCATCTTGCTGATCCACTTCTTCGTCGTCGCAATGGACGCGCCCAGCCCGAAGTGAATGCCCTCCGTCCAGTCCGCCACCAGCACTCCGGCAAAGAAATCGCCCGATGCGCCCACTGCTTCGAGTTCCGCCCAAAGATTTCGCTCGGCGATCCCGCGGTAGAACGAAGTGACCGCCCCAGTCTTCTCGTCCGCCAGCGGCGCCACGACTTCTCGCAAGAAATTCGAGCCGACACGGACATCGCCGTCCGTCAGCACCAGCACATCATTTTGTGCTTCCTTGGCGAGCCGCGCCAGCTTGTTGACTTTGCGGTTCGCTCCGAGATCTTCGGCGCCCACCAGCAAGCGTATGCGCCGTCCCGGAAACTCCGCCATGACCTGCTCGATCACAGGCATGGCGGGATCGCATTCGTCGTTCACCGCAAATAGAATCTCGTACTCTGGATAATCCAGCCGGCAGAAGCTGGCGAAATTTTCGTAGGTGCCAAAATCGAGACCGCGGACCGGCTTGAGCAAGCTGACGGGAGGAGTGTAGTTCGGAAGTTTTCGCGCACGTTCCCTGCGGAAGAAACGCAGCGCCGCCACTGTCGCCAACATGTAATAAACCAGCGGAGCCGCCGCAAGCAGCAGCACCGCGTCGCGCCACGCCCCTGGGTGAATTGTCATGCAGGTTTGCTCGTCATCGCCGCCAGATCTCTGTGCGTTCTTAGGTTAGCCGCAACTCTAACAGGTCTCCGCTAAATGGGAAATTCACCAGCGAACTGGTCTGTTGGCGAAATGCAGGAAAGGTATCTGCCTAGAAACGGCGGGTGCTGACCGGTAAGACCATTCGCGGGCAGCGCAGAAGCCTGGCGAACTTACGAACTCGCTTTTAGAAAATTCGCGGAGCTTGTGATGCCGGTGCCTACCCTGCAACGATTTACTTCCTGAGGCTTGCACCAGGCACGGGGAAGAGATGGCCATTCTGCACGCGATAAACCAGACCACGCCAGACGATCGTGTCCGAAAAAAAACCACTGACCCAGGCAATAAAGCTAATGGCATCCCGCAGTGGAATAAGCCAGAGCCTCTTCCCTGTTCCGGGGTCATGGAGCCCCCACGATCCGGTCGTCCACGCCAACCCGAAGCGGAGCAGGAAGTACGCGAGAAGATGTGCCACGGCGATTCCCGTCCATCCCGCTCTCGCGGCCACCCCCGCTGCAAGTAATGCCCAAGGCAGCCCATAGGTCAGGATCAGCCCCCGGTAAGCGGTTGGACGCACATTTTTCAATCCAATGGACCACCGCAATTCATGACGAAAAAATTGACCGACCGACTCTTGTGGAAATACCATGCAGACGGGCTTTTGCATCAGCTCCACGCGATAGCCACTCCGCGCGATGCGGTTCCCCAGCTCAAAATCATCGGAGTGATAATCCACCATCGCCTCCCAGCCGCCAATCTCCGCCAGGCGCATTTTCGTCGTGGCCATCGTCCAGCCAAAAGCGAACTGCATTTTCCCTTCGAGCTTGCGCGCCACCAGCGCGCTCGGGACGGAATCCAGGCACATCCCGAGTGCATCCAACTCCGTTGCAATGCGGCCCCCGCTGAGGCACTGGCAAAATGTGGTGACCGCACCGACTTCGGAATTAGCAAATGGCGCGGCCACCAACCTCAAGTAGTCGGACTCCACGCGCACATCGCTGTCGCTCATCACCAAGAGATCGTACTGTGCTTCCTGCACGAGCCGGCAGAGGCTGTTTATTTTGCTGTTCGTTCCAATACGCGCCACTCCCTTGATGAGCCGGATGGAGCAGGAGGGAAAATCAGCTTGCAGTTTTCTAATCACGGGGACCACCGGGTCATCCGGATCGGCCACTGCAAAAATGATCTCGTATTCCGGGTAGTCCAGCCGGCAATAACTGGCAAAATTCTCGTACGCTTGGTGGTCCACGCCGCGCACGGGCTTGAGAATACTCGCCGGCGGCGAGAACACGGGTGTTCCTGGTGTTGATTTTCTCGACTCCTGGAAATAGCCAACCACGCAGTACAACGAGAGCAGGTAGTAAGCCAGCGGCGCGACCGCGAGCACCAGCACGATCCGGTAGAGGATATGCAACAACATTCCTATCGCCCCAAATCCCGATTGCCCAGCCAATGCCGATGGGAGGGGATTTTTCCCCGTCACGCAGGAATCTTGAAACACAAACTGGACTTTCGACTCAGATGCCGAAGGAGTTTACTGGGTTGCCGGCAGGCTTGACCTGTTGCCTTTCGCCAGGATCCCCTTGTTACCCAAATCGTATCACCATTTTTCTAGGATGCTGATGACTATCTTTTGAGAATCAAAAGGGCCCTAGCCCGCCGCGACAAGCGCGACGCCTGCGCAAACCAGGAGCACCCCAGCCCAGCGTGCGGCACTTATTTGCTCTCGCAGAACGTACTTCGCGCCCAGGGTTCCGACCACGTAGCTCAGCGCGGACGCTGGAATCACCAGGCTGATCGGCTCCCAGGAAAGCAGTACGAGCAGGGCATAAAAGGATACCGCCATTAGTGGCACGCCTACCCAAAACCATCCGTTGCGGAGGGCCCGCCCCAGAAACTGCAGGAGCGCACGCGGCCGCAGCCGCGCAGGCTCTCCTGTCGCCTTCATTCCGTAGGTGATGGCGATCTCGCCCCCGGTGCTTCCGAGGATCAACACCGCCAGGGCAAGAATCACACGCATCATGCCATGGCCTCGCTTGCCACTTCGGTAGTCCGAGGCTTCGTCTGACCAACGAGGAGAACTCCCACGCAAATCAATACAACCCCCACCCAGCGTCGCGGCGAAACCGATTCGTGCAGGAAAAGTACTGCCATCAGTGTGAGGAGCGCATAGCCGAACGCGCCCGCCGGCATCACGTAGCTGTAGTCCGCCCAGCTCAGTACCGTCATGTAACTGACCATGAAGCCTCCCAGAAAGAAGATGCCAATCCAAATCGTCCCGTTGGTCACCGTCAGCCGGAAGGCATGAGCAACACCGGCGCCCGTCAATTGCACGGCCCCGTTCTGCGTCATCCCGCGCTTCAGCAGCAGATCTCCCGCGTTGGCACACACAACCATCGCCAAGACCATGACCAGCGTCTTGATTCTCAGTCTTCTCTCAGTTGCCATTTTGTGAACTTAGTCGTTTGCCGAAGCGGAAGGTGTCTCGGGTACCGAAATCATCGGCTTCTTGTAATCCTCGCCGCCCTGCTGCGCCCACTTCAGCCGTTCCGCGCGCAGCTTCAGGAATTCCGTTGCTTCGTGATACAGCCGCTTCCGTTCATTGCTGTCCCACAGCGCTTCCTTCACGATGCGCCACACGACCTTGGGACGGAAGTAATAATCATCGTAAAACTGGTTGACCCCGGACATCATTTCCGCTTTCGAAAGATGCGGATACTCGATGTGCGGCAGTTGATGCCCGCCCGAATCGGCCAATGCTTCCACTTTCAGGAAGCCCTGCGCTGCCATCGTGTCGTGCAGTTCCGTTCCGGGCATGGCATGCGCCAGGGAAACCTGAATCGTTTCGCAGTCCAATTCCTTGGCAAAATCGATAGTCTTCTGGATCGTTTCCTTGGTCTCGCCCGGGAGACCGATGATGAAGTCGCCGTGCACTCTGATACCGACCTTCCGGCAGTTCTTCATGAAGTTGCGCGCCATCTCGATGGTCGCGCCCTTCTTGATGTTCTTCAAAATTTGCGCGTCACCGGATTCAAAGCCCACAATGAAGAGCCGCGCTCCGCCGTCGGCCATCGCTTTGATCGTTTCGTAGTCGCTGTGCACGCGCGCCGTGGAAGACCATTGGAACTTCAGCGGCTTGAACTTGCTGCAAAGATCGATCACACGGTCTTTGCGGATATTGAAAGTGTCGTCGTCGAAGAAAATTTCCTTCATCTGGGGAAAGTGGCCGAGCGCCTGTTTCACTTCGCGCGCCACGTTTTCCGTCGAACGCGTCCGCCAGGCATGCCCAGAAATGGTTTGTGGCCACATGCAGAAGGTACAGAGCGCCGGGCAGCCGCGCGTGGTGTAGAACGACACGTACGGATGCAGCAGGAACGGCACGTTATAGCGCTCGATCTCCAGGTCGCGCTTGTAAATGTCCGTCGCGAAAGGCAGCGCATCCAGCTCTTCGGTGTGCAACTGCGGGCGCTCCGGGTTGTGAACGATCTTGCTGTCTTTGCGGTAGCTGACGCCCTGAATCTCGCTGAGCGGCTTCCCGTGCGCGTATTCCACCACCGAGTGATCGAACTCCCCGCGCGTCACAAAATCAATGTCTTCGCTGGCCATCATCGTTTCGTTCGGCTTGATGTGCCCGTGCGGCCCCACGAACGCAATCTTCATGCCAGGGTTGGATTCTTTGATCTTGCGGATGAGCCTGATGTCGCTCTCGAAGCCAACCGTGGAAGTGAAGAGAATCAGAAACTCATAGTCCTTGCAAATCTGGACGGTCTGCTGCCAATTGACTTTGTGGGGAGAAGCATCGAGCAGCCGGCTGCCGGGAATCATCCCGGCCGGATACGTCAGCCAAACTGGATACCAATACGACTCAATCTCACGCGTCGCGGGCCACCGTGAGCTTGCCCCGCCATCAAAGTTCTCAAAACTCGGCGGATTCAACAGCAACGTCTTCATTACATCCGGCATTCTTCACCCTCAGCCTTCAAGTTACAAACTTGGAGATGCGAACCCCTTGGTATTCCCCCTGGCACCGCCAAACACAAGTCCCATCGGCGTACACTGCCCAAGCCCACAAAACCCAGGTACCAGTCTACCTGACTTCCAGGAATCCCCCCAAAACCTTTCTGCCAATGGCGCAATTGTGCATCGAATGGCTAAATACCGCAGGCAATAGGACTTGCAGCCTTCGGAAGAGATCGGATCAGTGTGAGCGATCGAGAACTTCCTGCGTGGACGCCGAGAGCAGCTCCCAGATGCGTTCCACCCAATCGTAGTGTTCCGGCTTCATCAGCACAGACCTCAGGCATGCAATCGTGTCGCGGTCGCGCCCCATCGCTCCCAGGTTTCCTTCCCAGAATAGAATCGGCAGTTCCGCCACGGCTAGATGCAAATTGCGCTCAGCCGCGGCTTCAAAAATCTTGCGCGTCAACAAAGAAGACTTGGTGACGGTCCCGGCTCGGGGCGCGAATACCACGATGTCCAGTTCCGGCGCGAAAGCCGCGACAAATCGCGAGTCCGCACGCACTTTCTCGAAAAGTTTCACCGCTGCGTTTCTGCCCTGTTCGAGCCCCATGGCGAATTCCCCGCCCTTTTCAAGAGGCAAGAGTTTCTGCGTCGCCCATAGCGCGGCGGCCGCTGCGCCGGGCCGTGAACATTCCAGGCTGATTTCACCCAAATGTAATTCGGCTGAGCTGAAATAGGTGTAAGGCGAATCATGCTTGTACAACCGGCCCACTCCGGAATCGCGGAACAAGACGCAGCCGCACCCGTAAGGCTGCAGACCGTGTTTGTGGGGATCGATCACGATGGAGTCTGCCTCTCCGATTCGCGAAAAGCCTCGCGCTGCATCTTGCTGAAGATTTTCCGCCAGCGCGAAATAGCCGCCGTAAGCGGCGTCCACGTGAACTCGGAATCCATGTTTTTCACGCAGTGTTAGAATTTCAGGGAGCGGGTCCACCGAACCCGTCGCCGTGGTTCCCATCGTGGTTACCACGGTCCCGACGCCGCCTCGTGCCACGCGTTTCGCCAGCGCCTCGATGTCCATGCGCCCCCGCGCATCGCACGCCACGGTTTCAAACTCAAGTTGCAGCACTCCCGTGATGCGCTTATGCGTGTAGTGCGCCTGCTCGCTGGCCAGAATCTTCTTGCCCGGTTGCAGTTGCCCTGCAACCCACAAGGCTTCAAGATTCGCCATCGTCCCGCCGCCGCACAGGTGCCCCAGAAAATTCTTCCAGCCGAACATGGCCGCAATCTCCGCGACCGCTTCCTTCTCCATCGCGGAAGTTGCCCGGCCGCCGTCCAGCGCGTGATTATTGGGGTTGATCCACATGGCCAGCGCGTAAGCCAGCCGCGCCACTGCATGAGGCGGTTTCAACATCTGCCCCGCATACAAGGGATGAAAGTAAGGATAGTTGTCCTGCAGCCTTTCCGCGGTCGCATTCAGCACTTCCGCGACCCGCTCGATTCCCGCTGCGCCGCCTTCCAGCGCTGGCAGCCCGGCGAAGCCCGCGTCCAGTTTTTTCGCCGCCTCCAGAAACACGCCCAGCGTTCTCTGCTCGAGCATCACGAGTCACCAGTCACGAGCCACCAATCACCATTCACTTCCTCACTGCCAAACCTTGTCCAATTGCCCGGCAGTCTTCAGCAATTCGAGCTGTGCCTGCTGTTTCTGGAAATTTGCATCCAGATAGGCCATCCACTTTTCATTTTCGTTCAGCCGTGCCTTCTCCATTTCGCGGAGGTTTAGCTTTCCCTCGGCGAACTGTGCTTGCAGCACGCTAACGTTCTGCTGCGCGAGCTGCAATTCCAGCCGTGCGACTTCCTTAGCGGCATCCATCTCCCGCACTCGGCGCGTCTTCTGCCGGACCTCGGCGCTCACTTCGGATTTCTTGTTGCCAAGGACCGCCCTCGCAGCATCCAAATTTACCTGCGCGAGCCCCACCGCCGCCTTCACATGCGCGCTGAATATCGGCACCTGCACATTGACTCCGGCGTTGAAATTGTTGCGCTGGAATGCATTAAAGAACTGCTGGTAATTGTTGTATTTGGCAAGAACGCTGTAGACGCTCACCAGCTCCAGCGTCGGCCAATGTCCGCGCTTCTCCCCTTTCAAACGGAACTCCTTGGCGCGCACGTCGGACTGCGCCAATTGCAGCCCGGTATTATTCGTCAACGCCATCGCCACCAGATTGTCTCCCGCTTGCTCCGCTTCTCCCGACAACTCTTCCGGCGTCACCTGGATCTCCTGCGTATCTCCCAACCCCAGCTGATACCGCAGAAAAACTCCCAGCTCGTCCTCGCGTCCTTCGAGCTGCAAGAGTTTCTGCGTCACTTGCGCCTTGGTCAGTTGCGCCTTGGTGACTTCCACCGGCAGCTCAAATCCTTCACCCTGCCGTTGCTGCGTCACTTGCAGAATTTTCTCCGCGCTCTCGCGCTCCTTGCGCAGCAGTTCCAGCGAATGCTGCACCTTTCCGAGTTCCAGATAGCTCATCGCCGTTCGCGTGATGACATCATTGCGCGCGTCCTGGAGCACGATCTTCTGCGAGTTGGATTGCTCCTGCGTCTCCTTCGCCTGGCCCCGCAACGGCTCATTGAACACTTGCTCGGTGTACGAAACGCTGAAGACGGAGGGCGCGCGTCCTCCC
>Ga0209056_10001891_pt1 | contig 22878 bp, 16 predicted proteins | sample GraSoiAngelo_114_FD_185876 | JGI IMG/M metagenome (GOLD analysis project Ga0209056, IMG submission 185876) | Grasslands soil microbial communities from the Angelo Coastal Reserve, California, USA - 14_0903_13_40cm (SPAdes) (version 2) | ecosystem: Environmental > Terrestrial > Soil > Grasslands... | reverse complement strand
CGGCGGAGCGTTCGAGCTGCGGTTCTTCAACTGGATCTTCAGCTACGGTCTGGACGGCAGCCGCGAAGCGCGTGCCTCGACCAACCGGCGCGCCTTTGCGAGCCTCTCGCGGGAGCGTCGCGACTTCCTCCGCCAGCTGCCGCTGCGGCGGGGGACGACACCGCTCCGGCTGGCGCCTGAATACGAAGACTGGCTGGTGCAAGCCATGGCCCACGGCGCGAACGACGCCTTCTGGGCCCAAAACGACATCATCGATCACGCGGAGCGCTACAAGGACATCCCGGTCTACCTGATCGGCGGCTGGTACGATTCGTGGGCGGCGAGCACCGCCGCGAACTTCGTGGCCCTGAGCCGACGCCTCAAGAGTCCGGTCTATCTCATCATGGGCCCCTGGATCCATGGCTCGCAGGACCGGTCCGCCCACGGGCAGGTGAGCTTCGGGGCCGACGCGGCCATGTCTCAGCCCGGCCTGTGGTGGCAGGAGTGGTTCGACCACTTCCTCAAGGGGAAGGACAATGGGGTGGGCAAGGCCCCGCCGTTCTCGTCACGAGTCCGAGTCTTTGTCATGGGCACGGGCGACCATACGAAAGACGCGCAAGGCCGGATGACCCACGGTGGGCGCTGGCGTGACGAGCGGGAGTGGCCACTCGCGCGGACCCGGTACACGAGCTACTACCTTCAGCGGGGCGGAGGGCTGAAGACCGACCTGCCCGAGGCCGGAGACCACGCGACGAGCTTCACGTTCGACCCGCGGGACCCGGTCCCCACGATCGGGGGCAACATATCGTCGGGGGACGGCATCCTACTCCAGGGAGGGTGGGATCAGCGCGGCAGCGACACGGTGTGGAACTGGCCCCGGCCCGTCCCGCTCTCCGCACGCCCGGACGTCGTCGTGTTCCAGACGCCGCCGCTCGAGACCGATGTCGAGGTCACGGGGCCGATCACGGTCAAGCTCTGGGCTTCCTCCAACCGTCGGGACACCGACTTCACGGCCAAGCTGATCGACGTCCACCCGGCGAGCCCGGACTACCCCCAGGGGTTCGACCTGAACCTCGAAGACGGGATCATCCGCGCGCGGTTCCGTGACTCGCTCGCTCGCGAGCTGCTGATGCAGCCGGGAACGGTGTACGAGTTCACGATCACGCTCTATCCGACATCGAACGTGTTTCGCAAAGGCCACCGCATTCGGGTCGATATCTCAAGCAGCAACTTCCCGCGCTTCGATGTGAACCCCAACACCGGAGAGCCGCTCAACGACAACCACGGTGTCCTGGTGGCGACCAACACCATCTACCACGACCGCGCGCATCCCTCGCACGTCGTCTTACCGATCATCCCGGCCCCGGGTCGTTGACGCGTGGCGTCCGGCAAGGTCATGGCCATGCGGGACGCCGTCGCGCGCTTCGTGCAGGACGGCGACACCGTCGTCATCGAGGGTTTCACGCATCTCATCTGCTTCGCCGCGGGCCACGAGATCATCCGCCAGGGCCGGCGCGATCTCACGCTCGCCCGGCTCACGCCGGACTTGATCTACGACCAGATGATCGCCGCGGGCTGCGCCCGGAAGCTCGTCTTCTCCTGGGCGGGGAATCCGGGGGTGGGCTCGCTGCACGCGTTCCGGCGCGCGGTGGAGCGCAAGAGCGCGGGGACGCTCGAGATCGAGGAATACTCGCACTTCGGCATGGTCGCCCGATTTTCCGCAGGGGCGGCCCGGCTGCCCTTTTGGCCGCTGCGAAACTATATGGGCACCGATCTGCCGACGGTCAACCCGCGCATCCAATCCGTCACGTGTCCATACACGGGTGAAGCGCTGGCCACCGTGCCTGCTCTCAATCCGGATGTCACGATCGTGCACGCACAGCGCGCCGACCGGGCGGGCAACACCCAGATGTGGGGCCTGGTCGGCGTGCAGAAGGAAGCCGCGTTCGCCTCGGAGCGCGTGATCGTCGTGGTGGAAGAGCTGGTGGAGGAGCAAGTCATCCGCTCCGATCCCAACCGTACCGTGATTCCGGGCTTCATCGTGAGCGCGGTGGTGGCCGAGCCGTGGGGTGCGCACCCATCCTACGCGCAGGGCTACTACGACCGCGACAACGATTTCTACGTCGCCTGGGAGAGCATCTCGCGCGACGCCGACAAGCTCGCGCGCTACCTCGACGAGTTCGTGTACGGCGTCCCCGACCGCGCAGGCTACCTGAAAAAGCAGCCGGGCCTGGCCGCAAGGCTCAAGGCGAACGAGCGCTTGTCCCAGGGGGTCAATTACGGTTTCTGAGCCCGTCTATACGCCGGATGAGATGATGGCGGCCGTCGCGGCGCGCGAGCTCCGGGACGGCGAGGTGGTGTTCGTGGGCATCGGGCTTCCGAATCTCGCCTGCAACCTGGCGCGCGCGACGCACGCGCCTAACCTCGTCCTGATCTACGAATCAGGCGCGGTGGGGGCGGTACCCGAGCGTCTGCCAGTGTCGATCGGCGACCCGGCACTCGTCACGGGGTCGCTCATGGTGTGCGGCATGGCGGACGTGTTTCAGCTGTTCCTGCAGAACGGCCGGATCGAGGTCGGCTTTCTGGGCGGCGCGCAAGTGGATCGCTATGGCAACATCAACACAACGATGATCGGGACGTACGAGCGTCCCGCGGTGCGGCTTCCCGGGTCGGGCGGCGCGGCCGAGATCGCGGTGCATGCGCAGCGCACGCTGATCGTCGCCAAGCTCAACCCGCGGGCTTTCCCCGAGCGGGTCGACTTCGTGACGAGCCCGGGGCAGCGATGTGGCGCGCGCAGCCGACGCGAGCTGGGCATGCCGGGCGCCGGACCCGTGAAGGTCATCACCGACAAAGGCGTCCTCGAAGCCGACGCGGCGACCGGCGAGATGGTGCTGGCGGCGCTCTATCCCGACGTCACGGCCGACGACCTGCAGGCGGGAGTGGGATGGCCGCTGGCGCGGCGAGAACGGCTCGGGGCCGTGACCCCGCCGACGGAGACCGAGTTGCGCGTGCTGCGGGAGGTGTTGGATCCGAGAAAGCTGTACCTCAAGGCATGAACGTCCTCGTGACGGTGGCGCTCGTGCTCACGCAGGGACCCGGCAACGACTCGGTCCCTGCCCGCGTGAAGGACCTCGCCGACACCTACCTCGCCGCCTACTTCGAGCGTCACCCGGACGAAGCGACGCTCGACGGCCTGGCCGACGGTCCGCACGACCGCCTGCCGGACGACTCGCCGCTCGCGCTCGCCGACTGGCAGGCCCGCGAAGACGCCTGGTTGGCGGAGCTCCGCGCCATCGATCCGGCGCCGCTCGGTGGGCGCCCGGAGGCGGTGGCGTACGGGGTGATGCGCGACGCGCTGGAGGGCGCGATCGCGACGCGGGTGTGCCGCTCCGAGCTCTGGAACGTGGGGCACACGGGAAACGGAGCATTCGCCATCGTCACGTCCCTCTCGGCGTTGCAGCCGGTGGGGACCGAGGCGGCGCGGCGGCAGACCCTGGCGCGGTGGCGTGCGATTCCCGCGTACCTCGGCAGCGAGGAGGAGAATCAGCGCACGGGCCTCCGCCTGGGGTTCAGCGCGCCGCGGGGCAATGTCCGCATCACCCTCACCCAGCTCGACAGCTTGCTCGGCACGCCGCTCGAGCGCTCGCCCCTCCTCGACCCCGCCAAGCGCGATACCACTCCCGCCTTTCGCGTCGAGCTGGAGCGCGTGCTCACGACCGACGTGCTCCCGGCGCTGCGCCGTTACCGGGATTTTCTCGAGCGGGACTATCTGCCGCGGGCCCGCAGTGCGATCGGCGTCTCCGCCAACCCCGACGGCGCCGCGTGCTACCGCGCGAGCATTCGCGCGACCACCGGGCTGGACCTGTCACCCGACGCGGTGCACCGGCTCGGGATCGCCACCGTGGCGGCGCTCGAGGCGGAGATGCGCGTCATCGCACGGCGCTCGTTCCGGACGCGGGATGTCGGCGCGCTGCTCGAGCGGTTGCGGACCGCCCCGGCCTTCATGTTCCGCTCGCGCCGCGCGATGCTCGACGCGGCGCGGGCCGCCGTGCTCCGGGCCAAGGCCGCGATGCCCGCCTGGTTCGGACGCCTTCCCCGTGCCGACGTCGTGGTCGAACCCTATCCGGCCTTTCGCGAGCGCGAGAGCGTGGGCGAATGGAATCCGCCGGCCGAGGACGGCAGCCGGCCTGGGATCTACCTCCTCAGCACCTACGACCCGGCGCACAAGGCGCGGGCCGATCTCGAGGCGCTGACGTTTCACGAGACGATTCCCGGGCACCACCTTCAGGGATCGATCGCCCTTGAGCGGGGAGACGCGATCCCCGCCATCGCGCGTCGCTTCTGGTCGCCGGGGTTCGGTGAAGGATGGGCCGAGTATGCGGAGCAGCTGGCAGGCGAGATGGGGCTCTATTCGTCCGACACTGCGCGACTCGGCGCGCTGGCCGACATCACTCTCTCGGCCGCGCTGCTGGTCGTGGACACCGGCATCAACGCGTTCGGATGGTCGCGGGAGCGGGCGATCGCCTACATCCGCGACCGCACGCGGGTCCCGCGGCTCCGCGCCGAAGTGCCGGTGGATCGCTACCCGATCTGGCCGGCGCAGGGACTGTCCTACGCGCTCGGCCGGCTCGAGATTCGGCGGCTGCGGACCGCCGCGGAGAGGGCGTTCGGTCCGCGATTCGATGTCAAGGCGTTTCACGACCGGGTGCTGGCGGACGGCGCCGTGCCGCTGCCCGTCTTGCGGGAAAATATCGAGCGATGGATCGCCGTCGCGCGCTAGTCCTCGTGGCCGCGTGCTCCACCGCCGCCGCCCCCGGGAGCGTGCTCGGCCAGCGCGAGCCGGTCCTGAAGCAGGTCGGCGTGCCGCACGCCTACTACTGGCGGGAGATGTACGTTCCCCAGGTCACCAGCGGACCGAGCGCCGTCACCTGGTCGCCGGATGGGACGGAGCTGATCTACTCGATGCAGGGCTCGATCTGGCGACAACGCATCGGTTCCCGGGTCGCACAGCAGCTGACCGCGGGAGAGGGATACGACTACCAGCCCGACTGGTCCCCGGATGGGCGGCTCGTCGTCTTCACCCGATACGCGCACGACGCGATCGAGCTGCAGCTGCTCGACCTGACCTCCGGAAGCGTGCGGCCTGTCACGGCCAACGGTGCCGTCAACGTCGAGCCGCGCTGGTCGCCCGACGGCACGCGCATCGCGTTCGTCTCGTCGGCCTACAACCGGCGGTGGCACATCTTCACGGTCGCGATGGAGGCCGGTAGGCTCGCGGAGGCGAGCGTCACACGGCTCACGGAGGACAACGACAGCCGGCTCCCGCGCTACTACTACAGTGTGTGGGATCACTATCTCTCACCCGCGTGGTCCCCGGACGGTCGGGAACTGATCATCGTCTCGAACCGCGGGCACATCCACGGTAGCGGCGGGTTTTGGCGCATGACCGCGACTCCCGGCGCGCCCATGCGGGAGCTCAAATACGAGGAGACGACCTGGAAGGCCCGCCCGGACTGGTCTCCCGATGGCAAGCGGGTGGTATACAGCTCCTACCTGGGCCGGCAGTGGCAGCAGCTGTGGCTCATGACGAGCGAAGGTGGCGATGTTTTTCCGCTGACGTATGGTGAGTTCGACGCGACCGCGCCGCGCTGGTCGCGCGATGCCAGGCACGTCGCCTACATCGCCAACGAAGGTGGAAACACCACGCTCTGGGTGATCGATGTGCCGGGCGCTCGCCGGCGACAGATCGTTCCCTTCGAGCGTCGCTATCGGGAGCCCGTAGGTCGGCTGCGGATCGTCGTCGTGGATCGGGGCGGTCGCGCATTGGCCGCACGGGTTTCGGTGACCGGGGCCGACGGCCGGGCCTATGCCCCGGACGACGCCTGGCGCCACGCCGATGAGGCGTTCGATCGCACCCAACACGGATTCGAGTACGGCTATTTCCACGCTCCCGGTACGGCCGAGCTCACAATCCCCGTGGGAGGGGTGCGGGTCGAAGTGTGGCACGGACCAGAATACCAGGTGGCGCGCGGGGACGTGACGGTCCCGGCGGGAAGGACGGTGACCAAACGGCTGTTGCTCGAGCGCCTGGCGAACCTCCCGGCGCGCGGCTGGTGGAGCGGCGATCTCCACGTGCACATGAACTACGGCGGCGCGTACCGCAACACGCCGGAGCATCTCGCGTTCCAGAGTCGCGCCGAAGACCTGCACGTGGTCGAGAATCTGATCGTCAACAAGGAGCAACGGATCCCGGATATCGCGTACTTTCGCACCGCCCCCGACCCCGTCTCGACGCAGGATTTTTTGCTGCTACACGATCAGGAGTATCACACCAGCTACTGGGGCCACACCGGACTGCTTGGCCTGCGCGACCACTACCTGCTGCCCGAGTACGTCGGCTATCCCAACACCGCGGCCGCGAGCGTGTATCCTATGAACGCCGACGTGGCAGACCTCGCGCACGCGCAAGGCGCGTTGTTCGGCTATGTCCACCCGTTCGACACGCAGCCGGACCCGACCGACTCGACGGAACGACTCACCTACGAGCTTCCTGTTGACGCGGCGCTCAGCAAGGTCGATTACATGGAAGTCATGGGATATTCGGACCACCTCATCACGTCCGGCATCTGGTATCGCCTGCTGAACTGCGGCTTCCGCATACCGGCCGGGGCGGGCACCGATGCGTTCCCGAACTTCGCGTCGCTGCGAGGCCCTCCGGGCCTGGTCCGCGTGTTCGTGCGCAGCGGGCCGAGGCTAGAGCGCCGGAGCTGGATGGCGGCCCTCAAGGCGGGGCGGACGTTCGTGACGAACGCTCCGCTCCTGGAGTTCACCCTGCGTGGGCGCGAGATCGGAGACGAGATCCGGTTGCCCGCAGCCGGGCGGCTCACCGCTCGCGTTGGTCTCCGATCGAGCGTTCCGATCGATCACCTCGAGGTCATCGGCAACGGCAGCGTGGTCGCGACGATCCCGCTCAGGGGTGACCACACCAGCGCGAGCGACACGGTGTCCATCCCCGTCGCGCGAAGCGGCTGGTACGTGCTGCGAGCGTGGAGCGACCGGCCGGCGTTGCCCATCCTCGACCTGTACCCGTTCGGCTCGACGGGCCCAATCTACGTGCGGGTCGGGCGGGAGCCGGTACGCTCGCGGGAAGATGCCGATTTCTTTGTGCGCTGGATCGACCGGCTGGACCAGGCGGCGCAGGCGCACGACGCGTGGAACACACCGGAGGAGCGGGACCATGTGTTGGGGCTCCTCGCCCAAGCGCGCGCGGTCTATGCGGAGCAGGCGGGCGCCACAAACCCCTAGGAGCCCTCGAACGACTCTGTTGCTACGGCGCCACACTCTGCCTCAGCCCGCCCTCCACGGCCACTGGCCCAAGGTTTGTAGCAAAAACGAACTGTGGAGCCGACGCAGCGCCCAGAACGGAGGGCAACATGCTTACTGCACTGGCAAGTCAGCCGAGGGACAGTGGGCCTCAGACGCGCGAGTGGGACACCGCGCTGACGACGGCGGCCGGGTTGTCGAGCGGCGACTATGCCCGCTGGCGCCTGCTGGCTTCGCAGGGGCCGTTCAGCGGTCCCTTCGTCGACCCACACTGGATACTCTCGTGGACGGAAGCCTTCGCCCCTCAGGAGCCGGTGCTGATGTGTGCACGGGACGGGCGACGTCTCGTCGGGCTTGCCGCGTTGCAGCGCCTGGTCGAGCGGTGGGGGGGGCGCCGCTTCACCATCCTGCAATCCCGGACGAACGCTGAATCGTTCCGCTACGCCTTCCTGTCGTGGAAGGGGCGGGTCGACATCCAGGAGCAGCTCTGGCGGGCGCTGTGCCAATCCGGGGGTGGCGACGTCATCCGGATCGAGCACGTGCCGGAAGGCTCGCCGACCCTCACGGCCGCCCTCACGGTCGCCGAGGACCTGGGGTGGCGCTGCCTGGTGCAGCCGACCTTCCTGACGCCCTGGCGCTCTCTGTCCCCGAAGACGCAATGGGACGACGGCCTGTCACGAAGGTTCAAGCGCAACCTGCGGAGAGCCGAGCGGCGGCTGGGCGAGCTCGGCGACGTCCGCTTCGAGGTCGTGACAACTGGGACGCAGCTGAAGCAGGCGCTGGAAGTGTTCTATCGGCTCGAAGCGAGCGGGTGGAAGGGGCGGAGCGGCACGGCAGTGACGCAGCGCTCGCAGGTGAAGCGGTTCTACGACGGCTTGGTGGACCGAGCGGAGGTGTGGATTCCCATCCTCAGCGTGTGTGGCGACCCTGTCGCGGCCTACGTGCTGCGTGTTTCCGGGCACAACATCTTCGCGCTGAAGACGGGATATGATCAGACTTACTCCAAGTATGCACCCGGCCTGTTGCTGACCTCGCGAGTAATCCGCTATGGACTGGAGCATGGCATGGAGATGCTGGACCTCATGGCCGACAAGTCACGCTGGAAGGCCGACTGGGCCCGCGAGGTTCGTCCGCACTACGAGCTGCTGCTCTTCGCGCCCACACCAGCCGGCCGCTACGCGTATTGGGTTCGCTACGGCGTGCGGCAGCAAGCCAAGAGACTCCCCGGCGCGGTCCGCCTCGCCCGTTGGCTGCGCGCCCAGCGGTTCTGAAACGCCCAGTCACCGTCGCTCGATCCGGATCTCTCGGCGCGCGGTGACCGTCTCCGTACCAGCAGGAGTGACGGCGACTTCGAGCAGGTAGCGTCCCGGGGCGAGCCCCGAGAGATCGATCGCGAGCGTGCGGGGCGCGATCGGCGCGGCCTGGGGCACCTCCTGCCACTCGAGGCGGACGTCGCGCCGCGGCCCCGCGAGCCCCAGGGACTCGACGGCGCGACGCAGCCATCCCGTGCCCTGGCGGGCTACCGTGAGCGACACCGCCACGGCGCCCGCCGCGGGATCGACTCCGTAGAGCTCCCAGAATACGCCGAGCTTCCGGTCGACAGAGACGCGGGTGGACCCGTGCGCGTGCGGCACGACCGCATCGAGCGTGGCCGGGAGGGAATCGGGTGGGTCGAAGAGCAGCAGGTCGGAGATCGCCGGGTGAAAGGGCGATAGCCGGGCCGGAGTCACGCCGTAGCGAGCCCGCGCCACGTGTCGCTCGGCCGGGGCCACTGCCTCGAGCGACAGCACGAGCGGGCCGCAGGGGGCTGTCGTTGTGAGGGCACGCGCCCCCGCGACTACGCCTGAGTCCCGGGACAGGGCCAGCGTGCGCTCGTCCGCGGCGAGGGCCAGGGCGGCCGTGACCGTGTGCTGCGCGAACAGCGTGTCGTTCGACAGATCGTACGCCGCGACGACGAGGCAGGAGTCGGCCCGTCGGAAGAGCGCGGCTTGGTGGTCCAGGGATTCGAACGCCGTCGCGTAGGCGGGCGCGTATTGCTCACGGGCATTGGGGGTGTCGAAGGTCCAGTCTTCGGGTTTTGCGCTCCCGGGATCGTCGAGAGCGCGTGCCTCGGGGGCAAAGTGGAAGGTCGGTGAGGCCAGGTGACCCGTGACGCGTGGCTCCGACGGAACCAGGGGAGACGTCGGGGGATCGCGCGTCCAGAAGGTCGCCCATCCGTAGCGCAGCAACACATCGCGAAGATCATCGTCCCAAAACAGACCGTATAGAGTCCGACGGCCTTGCTGGATGCGGACCATCGCGCGGCGCGCGAAGTGCTCGGTGCGGCGGTCGTTGCCGGTCAGCGAGTAGAGGGGCTGGGCGAGCCACCACCACCGGGATTCGAGCGCCGCCCGTCCGGCGCAGTCCAAGTCGCGATACCGGCGCGCGAGCTCACCCTCGAGCAGGGAAGAGATGTCGTTCCAGCGACACCGCTCGTCTTCCGGCATGTCGGCGAGGGCAACCGCGAACACGCTGTCGGCTCCCGCGAAGTCACGCTCGACGTGCCGCACCAGACCGCCCAGCGCCTCGCACCACCACGCCACCGCGCGACACTGCTCCGCTACCTGCGCCGCCAGGCGCGGCTGGCCGTCCTCCAGCAGATAGCGTACCCGCTGGCCGGCGATCCACTCGTCCCCAGGGAGGGCGGCGCCCGCCCGGTCGAATGCCGTGAGCAGTCGGGCGCGCGCCTGGCGAATCCGCGCGGGCTCCTCGGGCGCGCTATCCGCGTCCCCGCGGCCGTCGGACCAGTAGCAGATCCGCCCGATGATTTGGCCGCAGGTGCCACTCCAGCCTCCCGGCTGTTCGGGAAGGTTCGCGCGGCGCGTGGCCTCGAAGGTCTCGCGCGCCCGTTGCGCCGATTTCAGAACGGCGAGCGAGTCGGTCGGGCCGGTCTGACGCACGCCCGCGATGAGGCACACCAGGGAAAGGAGGCTCACGGTCATACTCCGACTGGAAAATACCGCCCGCCCGAGCGCCCCGCGAGCTTGACTCCCGGGGTGTAGGGGGTAATGTCGGCGCGATGATCCCGCGCGACTTCAATGCCGCCCGCTGGTTCGTCGACCGCCACGTCGAGGAGGGCCGGGACGGCCGGCTCGCGATCATCTACGAGGGCCGACGACTCACCTACGGCGACGTGCACGCCGGGACGAATCGGCTGGGCAACATGCTGCGGCGCCTCGGCGTCAAGATGGAGCAGCGCGTGGTCCTCCTGCTGCACGACGGCCCGGAGTTCGTGTGCAGCTTCTGGGGAGCGCTCAAGATCGGCGCCGTGCCCGTCCCAACCAATACCCTGCTCAAGCCGCGCGACTACGAGTACATCCTGAGGGACAGCCGGGCGACAGTGGTGATTGCGAGCGAGCCGCTGGTCGCCGCCGTCGAAGAGGTGCGCCCCCGATCGCCGGATCTCACCCACGTGGTGGTCGTAGGACGGCCGGCGGCCGGTCAGCTCCCCTATGCCGACCTGGTCGGGGACGAGAGCGCCGAGCTCGCTCCCGCGATCACGACCAAGGATGACGTGGCCTTCTGGCAGTACACATCGGGCACCACGGGGACGCCCAAGGCGGCGGTCCACCTGCACCACGACATGCTCGTGTGTTGTGAAGCGTTCGGCAGGCACGTGCTCGAGATCGGGCCGGAGGACCGCACCTTCTCGGTCGCCAAGCTGTTCTTCGCCTACGGTCTGGGGAACGCGCTGTACTTCCCGTTCCACGTGGGCGCCTCGACGGTGCTGTACCCGAGCCGCCCCGAGCCCGCGAAGGTGTTCGACGTCATCACGCGGGAGCGCCCTACGCTATTCTATGCCGTTCCCACGGCGTACGCGGCCATGCTGCAGGTGCCGGACGCCGAGCGGCTGTACGACCTCGGCTCGGTCCGGATCTGCAGCTCGGCAGGAGAGCCGCTGCCGAAGGCGATCTACGAGCGCTGGCTCGAGAAGTTCGGGCTCGAGATCCTCGACGGCATCGGGTCCACCGAGATGTGCCACACCTTCATTGCGAACCGCGGTGGCAAAGTGCGCCCCGGCTCGAGCGGCACCGTTGTGCCGGGGTACGAGGCGAAGCTCGTGGACGACGCCGACCGCGAGGTAGCGGTCGGAGCAGTGGGCAACCTGATCGTAAAAGGGGATAGTGCGTGCGCGTGCTACTGGAACCAGCACGAGCGTACCAAGCAGGCCATCGCAGGCGAGTGGGTGCGGACGGGGGACAAGTATACGCGTGACGCCGATGGGTACTTCTGGTACGCCGGTCGCACCGACGACATGATCAAGGCGGGCGGCATGTGGGTGTCGCCGGCAGAGGTGGAGGGCGCGCTCACCGAACATCCGGCCGTCGCGGAAGCCGGGGTCGTGGGTGCAGAGGACAAGGACGCGCTCGTGAAGCCGCTCGCGTTCGTGGTGCTCGCGCGGGGCCAGTCGGCGAGCCCGGCGCTCGAGGCCGAGCTCAAGGCGTTCATCAAGGAGCGGCTCGCTCCCTACAAATACCCGCGCTGGATCGTGTTCGTGGATGAGCTGCCGAAGACGGCAACGGGCAAGATCCAACGCTTCAGGCTCCGGGAGATAGTGAAAGAGACTGTCAGGACAGGCCACGGCTAGACGCACAGACGCACAGGGGTGAACAGGATTCAGGAGTCAGGTAGGCCTACCTGACTGCTACCAGCTGTTCTCCCCTGTGCGTCTGCTGCGTCTGTCGCTGTTCACTGCATCACCAGCAGTAGCACGTCGTACAGCGCATGCGTCCACGCCGTGATCCCGAATCCGCGCGCGAGATACAACCCCGAGAAGAACAGCCCCGCGACCATCCGGAACGCGAACGAATACAGCTGCCAGCGGTCGCCGTAGGGGCCGATATAGTGAAAGGCCGAGAAGATCGCGGCGCCGACGACGGTCGCCGTGACGCCCGCAGTGAGCGGGCGCCAGCCGAGCAGAGCCCGCGCGGTGGCGGCGAGCGCGCCCACGAGCAGCACGCGGAACAGCAGCTCCTCGTAGATCCCCGCCCCCAGTGAGACCATCAACCGCGTCCACCAGTCCATCTCCGGTCCTCCAGGCACCGCGAGCGTCTGCAACATACCGAGCACGCCAGAGGTCACGCTCCCCACGACGAAGCCGAACGTCAGCGCGAGCGCGATCGTCTCGCCCAGCATCGCCACAAACACGCCGCCACGGAGCCGCGACCCGTGTGCGCGCCGGTCGCGCGTCACGAGCCACAATCCCGCGCCGATCAAGCACACCATGAAAAGCGGCGGGCCCCAGGCGCCCGCCACAGCCGTGAACAGGGCCTGCAGGATCACGTCCGCGCCGTTGCGGACGGAGCGCTCGCCGTGCGCGAGCAGCACCGCGAGCACCTGGTAGAACAGCAGCAGCGGGAGCGCGAACAGCAGGCTGTAGCGCGGCGCGCGACTCACCTGCCAATAGGAGGTTCGGGAGGAGACGGAGGGGAAGGCGGTCCCGGTCATAGGGTCAGGAATCTATCGACGGTTCGGCGCTTGCGACGGTTTCGGCTCGCCGGTATGCTACCGCGCCATGACGCGCACGCACCTACCGCTCGCCGTCCTGATGCTCGCCGCCGCCGCGTCCGACGCGCAGCGCCCCGAGCGGGGCCGGGACTTGGGCATCCCCTTCGAAGGCACGACCGGTCCGCTCAACGCCATCACCGACGTGGGCGGGGTCGAAGTCGGCCACCGCACCCTGGTGGCGGGAAGCGGCAAGCTCGTCGTGGGGAAGGGCCCCGTGCGCACCGGTGTCACCGCGATCTTCCCCCGCGGCAGAGACGCCGACGATCCCGTGTTCGCCGGCTGGTTCACGATGAACGGCAATGGTGAGATGACCGGGACGACCTGGGTGGAGGAGTCGGGGTTCCTGTGGGGTCCCGTGATGATCACGAACACGCATTCGGTCGGCGTGGTACGCGATGCGGTGATCGAGTGGGTCGTACGGCGGGGACGTATGCTCCAGGACGAATGGTCGTTGCCGGTGGTAGCGGAGACGTGGGACGGCGTGCTCAACGACATCAACGGGTTTCACGTCACGAAACAGGACGCCTGGGCCGCGATGGACAGTGCTCGCGGCGGCCGCGTCGTAGAGGGCAGTGTCGGCGGCGGCACCGGAATGGTCTGCAACCAGTTCAAGGGCGGGATCGGGACGGCCTCGCGACGGCTCGATCCGCAGGATGGCGGATATACCGTAGGCGTGCTGGTGCAATGCAACTACGGGAGACGCCGCTACCTCCGCATCGCCGGCGTGCCGGTCGGGCAAGAGGTTTCGGACCTCATGCCGTGCCGCGCCCCGTGCGGTGGCCCGCGCTCGGGGACCGTGGCGGCCATCCCGGCCGACGTCGGCTCGATCATCATCGTGGTCGCCACCGACGCACCGCTGCTTCCTCACCAGCTGAAGCGGCTCGCCCGGCGGGGCGGGCTCGGGGTGGGCAGGCTGGGCGGGGTCGCGTCCAACTCGTCCGGTGACATCTTCATCGCGTTCTCGACGGCCAACGCCCGCGCCTCTCGGGATTCCGGGCTGGCGCAGGTGTCCATGGCGTCGAACGAGCAGATCACGCCGCTGTTCGAGGCGACCGTGCAGGCCACCGAGGAGGCGATCGTCAACGCCATGCTCGCGGGCCAGACCATGACCGGCGCGGACGATCTCACCGTGTACGGGCTGCCGCATGACCGGCTGCGCGCCCTGCTGCGGAAATACAACCGGCTCGGTCCGTAGTGGCGGACCTCAAGCGCCAGCTCGGGCTGCTCGACTCGACGATGATCAACGTCGGGACGATCATCGCCTCGGCCATTTTCATCGTCCCGAGCACCATCGCGGCCGGGCTCGGTGCCACTGGTCCCGCAATCCTCGTTTGGATCGTGGGCGGATTCGTTTCTCTCTTGGGCGCGCTGTCGGTCGCCGAGCTGGGCGCGGCGATGCCGGAGGCCGGCGGCCAGTACGTCTACCTGACCAGGGCGTACGGGCCAGTGTGGGGGTACCTGTACGGCTGGACAGCCGGGGTCGTGATCAACCCGGCCTCCATCGCCGCCATCGCCGTGGGATTCGCGACCTACCTCGGGTTCTTCGTCCCGCTTGCGGACTCCGGGATCAAGGCCGTGGCGATGGTGTCGATCGTCGCCCTCACGGTGCTCAACGCGCTCGGCGTCAAGCTCGGCGTCCTCATTCAGAACATCCTCACGCTGATCAAGATCGGCCTGCTGGCCGTCCTGATTGCCGTCGGGTTTGTGGTGCCGGGCGGCCACCTCGAGAACTTCTCGCCGGTGTGGCCGGATACGCCGCTCGGCTCCCTGATCGCGCCGTTCGGCGTGGCGATGCTGGCAGTGCTGTGGGCGTATGACGGCTGGATCGAGATCACCTACGTGGGCGGGGAGGTGAAGGACCCGGAGCGCAACATACCACGCTCGATCGTCTTGTCCACGGTGATCGCGATGGCGCTCTATTGCCTCGTGACCGCCTCATTCGCCTACGTGCTCTCACCCACCCGTATGGCGGCGTCATCTCTGGTCGCGTCGGATGCGGCCCAGATCACCCTGGGACGTGCCGGCGCCGCACTCGTCGCCGTGGCGATCCTCACCGCCACGCTCGGCTCGAACAATGGACAGGTACTGGCGGGAGCGCGGATACCCTACGCCATGGCGCGCGACAGCCTGCTCCCTCGTTGGCTCGGCGGAGTCCACGCCCGGTTTCTTACCCCAGCGCCGTCGCTGATCGTCCAATGCATCATCGCGATCGCGCTGACTTGGATCTCAACCGAGCCTTCATGGAAGGACACGTACAACCGGCTCTTCACCTACGTCGTGGTGTCGGGGTTTGTGTTTTACGCGATGTCCTGCGGCGCGGTAATCCGACTGCGTTACACGGCGGCGGGCCTGTCCCGACCCTACAAGGCCTGGGGCTATCCCGTCACGCCGATCTTGTTCATCCTGTTTTCTCTCTGGCTGGTGATCAATACCGCTCGCGAGCAACCGCGTGACTTCGCCGAGGGGGCGGTGCTGATTCTTGCGGGACTCCCCGTCTACTTCTTCAGGCGGAAGGCGTCATCTCTCGTTCCTCATCCGTCAAGCGCAGCCACGGATGGCGGATGACGGAAGACACTCCTACTCCTCATCCGCGGCGGGCTTCTGCAGGTGCTGCAAGGCGGTTTCCACGGCCCTCCGGGTGTCTGCGTACTTGAGCGTGCCGGCGACCGCCTGCAACCGCGCGATGCCGAGCTGGCGCGGCAGCGTGAACCGGAACGCCTCGACCACCCAGCGCCGCACCGCCCGGCGATCGTCGTTCAGGTGAGCGACGAGTGCGTCGAGCGCGTGGGCGCTGCCGCGGGCCGCGAGCGCCGCCAGCACGTGCGCGGCGAAGTGGTCCGTGGCGAGCTGCGCCTCGATGCGCGGGATGGCCGCCGTGTCTCCCGTCTGCGCGATGATCCGATAGGCCGCTTCCTGGATCACGTCCTGATACGATGGTGTAGCGAGCCCCCAGGCGATGGCGCTGTCACGCGCAGTCGAGTCGGCGCGGACCAGGGCGGTGAGTGCCGCGGCCCGCACCTCGTAGCTCGGGTCATTGCGGAACGTGGCGCGCGCGAGCTCGGCGGCCCGCGCACCGCCGAGCTGGCCGAGGGCCGCTACGCCTGCGCGCCGTACCTGCGCCGAGGTGTCGCGCAGCGCGGCTTCGAGCGCCGCGGCGGCGCTCGCCGCAGGTAGCCCGGCCAGCGCCTCGACCGCCCCCGCGCGCGTGCGGAAGTAGTCGGCCCTGGTCGCGGCCTCGGCGAGCGCGGCCACGGCCGCGGCGTCCGCCGGCCGTTGCGCCAACTGCTCGATCGCCCACTGGCGGTTCCAGAGATCCGCATCCCGCTTGAGCGCCGTGGCGAGCCACGGCGTCGGCTGGTCGAACGTCAGCTCCTTGAGAATCGTATTGCCGTCGTCGAACACCACCATCGTCGGCGCGCCGGCCAGCTCCGGGATTTCGATCGTCTGCTCCCGGGCCGCGAGCTCGGCCCGCCGCACGACATCGCCGCTCGCGGTCCCTACGCGAATCGTCACCGGCATGCGGAACACGTTCGGGGTCTCGAACGCCAGGCCGGTGCTGTCCGCCTTACCGGAGTCCGCTTGGGTCTGCTTCACCGTAAGCGTGAGCTTCCGCGCCGTGGTGTCGTAGACGGCCGTCACTGCGAACCGGGGGTGTCCGGCAGCGTAGATCCACTCACTCCAGAACCAGTCGAGATTCTCGCCCGTTGCGTCGAGCACTGCCTGGCGCAGGTCGTCCGTGGTCGCGTTTCCCAGGGCGTGGCGCGTGAGGTAGAGATGGAGCGATGCCCAGAACCGTTCGGGACCCAGGTAGCGCAGCAACATGCGCAGCACCAGCGCGCCCTTCGGATACACGTTGTTCGAGCCGAGCGCGGCCAGCGGCATACGGCGTCGCTGGTCGATCTGGAGGTACTGGTGGTACTCGTCCAGGTAGTAGTCGTCCTCGACGCCGGGGCCGAGCTTCACGCGCCAGTACTGCCCCGGGAGGAACTCGGCGAAGCCCTCGTTGAGCCACATGTTGGCCCAGTTCTCGAGCGTCACGTAGTCGCCGAACCATTGGTGGGCCAGCTCGTGAGGGATCAGGATCCACTGATACCACGGCCGGTCGAGGTAGGCGCGCTCGTCGGGGAGCCAGTCTATGAGCGTCGTCGCGCTCACGTTCTCCATCCCGCCGAAGAAATCCGCGACCGTGGTTTGGGCGTACTTGGCCCAAGGATAGCGGACGCCGGTCAGGCGTGAGAACACTTCGATCATGTCCGGCGTGACCCCGAACAGGCGCCGGGCGCGACTCGAGTCGGCGCGGTACACGTAGTACTCGACTGGAATCCCGCGCCAGGTGTCGGCGAGCCGCACGAGCGGCGCGACGACGAGGGACACGAGATAGGTCGCGCTCCGCGGGTCCTGGCGCCACGTGACCGTATGCGTCCCGTCGGGATTCCGCCGGTCGGCCACGAGCCGGCCGTTCGAGACCACCGTGTACTGCCGTGGCACGGTGGCGTCGAGCTCCCAGGTCATCTTGTCGTTGGGGAAGTCGTATGTCGGGAACCAGAAGTGGTTGTCGTGGTCCTCACCTTGGCTCCAGATCTGTTGCGGCCGGTGCTCCCGGCCCTCCGGCTCGATGAACGTCAGTCCGTGGCCGTTATCGATGCGCGCGTGGTAGTCGATGGAGAAACGCAGGGTATCGTGGAAGGCAACCGGGCGCGCGGGGTACACCACCAGCGTGTCGCCGTGGGCGGTGCTCCGGAGAGTCCCCCCGCGGGCATCGACGACGCGCGACACGACGAGCCGCTTGCCCGCGTCGAGGATCACGGAGTCGAGCCCAGGCCGTAGCGCCACCAGGGTGGTCGTCACGCGCCCGTCCAGCGACGTCGAGTCCCAATCGAAGTTCCGGACCTCGATGCGCTGGTGCACCACGTCGTAATCGTGGGACCGGCTGTAGGTGTCGTTCGCGACCCGCTCAGCGTTGGATTGGGCGAGGGCAGGGGCGGAGGCGGAACCGACGAGCACGGCGAGGGGAAGAAGTAGGCGCATGCACCAATCTAGCCTGGACGGGAGCACCTTTCCGATGCAGAATTGGGCGGCCGCCACCACACCTTTCACAGGAGCTTCAGGGATGAGATCCATGCTCGGAACCACCCTCCTTGCCCTCTGCGCCTTCCCCCTCACGGTCGTCGTCGCCGCGCAGGCCCAGAACCCGGTCACCAACGGAATCCGGGCCGTCGCGCAGCGCCAGACGAAGAACATCGTGGACGCGGCAGAGGAAATGCCGGCTGACAAGTACGGCTACAAGCCCACGCCAGCCCAGATGAGCTTCGGGGACGTGGTGTCCCACCTGATCAAGGAAGGGAACAACTACCTCTGCAGCGCGGCGTCCGGCATGAAGCAGCCGGACGTGGACAAGTTTGCGGGGACGGACCCCAAGGACAAGCTCGTGGCCGGACTCAAGGCCTCGTTCAAGTTTTGCGAGACCGTGCTGGCCCAGATCCAGGACGCGCAGCTCGGCGACAGCATCGACTTTTTCGGCGGCCGCAAGGTCACGAAGGCCTTCGCCGGGCTGATCACCGTCGCCGACTGGGCGGATCACTACAGCCAGATGGCGATCTACCTGCGCTTGAACGGGTTGCTGCCGCCTACGGCCAAGAAGGCCTAGCGGTCCCGCAGGATCTCCCGCGCCGCGTTGTAGCCGCACGCGCCCATCACGCCGCCGCCCGGGTGCGTCGCCGAGCCGCACAGGTATAGCCCCTTGATGGGCGTGCGGTAGTCGGCGTATCCGGGCAGCGGGCGCAGGAAGAAGAGCTGTGACAGGGTCATCGCGCCCTGGAAGATGTTTCCACCAGTGAGGCCGAAGCGGCGCTCCAGGTCGAGCGGCGAGAGCACCTGCCGGTCGATCACGGAGCGCTTGAAGTTCGGCGCGTATTCGTCGAGGATGTCGAAGCAGCGATCGGCGAACTCATGCTTGACCTGGTCCCACGTCGCATGCCGCAGCTGGTACGGCGCGTACTGCACGAAAAACGACATGACGTGTTTGCCGGGGGGCGCGACGGTCGTGTCGACGACGGACGGAATGGTGCATTCGAGGATCGGATCCGCCGACGGACGTCCATACTTCGCATCGTCGTACGCCCGCTCGATGTAGTCGAGGGTGGGCGCGACGTGGATCGTGCCGCGCAGGTGTCCGTTCGGTGGCAGACCGCTGCCGCGTATGGCGGTGAAGTCGGGGAGCTCCGACAGCGCGACGTTGATCTTGAGCGAGGCGCTCGCGTAGTCGATGCTCTTGACGGCGGCTACGAACTCGGGGCCCAGGTCCTGTTGCTCCAGCAGCTGGAGGAACGTGACGTGCGCATCGGCGTTCGAGACGACCTTCCGGGCCTGAAATTCGGTCCCGTCTTCGAGCGCCACCCCCTTCACCCGCCCGCGGCGGGTGACGATCTTCGCCACCGGGCTGTTCACGCGGATCTCCGCCCCGTGCGCGCGTGCCGCGGAGGCAAGCGCCTGGGTGATTCCACCCATCCCGCCGCGCACGTAGCCCCACATCCCCCGCACCCCGTTGCACTCGCCCATCACGTGGTGGAACAGCACGTACGCCGTGCCCGGCACCGAGGGCGACGCCATCGCGCCGATGATCGCGTCGGTCGCCAGCGCGATCTTCAGCTGCTCCGACTCGAACCAGCGATCGAGGATCGGCCGCGCGGCGCCGGTCAGGATCTCGAGCGCCGCCGGCCCGTCCCGCCCCAGCTTCAGAAAGCGCCACCCCAGCCCCGCGAGCTGCGCGAGGTTCTTGGGTCGGAATGACCAGGGATTGGGTGGGGTCTGGAGCAAGGTAGGCTCGATGAAATCCGCGACCCGCTCGAGCATCGCTTCGTAGCGAGGCAGCGCCGCGGCGTCCCGCTCGGAGAACTTGGCGACTTGTTGCCGAGTCAGCTCCTTGTCGGGCCCCATCAGCAGGAACCGCCCGTCGGGGAAGGGCGTGAACGAGGAGGGACTCCGCGGCAGCAGCTCGAACCCGTGGCGAGGGAGCTCCAGATCGCGGATGATCTCCGGTCGCAGCAGACTGTTCACGTACGCCGCTGTGGACACCTTGAAGCCGGGCCACAGCTCTTCCGTCACGCATGCGCCCCCCACCACGTGGCGGCGCTCGAGCACCAGGACGCGCCTTCCGGCTCGGGCGAGGTACGCGGCGGTAACGAGACCATTGTGGCCGGCGCCCACGATGACGATGTCGTACGACCCGGACATGACGATTCCTTCGCGTGATTCCGTGCGGTGCAGTATGATTCTGGCTGGGAAGCGACCGCGAGCAAGGATGACGCAGTCCCCGACGTTTCCGCTGCGGCTGTCAGTGATCGCCTGGTGTGTCGTCCATCCGCTCGCGACCGTCGGATGCGCCCGCCACCAGTCCGCCGCTCCATCGGCTACTCCGGTCGAGCCCCGCTCCCCGGTCGCGCTGCGCGTCACCAACAGTAACTGGTCGGACGTGAGAATCTACGTGGTCCGTGGCGCGCTGCGGGTGCGCCTGGGCACGGTGACCACCAACAGCACCGTGGACTTCACCATTCCGGCTGACTTCCTGAGCGGGGCGGGGAATGTGACGCTGCTCGCGACCCCGGTCGCCGGCAGCGGGTCGTGGAGCACGCCTCTCCCCGCGACCTCGACAGGCGACGAATTCGAGCTGGTCGTGGAGAACGTTCTGCAGTACTCGCATCTCAGTACTCGCATCTGGTCGTGAGGTAGAATAGCCGCAAGGCGTAAGCCGTAAGCCGTAAGTCGTACGTTGTTCTTATGGCTTACGGCTTAGGGCTTGTGACTGTCTACGGTCTCCGCTGCAGCCGTTCGATCAGCGAGCCGAGCTCGGCCGGCACCTGAAGGCCGAAGACTTCCTTCGCGGGAGCCGTGACGACCAGCGACCGCGGTCCGCCGGCTCCCGGCGTGCCCGTCACGCCCACGTTGCCCGTCTGCCCGGGGGCACCGTCCGCCGCGTCGGCGCAGCGGCGGTTGTTCGCATGCCCGCTACCCGTACCGCCCTTGCCGCCTTTCCCTCCCGCCCCACCCGCGCCCCCCTGGCCGCCGGGCCCGCCGGGGCTGCGAGCGGACACCATGCCGGCGAGAAACGGGTTGTCCACGGGCACGATGACGCTGATCCGGCCGCCGCGGCCGCCCGCGCCCCCGGGTCCGCCGTTCCCGCCGTTCCCGCCCGGCCCCCCCGGCTGCGGGGGGCAGTCGGCGGCGCCCGCGGCACCTTCGGTTCCCTTGGTGCCCGCCGTGCCCGTGCCACCGCGGCCGCCGCGCGATTCGATCACGAGCCAGTCGGCTGGCGGCACCGCCGTGGCGTCCTGCAGCACGTAGAACGGCTGCGCGAGCCCGACCTGGATGCCGGCCACGAGCAGCTTGTCGTAGAACGGCGAGCGCACCACGGCGAGCCGCACCGTCGCGTCCGGGCCGGGCTCTCCCGCCTCACCCGGACCGCCAGGCTCACCCGAGAACACGAACGTGTGCGGCACGCACCCGTAGTCGGGCGGAACGACGACCGTGTTCGTGATCCTGGAGTCCGCGCGCAGCGTCGCCGTGAGCCGAAAACCGGTCGACACCGTGGCCAGGGGATCGCGCTCCGTCACCCAGTCACCGTCCTCCTGCGACACCGCGTCGGGACTCTCGCGGTCCAGGAACACCACGTGTAGACGCGGCGGGTGCTTCTTGTCGTAGGAGCGCGAAAACGGCACCCGAGCGCCGTCGGCGAGCACTGCTTCGTAGTTCGCGGAGATCGTGGCCCCGGGGCAAGCCCGCGTGTACGCCGTCACGATCCGGATGCTCCGGATCTGCGCCACCAGACCGGGGTCGGGAGCGAAGCCCTCTGGGGGGGCGTGGGAGCAGGCAACGGCAAGAAACGTTACACAGAAAGACGTCACGCAAAAGCGTAGCACTGAGGCGTCGCGCAGAACCGCATTCCCACGGTTTCGCGAGACGTTTCTGCTTGACGTCGTCGCGTGACGCCTTGCCGCTTGACGCCTCATGGTGTCTCCTCCCGCACAAACCTCCCGCTCTCCGCCTCGAACACCCTGATACGGACGATCAAGCCCGCGCGCCGCTCATCCACGATCCGTGCGTGCACGACCTTCCGGTCCGCCGTGGGCCGGTACAGAATCCAGCTGCCCGCGGGCGCGGCGGCCGCGATCCCGTCGCAGGAGCGCGAGCGGGGCCGGGGCTGGCGGCCGGGTGGGACCCCGGGGATCCAAACCCGGCACTCGCCGGGCTTCGGTAGATGCCCCGGTGGAACGCCCAGCGTCGCCGCTGTGCTCGGGCCCGCGGCACGGGCTTCGGGGACGACGAGCACGGTCCGCGTGGTTCGGGTGCACCCAGCCGCGAAGGCGAAGCCGAGCGCGGCAATGGTCACGGGCAGCGGTCGCATGTCGATCCTCGGTGTCGCAGGCGGTCACAAAATGTGAAACCGGGTCGCAATAGGCAAACTTGCCGGGGGGTTGGGGGCTTCCTATTCTTCTTGTGACCGTATGTCGGGTTTCTCACGCCGCTCGTTCCTCCACGCGTCGGGTCTCGCGTTCCTCGCGCTCGCCGTCCGTCGCCTGGCCGCGCTCGGACGGCCGCGACCGTCCGACGACGTCCCGTGGAAGGTGAAGCAGGTCTTGCGGCAGCTGTTCGGCGACCGCGAGGTTCAGGGCGGCCACGTTCAGCTGGACGTGCCGACGGTCGCGGCCGACGGGCGCGTCGTGCCGGTGATGATCGAGTCCGACCTGCCGATGGCCGCCGATCGGTACGTGAAGGCGGTGCATCTGCTCGTGGACAACAACCCCGACATCCACCTCGCGGAATTCCGGCTCACGCCCCAGATCGGCCAGGCATTCGTGAGCACGCGGATCAAGATGCGGATGACGTCGCCCATCCGGGCGGTGATCGAAACCTCTGATGGGGCGGTCTGGGGTGCCGCGGCCGACGTGCGCGTCACCGTCAACGGGTGCGGGTGAGATGACGCTCGACCTGGGCGCCGCCAGGATCCTCGTCCCCGCAGGCATTCGCCGGGGC
>Ga0209056_10001890_pt1 | contig 22885 bp, 20 predicted proteins | sample GraSoiAngelo_114_FD_185876 | JGI IMG/M metagenome (GOLD analysis project Ga0209056, IMG submission 185876) | Grasslands soil microbial communities from the Angelo Coastal Reserve, California, USA - 14_0903_13_40cm (SPAdes) (version 2) | ecosystem: Environmental > Terrestrial > Soil > Grasslands... | reverse complement strand
TGAATCCAAGGCCCAGCAGTATCAGGCCGGCGCCGAATTTTGCGGCCGCGTTGAAATCACGGCCGTGCTTGCCGAGCGCGATCCACAGGGCCGCAAACAGCGGCGCAAACACGATGACGAACAGCGGATTCACCCCCTGCAGCACTCCGGCGGGCATCTCCCAGCCGAGGAGGTGCCGGTCGGTATAGCGGTCGGCGAACAGGTTGAAGGAGGCACCGGCCTGCTCGTAGCCGGCCCAGAACATGACCGAGGCGGCGACCAGCGCCACCATCACCAGTACGCGGTTGCGCTCGACTCGCGTGAGCCTGGCGAAGAACAGCAGGTACACGAAGTAGGCGACTCCGAGAGCCAGCATCGCCCAGGAGGTGGAGTTGGCGAGCACCACCGCATCGATCCTCAGGAGCCCGGTGAGCAGCGCCAGCGCGATCGCCCCGAGGAGTGCGAGGAACACGATCACGGGCGTCCAGGACCCCCGCTCACCGTCCGCCGCGGCCAGTCCCGCCGTACCGAGGTAGTGGCGCGTCCACAGAAACTGCGCCAGCCCGACGCCCATGCCGAGGGAGGGGAGCGCAAAGCCCCAGCGCCAGCCGAGCCAGGCGGCGAGCAGCGGCACGAGGACCGAGCCCAGGAGCGCCCCCAGGTTGATGCCCATGTAGAAGAAGGAAAAGCCGGCATCGCGCCGCGAGCCTCCCTCCGGATAAAGCGCCGCCACCATGGCGCTCACGTTGGGCTTCAGGAGCCCCACCCCCATTACGATGACGAGGAGGCCGAGGAAGAACACCGGCGTGTTGCCGACCGCGAGCATCGCGTTGCCGAGCGTTATGAGAAGGCCGCCGCCGAGGACCGCACGCTGCGCGCCGAGCAGCCGGTCGGCGACCCAGCCGCCGAAGAGGCCGAGCAGGTAGGTGCCGCCGAGGTACAGCCCGTAGACCGCGCTCGAGGTGCGGTCATCGAGCCCGAGCCCGCCCTTCTTGGCCGCGGCCACCATGAACAGGATCAGCACCGCGCGCATGCCGTAGAAGGTGAAGCGCTCCCACATCTCGGTCATGAAGAGCGTCACGAGCCCGCGCGGCTGGCCGAAGATCGTGCGGGCTGGCGCGGCGGCCGCGGCGGTGGCGTCGGCGACCTGGTTCATAATCGGGCCTTGAGAGTTTGTTGAGCGCAAGCCGCTCGCGCGAGTCTGACCCAGCCTCCGGGTCGGGCGCAAACGCCGCGGGCGCTGCGGCGCGGATGCCGCGGGGATGCGCGCCGGACGCGTGGCGCTGACTGTCAGCGCGCGCAGGGCCGCGGCGGTGGATTTCGGTGGCGGGTGCGGCGAGGAGTAGTATCGGCGGCCACCCACGAACACACCACGCGTCAGGGGGAACGGTCATGACACTGAATCGCCGCGGCTTCGTCGCGTCTGTCGGCTGGTCATTCCTCGCGAGCGCCGCGGCGCGCGGCGACGCGCCCAAGCCCGCCGCAGCGGCGGGGGCTGAGAACTTCTCCGACTGGTCCCAGGTGCGCACACAGTTCGACCTGTCGCCCGAGTGGCTGCACTTCTCGCAGTTCTACATCGTGTCGCACCCGCGCCCGGTGCGCGAGGCCATCGAGCGCTACCGACGCATGCTCGACGCCAATCCTTTCGCCACCGTCGAGCACGGCATGGGGTTCGCGGCCTTCCTCGGGCAGCAGTCGCAGGATGTTGCCTTTCCGGTGCGGGTGCAGCAGGCGGCCGCGCAGTATCTCGGCGGGCGGCCGGACGAGGTTGCGCTCACCGACAGCACGACGACGGGTCTCGCCCTGATCTACAACGGCCTCACCCTCACTCCCGGCGACGAGATCCTCACCACGACTCATGACCATTACGTGCATCACGAGGCGATCCGCCTGGCCGCCGAGCGCAATGGCGCCAGCTGGCGGCGCATTGCGCTCTACGATGCGCCGGAAGCGGCGGCGGCGGAACAGATGGTGGAACGCCTGCGCGGCGCCATCGGCGCGCGCACGCGCGTCGTCGGGCTCACGTGGGTGCACTCCGGCACCGGCGTCAAGCTGCCGATGCGCGCGCTGACGCAGGCCGTCGCCGAGGCAAACCGCAACCGCGGCGAGCACGAGCGCGTGCTCGTGGTGCTGGACGCGGTGCATGGATTCGGGAACCAGGATGTGCCGCTCGCCGGGCTGGGCGTCGACTTCGCCGCCGCGGGCACGCACAAGTGGATTTTTGCGCCGCGCGGCACCGGCATCATCTGGGCGCCGGAGAAGAACTGGGCGCTGCTGCGCCCGACGATCCCGAGCTTCTACAGTTCCGAGCCGTTTGCGGCCTGGGAGGATGGCCATCCTCCGCAGACTCCGACCCGCGCGGCCTGGGTCTCTCCGGGCGGCTTCAAGGCCTACGAGCACCAGTGGGCGATGGCCGAAGCGTTCGAGTTCCACCGCCGCATCGGACGAGCGCGCATCGCCGCACGCATCGCGGCTCTCAACACGCAGTGCAAGGAGGCCCTGGCAGCCATCCCCAGGGTGAAGGTGCTCACGCCGCGCGATGCGGCGCTGTCGGCCGGCATCATCTGCTTCGAGGTGCAGGGGCGCACGCCGGAGGAGACGGTTCAGCGATTGCTCGAGCGCAAAGTGATCGCCTCGACCTCGCCCTACAAGGTCACCCACGCACGGCTGGCGCCGAGTCTGGTCAACGACGAGCGCCAGGTGGAGGCGGCGGTGCGCGCCGTGTACGAGATCGCCTGAAGGCACCGCGCCGTCAGTTCTCGTTGGCTTCCTGCGCGCTCGGGGCGCTGCGGCTGCGCGACAGCACGCGCGCCATGAGGATCCCGCCTTCGTAGAGCAGGTACATCGGTATGGCGAGCGAGCACTGCGAGATCGCATCGGGGGGTGTGAGCAGCGCCGCGAGGATGAAGATGCCGACCAGCACGTAGCCGCGGTGCTCCTTGAGCTTCTCGATGCGCACGATGCCCATCAACACCAGCAGCACCACCGCGACCGGCACCTCGAACGCGAGGCCGAAGCAGAAGAACATGGTGAGCACGAAGTCGAGGTAGTTGTTGATGTCGGTCATCATCGCCACGCCCTTCGGCGTGGTGCCGGCGAAGAACTGGAACATCACCGGAAAGACGAGGTAGTAGGCGAAGGCCATGCCGACGTAGAAGAGCAGGATCGAGGAGACGAGCAGCGGCACGGCGAAGCGGCGCTCGTGGCGGTAGAGTCCCGGGGCGACGAACGCCCAGATCTGATAGATGACGTAGGGCATGGCGAGAAAGAGCGCGACGAAGAACGACAGCTTGAAGGGCGTCGTGAAAGGCGACATCACCCCGGTGGCGATGAGACTGCTGCCCTTGGGAAGCTTCGCGAGGATCGGCTGCGCGACGAAGGTGAAGAGGTCGTTCGAATAGTAGACGCACGGCCCGAGCGCGATCCCGATGCCGATCAGCGCGCGCAGCAGCCGGTCCCGCAGCTCGAGCAGATGCGAGATCAGCGTGCCTTCGGCGAGCTTCTCAGGTTCCTCGCTCATCGGCGCTCGACGCGGCGCCGGCCCGGACCGCCGAGGGGTCGGCGCCGGTGGCGTCCGTGGCGTGGGCGTGGGAGAAAGTGTCGGGGTGGGTCGGCTGCTCCGCGGCCGCCGCACCCGCGGGCGGCGCCGTTATGGGCGACGCGCCGCCCGCCGCGGCGCCCGGTGCCGCCGTGCCGGCCGCGCTTCCGGCTGAGTTCGCCTTGCGCGCCTGCTCGAGCTGCACCTCCTCCTCGAGCTGCTCGCGGAACTGGCGCGCCATGGCGCGCGCCCGCCCCATCCAGCGGCCGATCTCGGTAACCACGCGCGGCAGCTTCTCCGGTCCCAGCACGATCAGCGCCAGGACGAAGATGATCAGCAACTCCGAGAATCGGCCCTCGAACAGATCACGCGCTCCGTTCGGTCTTCGGGTCGCTCTTCTTCGCGGCGACGTCCGGGAACTCCGCGTCCGTGCCCTCGGAGCGGATCTGCTTCGGCGGAGCGCTCTGCTCCTCCTCGCCCTCGCTCATGGCCTTCTTGAATCCGCGCACGGCGGCGCCGAGATCGGAGCCGACGCTGCGCAGCTTCTTCGCGCCGAACACGACGAGCACGACGAGCAGGATCACCACGAGCTCGCGCATCCCTAAACCACCCATGACTGGCGACTCCGCTGACCTCTCCGCCCGTGCGGAGAAAAGAACTGGATGATAGGTCAAATGAGCCCCCGGAACCCCAGAAGTTCGCGAATTCCGGAACGCGGGTCTCGGGGCCCATTCAGGGGGTCTCGAGCCAGAAGGTCACGGGCCCCTCGTTGACCAGCGATACCTGCATATCGGCGCCAAATACGCCCGCCGAAACAGGGGCATAGGCGGCCTGCGCCTGCCTCCGCAGATGTTCGAACAGGCGCCGCGCCTGCTCCGGGGCGGCCGCCAGGCTGAACCCCGCACGGGTGCCCTTGTGAGTGTCGGCGGCGAGGGTGAACTGCGGCACGAGGAGGAGTCCCCCGCCCACCTCGCGCAGCGACCGATTCATCCGCCCGTCGGCGTCCGGGAAGATGCGATAGGAGAGCACGCGCTCGAGCAGCCGCTCGGCCGCGGCGTCGGTGTCCGCGCGGCGCACGCCGATCAGGGCCAGGATCCCGGCGTCGATCGCGCCGACCACTTCGCCGCCGACACGCACCTCGGCCCGGCTGACACGCTGGATGAGAGCGATCATCAGGGCTCCTCTGGCTCCTCGCGCGGATGGTAGCGCCGCTCTCGCGCCTCCGCGGCCTGATCGTGTGGCAATTGGGCCGGCTAGTCCGTAAGATTCGGGGCCGTTTTTTCGTGGCGGAGGGGCGGATGAAGGGGCGTGGGCGGGGATCTTGCCAGCACGCAGTTTCGATCGCCGTGATCGCAGCGCTCGCGGCAGCGGCGCTGGCCGGCGCCGCCGCGCAGGAGTCCGCCGCTCCGGCTCACGCCAGTGCCGCGCACGGCAAGGCGATCTCCTACACCTGCCTCGGCTGCCACGGCATCGACGACTACAAGAACGCCTACCCGATGTACAGCGTGCCGAAGCTCGAGGGACAGAATCCCGAGTACCTGGCGGCGGCGCTGCACGGCTATCGCGACGGCGACCGCTCGCACCTCACCATGCACTCCCTGGCCTCGACGCTCTCCGACAAGGACATGGAGGACATCGCGGCTTACTTCGCGGGCAAGCCGCTCGCGCCCACCGGCAAGGCGCAGGCGAGCGTGCCGCAGACCGCGACGCTCTGCGTCTCGTGCCACGGTCAGGACGGGGTCGCGATTGCGCCCATTTATCCCTCGCTCGCCGGGCAGCACGAGGACTATCTCGTGCGCGCGCTCGAGGAGTACCGGAAGGGCGGGCGCAACAACCCCGTCATGAAGGGCTTCGCCGCGACCCTCAAGGACGAGGACATCCACGTCATCGCCCGGTACTTCAGCCACCTCAAGCCCTCGCTCAGCACCGAGTCGCGTCCCTACACCTGGCTCACGGCGCGCTGAGCGGCTCACCGTCCTCTGGAAGCCGCGTTCCCCGCTGAGCGGGGCCGGCCGGGCTCACACAGGGAATGCGCTGCAGCGCGCACCCGCGCGGAACACTCCCGCTCGACCCGCAGGCGCGGAGCCTCGCCCCGTTCACGCAACCGTCATCGACGCTCGGCAAGCTCTGCCGGCGTAATCCCGGCCCCTGCTGAAAGGTACCGCTATGAAGAATCCTGGATCGAGCCCCACGGGGCTTGCCGCGGCGATGGCTCTGGCCTTGATCCCCTGCGGTGCTCAGACCGCGCGCGCCGATGCGGACGGCGCTCGCGCCCGCCACGTGATCGTGATCTCGGTCGACGGCCTGCACGAGAGCGATCTCGAAGCCTATATCGCAAGTCACGCCACCTCGACGCTGGCGAAGTTCGTCAACGAAGGCGTGTCCTATTCGAATGCGCACACACCGTTCCCGTCGGATTCCTTCCCCGGGCTCACCGCGATCATGACGGGGGCCCATCCGCGATCCGCCGGGGTCTACTACGACGACAGCTGGAACCGCTCGCAGCTGCCGGCCGGCACCAGGAGCTGCGCCGGCGTGGCGCCGGGCGTCGAAGTGACTTACTTCGAGCAGCTCGACATCGATCTCAACTCGATCGATGCGGGCTCCGGCGTCGGCGACCTGTCGACCTTCGCGGCCATCAGGCAGAACATCTACAAGATGTCGCAGCAGGCGCGGGATGCGATCGACCCCAAGCAGCTCCCGGTCGACCCCGCCACCTGCCAGCCGGTGTATCCGCACACCTACCTGCGCGTGAACACCATCTTCGAGGTGGCGAAAGCGCATGGGCTCCATACCGCCTGGTCCGACAAGCACGTGGCGTACGACCTGGTGAACGGTCCCTCGGGCACGGGCGTCGACGACCTCTTCGCCCCCGAGATCAACAGCCTGGTTCCGACCGACACGCTCGATGGCCTGCCGACTCCGTACGGTGCGGGCGACGACTGGACCAAGGACAACCTCTACACGCAGTTCTACGACTCGCTCAAGGTGCAGGCGGTCCTCAACTGGGCGCATGGCGGCGACCACGACGGCACGCCGAACCCGGCCGGTGCGCCCGCGATCTACGGCATGAACTTCCAGACGGTGTCGACCGCGCAGAAGCTCAACTTCTCACATTTCGTCGGTGACGCCGGCATGACGGGGCTCGGTGGTTACGTCAACAACGGCGCCGCGGCGGGGGTGGTGCTCGAGGGAGCGCTCGGCTTCATCGACACGCAACTCGAACGTATCGCCGCCGCGGTCGATCCGAGCGACACGATGATCGTCGTGTCGGCGAAGCACGGCCAGTCGCCGTTCGATCGCAGCCAGCTGCGGCTGATCGATGACGGCGAGGTCATCGGCGCGGTGAATGCCGCCTGGGCGGCGGCGAACCCGACGGGCGTCAATCCGCTCGTCGTGTTCGGGATCGACGACGACGGGATGCTCCTGTGGCTCGCGGATCGCTCGGAGAAGGCGACGAGCTTCGTCAAGAGCTTCCTCTGGGGCTACACGCCGCAGAAGGCCGGCGGCTCGGATGCCAACGGCCACCTCGTCGATTGCAGCGGCACCGTGCCGCACTCGGGGCTCCGGCAGATCTACGCGGGCGCCGCGGCGGCGGAGCTCATCGGCGTGCCGGCGAACGACGATCGCGTGCCGGACATCATCGGTATCGCGGCGATCGGCACCGTGTACTCGAACCCGGCCAAGATCAAGAAGATCGCCGAGCACGGCGGCGACGCGCCGCAGGATCGGCACGTTCCGATCGTCCTCTGGGGTGCCGGTGTGAATCGCGTACGTGTCGATGAAGCGGTCGAGACGGCCCAGATTGCGCCGACGGTGCTCGAGGCGCTCGGGCTCCCGGCGCAGGAGCTCAAGGGTGTGAAGCTCGAGCACACGCAGGCCCTGCCGGGCGCCGGCGAGGAGTAGAGCTTCACGTTTAGCGGTCAAGCCCGCACCGTGCGGATCGGAACCGCGCGGCGCGGGTGCGGCGCGCTCAGCCTCAGCGGGGAAGTGCGCTGATCTGATCGTCGCACTTGTGCTGGCGCCGCTCCTCTTCGGTACAGGCGATGGCATACCAGCCGGCCGGATGGGCCGCGGCGGTGGTCGGCCAGAGGTAGGTCGCGGGCGGCATTGTCGGAACGGGCCCGGGCCCGGGCCCGGGTCTGGGTCTGGGCTTGGGTCTCGGCGGCAGCGGCCTCATGGCGGTCCGGGCCGCGGACCGTGGCTGACTGGCGCTCTGGATGTGACTTGCCGATGTGGCATCAGCCCGGGATGCGCCCGAGTGGGCGCCGCCGCCGCCCGAGGCGCTGGCATGGGCGCCTGATCCACCCGATGCCGCCGCGTGGCCGCCGCCCCCGCCGCCCCCTCCGCCGTGGGAGCCGCCCGCAACCGCTATCGAGGACACCAGGATCAGGATCGCACCGACGGCGTTCCTCATGAGCCACCCCTCGAGTGCGCGAGCTCAACGCGCCGAAGGAACTTACTCCTGCCGGCTGCTGTATTCCATAAACGCGAGACCGGAAGGCTGAGCCCTCCCTTAAGGCTCCCATAAGCCGGTTTCCCTATGATATGCATCAAGACCACAGCTTTGACGGACGGAGCTAGGTAATGAACCTGTTCGAGCTCATCAGGAAGCCGCTCGTTGCGGCAATTCTCGGCGCGGCCACCATCGCCGTGCCGGTCAGCGCGCTCTACGCGGTCGCAGAGAGCCGCGCGGTCGCGACCGCCGCAGCCGCGGCGCCCGCCGCCGCAGCCACGGGCGCGAGCCCGGTCACGCCGGCGCCCGGCTCGCCCACTCCCACCGTGACGCTCCCGGACTTCAGCGCCATGGTGCAGAAGTACGGCCCGGCCGTGGTCAACATCAGCGTCGTCACCAAGGTGCCGACGTCCTTCAACTCGCAGGGGGACGAGAACCCCGACGAGAACGAGGGTCCGAGCGAGAACGATCCCTTCGGTCCCAACAGCCCGTTCGCGCCTTTCTTCCGCGGCATGCCGCGGTTCGGCTTCCAGATGCCCGCGCCGCAGCCGATACGCGGTGAGGGATCCGGGTTCATCATCCGTCCCGACGGCGTCATCATGACCAACGCGCACGTCGTGAACGGGGCGAGCGAGGTGACCGTGCGCCTCACCGACCGGCGCGAATACACCGCCAAGGTCGTCGGCGTCGATCCCAAGTCCGACATCGCGATCCTGAAGATCTCCGCCAAGGACCTGCCGACGGTGAGGCTGGGCGAATCGCGCTCGCTCAGGGTCGGTGAGTGGGTGCTCGCGATCGGCGCGCCGTTCGGCTTCGAGAACAGCGCCACCGCGGGCATCGTCAGCGCCAAGGGCCGCACGCTCGGCGGAGGCTACGTGCCCTTCATCCAGACCGACGTGCCGATCAACCCCGGCAACTCCGGCGGCCCGCTGTTCAACATGCGCGGCGAGGTCGTCGGCATCAACTCGCAGATCTACAGCCGCAGCGGCGGCTACATGGGCGTGTCCTTCTCCATCCCGATCGATGTGGCGATGCAGGTCGGCGAGCAGCTGCAGACCACCGGTCACGCGACGCGCGGCAAGCTCGGCGTGCTGATCCAGCCGGTCACGCAGGGCCTCGCCGATTCCTTCGGACTGCCGCAGCCCGCAGGGGCGCTCGTGTCGAGCGTCGAGAAGGGCGGACCGGCCGAGAAGGCCGGAGTCGAGGCGGGCGATGTGATCCTCAAGCTCAACGGCCAGACGATCGAGGACTCGAGCGAGCTACCGGTGCAGATCGCGAGCCTCGCGCCGGGCACGGCGGTGAATCTCGAGGTTTGGCGCGCTCACGCTCCGCGCGAGTTGAGCGTGAAGCTCGGCACGATGGAGGAGAAGGGGACCACCGCCCGGAACGGCTCGCACAAGGAGAGCGGAAAGCTCGGCCTCGCGGTCCGTCCACTCACCCCGGATGAGCAGAAAAACGGCAACGTGAAGGGCGGACTCCTGGTCGAGCGCGTCACCGGTCCCGCCGCCGAGGCGGGCATCCAGCCGGGCGACGTGGTGATCGCCGCGAACGGCTCCAACGTGACGAGCGCCGAGCAGCTCAAGAGCGCGGTGGAGAAATCGAAGGGGCACATCGCGCTCCTGATCCAGCGCGGGGAGACGCGCATATTCGTGCCGGTGAGGGTGGGTTAGCCAGGCGAGCTCGCACCTTTCTCGGCGACCAACTTCTCGAGCGCCGCCAGCCAGTGACGGTAATAGGTGTCACCGAGGTCGGGATCGCCTGAAGTCTGCGCCGCGCTGATCTGCGCCGTGAGCGCCTCCGCCCACTCGGGCCAGGTGAAGAGACCTCGCTCATGGAGAGCGAGCGTCATCGCAAAGACCTGCGCCTCCCACGGCTCGCGGAAGACCGGCCCGCTCTCGTCTCGCGGCTCACCCGGCGGCGCCGCAAGCGCCTCCTTCATGCCGCAATCTCCAGATACGGCTCCCAGGCATCGATCGATACACCGAGACCCGGTGCGCAATCGTCCCCCCAGAGCTCGCGCCCGCTGAAGACGACCGTGTAGAGCCATTGCGGCTGCTCGCCGCGTCCGTGCGCGTGCGTGTCCGCGAACACGTGCACGCCGCGGACGTGCTCGACGCGACCGATTTTCCCGCGCGCGTAACCCGGCAGGCGTGTGTGGTGGTCGAACCGGGAAGCGCGCGTGCGCACCCGCTCGCCGGCCGCAAAGCGCGGCGGTGCCGCCGCCGGCCGCTCCGTGGGCGCACCTCTCGCCAGCAGGGCGGGCACGTCGGCGGCCCGCAGCACGCGGTCGAGCGGGGGCGCCGGGTGGAGCATCCGGCCTGCGTCCAGCTCGTCTGCGGCGATGAGGCCGCGCTCGGCGAGCAGCTTCTCGAGCCCTTTGATCCAGAGCTCGTAATAACTCAGCGTCGAATAGTCCGGCAGCGTCTCGCGGGCGCTGCGGCTCATGTCGAGATTCCAGGCACCGGTCGCGCCCATCGCCAGCGTCAGCGCGAGCGCCTGCCGCTCCCAGGGAGCATGAAAGAGCTCACCCTCCGGCTCCGGAACGACCCGGCCATGGCCGTCCTCGCCGCCGAGGTCCGCGTGGGATCGATAGCTCATGGAGGTTTTGCGAGCCCGGTGCCGATCATCGAGTCCCGCGTCACGCAAGCCGCCAGCTGCTCCTCGCTCAAAGTGTCAGTCCCTGCCGGGCGCTGCGGAATCACGAGGTAGCGCACCTCCGCAGTGGAATCCCAGACGCGGATCTCGGTGGATTCGGGGAGGCGGATGCCGAAATCAGCGAGCACTCCGCGCGGGTCCTTCACCGCGCGGGCGCGGTAGGGCGCGCTCTTGTACCAGGTGGGAGGCAGCCCCAGCACCGGCCAGGGGTAACAGCTGCACAGCGTGCAGACGACCAGGTTGTGACAGGACGCGGTGTTCTCGAGGGCAACCATGTGCTCGCCCTGCCGGCCCGTGTAGCCGAGCGAAGCGATGGCAGCGGTGGCGTCCCGAAGCAGCCAGTTGCGAAACTCCGCATCGACCCACGCCCGCGCGACCACCCGCGCGCCATTGCGTGGCCCGGTCTTCCTCTCATAGGTGTCGATCAGGACATCGAGCGCCGCAGGATCGATGTATCCCTTCTCCGCCAGGACCGTCCGCAGCGCCCGGACCCGCCGCTCCATGTCGCCGGGCCCGCCGTCTTCCGTTTGGCCGTGGCGAGCGTGAGGCTGAGGCGCGTCGGAAGCCATGCCGCAAGTCCGCTAGGCGGCCGATCCGTTCGTGACCATCGCCGCCATCAGCTCGCTCACCGGCAAGGCGTCGAGCTGCTTCGGCTTCGCGAACAGCGCCTTGATGCGCTCGGCCTGCCTGGCGCCGAAGTGCGCCTCCACGGACGCTTCGAACTTCCTCACCAGCACCGGCATGCCCTCGGCGCGGCGCTTGCGGTGCCCGATGGGGAAATCCACCTGCACGCGCTCGGTGTGGCTGCCGTCGCGGAAGAACACCTGCACGGCGTTGCCGATGTAGCGTTTTTCGGGCGCGTAGTATTCCTCGGTGAACACTCGATTCTCGCGCACCTGCATGCTCGCCCGAAGCTCATCGATGCGCGGATCGGCGGCCACGGCGTCCTCGTAGTCCGCGGCCGTCAAGCGCCCGAAGATGAGCGGCACCGCGACCATGTACTGGATGCAGTGATCGCGATCGGCGGGATTGGCGAGCGGCCCCACCTTGTCGATGATGCGCACGCCGGGCTCCTGGGTCTCGATCACGATGCGCTCGATGTCGGCGAGCCGGTCCTTCACCTTCGGGTGGAGAGTCATCGCCGCCTCGACCGCGGTCTGCGCGTGAAACTCTGCCGGGTAGGAGATCTTGAACAGCACGTTCTCCATGACGTAGCTGCCGAAGGGCTGCGGGAGCGAAAAGGGCTGGCCCCGGAAGAGCACGTCGTAGAAGCCCCAGGTCGTCGCCGAGAGCGCCGACGGATAGCCCATCTCGCCTGCGAGCGCCATGAGCGCATGACGCACCGCGCGGCTCGTGGCATCCCCTGCCGCCCAGCTCTTGCGGGAGCCCGTGTTCGGAGCATGGCGATAGGTGCGCAGTGCCCCGCCGTCGATCCAGGCGTTCGAGAGCGCGTTCACCACTTGCTCGAGGCTGCCGCCGAGCAGGCTCGTCACCACGGCGGTCGAGGCGACGCGCACGAGGACGACATGGTCGAGCCCGACGCGATTGAAGCTGTTCTCGAGCGCCAGCACCCCCTGGATCTCGTGCGCCTTGATCATGGCGGTGAGCACCTCGCGCACGCGCAGCGGGGTCTTGCCCGACATGATGGCGTTCCTCGCCAGGTAATCCGCCACCGCGAGAATGGCGCCGAGATTGTCGGAAGGATGACCCCACTCGGCCGCGAGCCAGGTGTCGTTGAAGTCGAGCCAGCGGATCATCGCGCCGATGTTGAAGGCCGCCTGCACCGGCTCGAGCTCGAACGAGGTGCCGGGAATGCGCGCGCCGCCCGGCATGACCGCTCCCGGCACGAGGGGACCGAGGAGTTTGCGGCACGCCGGGTATTTCAGCGCCTGAAAGCCGCAGGCGAGCGTGTCCATGAGGCAGTAGCGCGCGGTCTCGTACGCCGTGTCGCTGCGCACGGTGAAATTGCGCGCGTAGTCGGCGATCGCCGTCAGCACCGCGTCGGGCGCCGGGCGCTCGGCGGATCTCACATCGTGGGCCGACATCCGCTCAGCGCCGCTCCGCGATGGGGACGAACTTGAGGTCCTCGGGACCGATGTAGTTGGCCGCCGGACGGATGAGCTTGCCGTCCTCGCGCTGCTCGATGACGTGCGCCGACCAGCCGGTGGTGCGGGCGATCACGAACAGCGGCGTGAACATCTCGGTCGGCACGCCCATCATGTGATAGGCCACGGCCGAGAACCAGTCGAGATTCGGGAATAGCCCCTTCGCCCCTTTCATTACCGTCTCGATCCGCTCGGCTATATCGAACATCCGCATGTCGCCCGCTTCCTTCGAGAGCCGCCGCGCCACTTCCCGGATCACCTGATTGCGCGGATCGGCGAGCGTGTACACCGGGTGCCCGAAGCCGACGATGATCTCGTGGCTCGCGACGCGCTCGCGGATGTCCCGATCCGCTTCCTCCGGCGTGTGGTAGCGCCGCTGGATCTGCATCGCGGCTTCGTTCGCGCCGCCGTGCTTGGGCCCCCGCAGCGCGCCGATCGCCCCGGTGATGCACGAGTAGAGGTCCGAGCCCGTGCCGGCGATGACGCGCGCCGTGAAGGTCGAGGCGGCGAGCTCGTGCTCGGCGTAGAGGATGAGCGAGGTGTGCATCGCGCGCACCCAGAACGGCGGCGGTGGCCGACGGTGCAGCAGGTGCAGGAAATGCCCGCCGATCGAGTCGTCGTCGGTCTCGAGCTCGATGCGCTGGCCGTCGCGGCTGAAGTGATACCAGTACGCGAGCATCGGACCGAGCGAGGCGATGAGGCGGTCGGCGATGTCGCGCGCCCCGGGGGCGGAATGCTCGTCGGGCTCGGGCAGAGTACAGCCGAGCGCCGACACCCCGGTGCGCAGCACGTCCATCGGGTGACTCGAGGCGGGGAGCTCCTCGAGGACGCTCCGCACCGGCGCCGGGAGGCCGCGCAGCGACCTGAGCTTGACCTTGTAAGCGGCGAGCGCGGCGCGGGTGGGCAGCCGCTCGTGGATCAGGAGATAGGCGATCTCCTCGAACTCGCAGACTTCCGCGATCTCGAGGATGTCGTAGCCGCGGTAGTGGAGATCGTTGCCGGTCCGTCCCACGGTGCAGATCGCGGTGTTGGCCGCGACGACGCCCGAGAGGGCGACGGATTTCTTGGGCTTGGGGGCGCTGCTCTCGTTCATGGCGGCTCATCTCCCTCCGGGCTTCCTTTTCCGAACAGCTCGTCGAGCTTCCTCTCGTACGCATGATAGCCGAGCACCTCATAGAGCTCGGCGCGGGTCTGCATGTAGGGGACCACGCTCTTCTGCGTGCCGGTACGGCGGATCGCCTCATACACGACGACCTGGGCCTTGGCGGCGGCGCGGAACGCGGACAGGGGGTAGAGCACGAGGCGCACCCCGGCGCTGCCGAGCTCCTCGGTGGTGAAGAGCGGGGTAGTTCCGAACTCGGTGATGTTGGCGAGCACCGGCACGCGCAGCCGCGCGGCGAATTCCCGGAACTCCTCGAGCGTCCGGAGCGCTTCCGCGAAGATCATGTCGGCGCCCGCCTCGACGTAGGCCGCCGCGCGCTCGAGCGCCGCGGCCTGGCCCTCGACGGCTTGCGCGTCGGTGCGCGCCATGATCACGAAGCCGGGGTCGGTGCGCGCATCGACCGCGGCCTTCAGGCGATCGACCATTTCCGCGGCCGGGACCAGGGCCTTGCCGGGCCGGTGGCCGCAGCGCTTGGCGGACACCTGGTCTTCCAGATGCATGCCGGCGGCGCCCGAGCGGATGAGATCGGCGCAGGTGCGGGCGATGTTGAAGGCGGCGCCGAAGCCCGTGTCGGCATCGACCAGGAGCGGGAGCGCGGTGGCGGCGCAGATGCGCCGCACGTCCTCGCACACGTCGTTACGCGAGGTGATGCCTAAGTCCGGGAGACCAAAGGAGGCGTTGGCGACTCCGGCACCGGAGAGGTAGAGCGCGCGAAAGCCCGCCCGTTCCGCAAGCAGCGCCGCGTAGGCGTTCACGGTCCCGACCACCTGCAGGGGGCGCTCCGCCTCCACCGCGGCGCGCAGCCGAGCGCCGGCGCTCACTGAAGTTCCCGACATGGCGCTTGCTCCCGAAAGAGCCGCGCTATTGTATGCGCACCACGGTGCGCCCGGTGATCTTGCCTTCGAGGTAGGCGGGAAAAGCGCCCGGAAGCTCATCGAAATCAATGGTGCGCGTGACGATGCGCGAAAGGTGACGGGGCCGGAGGTCCGTGGCGATGCGCTGCCACACCGCGAGCCGCCACTCGCGGCGCGTCGCCGAGGAGTTGATGCCCAGCAGCGCCACCCCGCGCAGGATGAAGGGCATCACGGTGGTCTTGAGCTCCGCCCCGCCGGTGAGGCCGATGCTCGCGATGTTGCCCCAGAAGTCCACGGTCCGGGTGAGCCACGTGAGGACATCGCCCCCCACGTTGTCGATGGCCCCGCCGAAGCGGGCGGTCTCGAGCGGCCGGGAGCCGAGGCCGGTCTCCTGCCGGGCGAGGACCTCCGCTGCGCCGAGCGCCTTGAGATAGCCCGCCGCCGCCGCCTTGCCGGTCACCGCCACGACGCGATAGCCGCGCGCGGCGAGCATGTCGACCGCCAGGCTCCCGACGCCTCCCGAGGCGCCGGTGACCGCGATCGGGCCGCCCTCCGGGGACTGGCCGTTCTGCTCCATGCGATGGATGGCGAGCGCCGCCGTGAAGCCCGCGGTGCCGAGCGCCATGGCGGTCTCGGCATCGAGCCCGGCGGGCATCGGGATCACCCAGTCACCGGGCACCCGCGCGAACTGTGCGTAGCCCCCGTCGTGGGTCTCGGAGAGCCCGCAGCCGGTCACGAGTACCGCTTCGCCCGGCCGGTAGCGCGCATCCTTCGAGCTCTCGACGACTCCCGCGAGGTCGATCCCGCCGACGAGCGGATAGCGGCGCAGGATCTTGCCTGCTCCGGTCGCGGCGAGCGCGTCCTTGTAGTTGATGTCGGAGTGGGTGACGCGGATCACGACCTCGCCGGGGTCGAGGTCGTCCAGCGTGAGCTTCTCGAAGCGGGCGGCGATCTTTCCGCCCTCGGAGTGGATGCGGAAGGCCTTGAACGCGTCCATGGCGGGAGTATGGCTCATGTTCCCAACCGGGGTGAATGGTGCCAAGCCGAGCCCGGATCAACTGCGCCGCGGCCTTAAGCGTGCTGCGGCCGGCGGCCGAGCCGCTCGAGCCACACCATGAGGCCCTGGGTGTTGAGCGTGAGATCGTTCTCGAGGACCGCCTCGATCTCGGCATCGCTCAAAGGCGAGCCGTGCCGGTGCACGAGATCGAGCCAGAGGGAGCGCATCTCGGCGCGAATCCCGGCGGCCGGGTCGGCGTCGTGCGCGTGCGCCTGCGCGATGCGGGCGAGCTCGCGCACCTGCATCTTGAGGAGCTCGCCGAGGCGCGCGACGCCGGTCACGCGGCTGAAGTGCATGAGGTACATCGACTCCGGGCGGTAGCACAGCATCCGGTCGATCGAGGCGATGTGCTGATCGGGATCGAACTGCGAGGGGGGCGTCGTCGGGGTGATGAAAGCGCCGCGCTCGGTATCGAGCGCGCGGTACGAGATGCCGAAGGTGTCGCCGCTGAAGATGCTCCGGTGCGCCTCATCCACGACGGCGTAGTGGTGCAGGGCGTGTCCGGGCACGTGAATGAGCTCGAGCGTCCGGTCGCCGAGCCTCACGCGCTCGCCGTCCTCGACCGCCCGCACGCGCTCGGCGGGGATCGGCACGAGCGTGCCGTAGAGCTCGTCCAGGCGCTCGCCGTAGACCGCGCGGGAGCCGGCCATGAGCTTCGCCGGGTCGATCATGTGCGGCGCGCCGCGCGGATGCAGCAGCGCCCGCGCGTTGGGGAGCTCCTGCATGAGGCGCCCCGCGCCGCCGGCGTGATCGAGATGCACGTGCGTCAGCAGCAGGTAGTCGACGGCTTCCCGCGCAATGCCGAGCTGCGCGAGCCCGGCGAGCAGATACGGGACGGACGAGTTGGTCCCCACATCGACGAAGGCCGCGCGTCCCGAGTCGACGATGATGTGCGCGGCGGCGTGCCCCGGATACAGGTACTCGCAGTCGACGGCGCTGATGCCGTGCGGATGTCGATAGAGTCGCACTTTCAAGGGAATGTTGACCGGCGCGAGCGGTTCGCGGGTATACACATCGTACCCTGTAGGCTAGCTTTAGGACGCATGACCCACCCTGGCTCGTTCCCCGCGGCGCGGATCGTCTGTGCCGTGGCAGGGTTCGCCGTGCTGGCTGGACCCGCGTCGCTCGCTCCGCGGGCCGCGGGCGCCGCCGATGCGGCCGCCGCGGCGGCACCGCCCCCGCTCGCGCCCCCGCAGCACCGCGAGCGCGGCAGTCTCGTCTTCGAGAACATCCCCGTCCCCGACGCGGCGCTCGCGGCGCGCGCGGCGCGCTACGAGCAGTCGCGCGAGGCGTCCTTTCTCGACTGGCTCGCCGACGGCAGCATGCTGATCGGGACGCGCTTCGCCGACACCGACCAGCTGCACCGCGTGGCCATTCCGCTCGGCATGCGCGAGCAGCTCACGTTCTACGAGGACCCGGTCGAATGGGCGCGCGCTCCGCTGCGCGGCGGCGGCTTCGCGTTCCTGAAGGATCAGGGGGGCGATGAGAACGCGGAGGTCTACTATCAGCCGCCCACCGGGGCCGCGCGTCCGCTCACCCAGGGCAGCTTCATTCACGGCAGCCCCGTCTGGGCCCACGACGGCCGCCGCGTGGCTTTCTACGGCAACGATCGCGACTCCTTGAGCTACGACGTGTACGTCGCGGACGTGACGAGCGGAGCCGCGCCAACTCTCCTGGTGGGCGGCCGCGAGGACACCTGGTATCCGCTCGACTGGTCGTCGGATGACACGAAGCTCCTCGTGTGGAAGTACGTCTCGATCACCGAGAGCTATCTGTACCTCGTGGACGCGGCGACGGGGGCGCTGACGCCGCTCGATGATCCCGCGCATCCGCGCAAGGCGGGCATCCGCATGGCGAAATTCGCGCCCGACGGCCGCGGCGTGTACGTGGTGACGGACGAGGATGGCGAGTTCGGCCAGCTCAAGCTCAAGGACCTCGTCACTCATTCGAGCCGCAACGTCACACCCGACACGCTGTGGGATGTCGAGGACTTCGATGTCAGCGACGACGGGCGCTACATCGCCTACGTGGTGAATGACGACGGCCGCAGCCGCCTCACCGTGCTCGACACGCTCGGCAGGCTCGAGCTCGCGCCGGCGGGGCTTCCCGAGGGGCGGATCGGGAACCTGCGCTTCGACCGCACGGGGCGCAGGCTCGCGATGTCGGCTGAGTCGCCCGTGGCGCCGCGCGATGCCTATGTCTACGACATCGAGCACGGCCGGCTCGAGCGCTGGACCCGGAGCGAGGCGGGTCCGATCGATGTCGGCACGTTCGTGACGCCGCAGCTCGTCCACTATCCGACCTGGGACCGGGTCGGCCGCCACGCGCGCATGCTCTCGGCGTACGTCTACCGGCCGCGCACCGCGGGGCCTCACCCGGTGGTGATCCTCATCCACGGGGGGCCCGAGTCGCAGTACCGCCCGGGCTGGGATCCGCTCCTGCAGTTCATGGTCAACGAGCTCGGCTATGCCGTGGTCGCACCGAACGTGCGCGGCTCCTCGGGTTACGGCAAGAGCTTCCTGGCGCTCGATAACGGCCCACTCCGCGAGGACGCGGTGCGCGACGTCGGGTCGCTCCTCGTGTGGATCGGCTTGCAGCCGCAGCTCGACCGCGACCGGGTGGTGGCGATGGGGGCGTCCTACGGCGGCTACATGGCGCTCGCCACGCTCATCACCTACGGCGAGCGGCTGCGCGGCGGCATCGATTTCATGGGCATCAGCAACTTCGTCAGCTTCCTGCGCAACACCTCGGGTTACCGGCGCGATCTGCGCCGCACCGAATACGGGGACGAGCGCGACAACAGCACGCGGGTGTTCCTCGATCGCATCTCCCCGCTCACGAACGCCGGCCGGATCAGAAAGCCCCTGCTGGTGGCGGCGGGCGCGAACGATCCGCGGGTCCCGGTCTCCGAGTCCGAGCAGCTGGTGTGGCGCGTGCGTGCAGCCGGCGGCGAGGTGTGGTACCTCCTCGCAAAGGACGAGGGACACGGCTTCAGGAAGAAGGCCAACCGCGACGCCTACCTCGAGACGGTCGCGACTTTCCTGCAGAGGCTTCGTTAGCTTAGGTCCCCACGAAATCAAGCGTCTTGATGGACGGCCGTCACCTGCCGTTCGTGTAATGCTTGATTTCGTGGGGTGCTTTAGCCACCCCTCAATTGGCCGAAAGGGCCTGCGGCTCGGCCGGAGCGTCCTGCCGGAACGACACCGTCACCGATAATCCCTTTCCCGAGGCTCCGCCGGCGAGGGTGAGCGTAGCTCCGTGGGCGTCGGCGATGCTCTTGACGATCGAGAGCCCGAGCCCGCTGCCCGGGGGCGTGGCCCCGGCGCGGCGATGGAAGCGATCGAATACCCGCTCGCGCTCCTCGGGAGGAATGCCGGGGCCGTCGTCGCTCACCGTGAGACGGGCCGCGCGGGCGCCACCCGCCGCCTCCTCCTCCACCGACACGTCGACCCGGCCGCCGGCTCCCGTGTAGCGCACGGCGTTGTCCACGAGGTTGCGCAGCAGCGTCCGCAGATCGTCCGCGTCGCCGCGCACGCTCAGAGCTTGCGCGCTCGAGACGCCGAGGTCGATGCGCCCGGCATCCGCGAGCGGCACGAGCTCGGCGACGACCTCGCGCGCGAGCTCATCGAGCCGCACGGGCATGCGCTGCGTTACCGCCCGCGGCTCCTGGCGGGCGAGCGAGAGCAGTTGCTCGACGAGTCGGATGGCGCGCTGCACGCCGGCGGAGAGCCTGTCCGTGGCCGCGGCGCGCTCGGCTTCGCTGCTCGCCCGCGCCAGCATGCCCATCTGAAGATGCAGCGCCGTGAGGGGCGTGCGCAGCTCGTGTGCGGCATCCGCCATGAACGCCCGCTCGCGCTCGAGCGCCGCGCGCAGCCGCGCGAGGAGGTCGTTCAGCGCGGTGGCGAGCGGGCGCACCTCGTCGGGGAGCGGGGTGTCGGGGAGCGGCTCGAGGGCGTTGACGCGGCGCGCCTTCACCAGCGCGGTGAGCCGCTGCAGGGGCTCGAGCGCGCGCCCGACCGCGAGCCAGATCAGCAGCGCCAGCCCGGGAAGCAGCAGCGCGAAGGGCTTGAGCGTCTCGAGCGCGAGCTCGACGGCGCGCTGCCGGCGCACGCTCATCGGCTGCGCCACCTGGATGACCTTGGTGAGCGACTGCACGCCGAACACCCGCCAGGCACCCCCGCTGGTGGTGACGGTGGCGAAGCCGAGTGTGATGACGCCGGGCAGCACCGCGTGCGGGCGCGACTGATACATCCGCACGCCATCGAGCGACCAGACCTGGACCACGAAGTCGTAGGCGGCATCGGCGCGCGGAATCTGCGGCGCGAGCAGATACTCCACCGGCTGGTCGCGCAGGATGAGCGCGGTCTGCCTCAGGTGATAGTCGAAGAACGCGTCGGCCTCGACGAGGGCGTTGCGATAGACGACCCAGCCGCCGGCGGCGCCGACGAACACGACGCCCGCCATGAGCCAGGCGAGGAGCCGCGCCCGGAGCGAGGTCACGGCGCGGGCCTCACCCGGTAGCCCACCCCGCGAACGGTGAGGATGAACTGCGCCCCGAGCTTCCTGCGAAGCCCGTGGATGTGCACCTCGACCGCATTGCTCTCGAGTTCCTCGCCCCAGCCGTAGAGACGTTCCTCGATCTGCGCCCGCGAGAGGATCACTCCCGGCCGCTCGAGCAGCAGCTGCAGCAGCGCGAACTCCCGCGGCGAGAGGGACACCTCGACGCCGTCCTGCGTCACGCGATGCGAGGCGGGATCCAGCACCACGCCCAGGTGCTCGATGCGCGGCGCCGAGCGACCGGCCCTGCGCCGCAGGAGCGCGCGGATGCGCGCCGCGAGCTCGTCGAGATCAAAAGGCTTGATGAGGTAGTCGTCCGCTCCGGCGTCGAGCCCCTGAACCCGATCGGCGATCGCGTCGCGCGCCGTGATGATGAGCACGGGGAGCGCGAGCCCGCGCTCGCGCTCCGAGCGCAGGAGCTCGAGTCCGTCGGCCCCCGGCAGCGCGAGATCGAGCAGCACGAGCTCGAAGGGCTCGGTGCGCAGCACCCGCGCGGCAGCCTCCGCGTCGTGCACCCAGTCGACGACGAAGCCCTCGCGCTTCAGGCCCGAGCGGATGGCCTCGCCGATCATCACGTCGTCTTCCACCAGCAGCAGCCGCACCTGCGAAGTATGATCAATCGCGCGGATGAGCGTGCAAGGAGCCTTGGGTTGAGTGCCGTGGAGCTGAGCGCCGCCGAGCGCCTGGTCGAGGATGCGGGCAGCCTCGGGGTTCGCCTGACCGATGCCGACGCGGGTCGGCTGCTCGCGCTCCTCGAGGAGCTGGCCCGCTGGAACCGCAGCTACAACCTCACAGGCATCCGCACGCTCGGCGCCATGGTGACTCATCACCTTCTCGACAGCCTCGCCATCCACCCCGACCTCGAGGGAACGCGCATCGCGGACGTCGGCACCGGCGCGGGATTTCCGGGGCTGCCGCTCGCGGTCGCAAATCCCGCGAGGCATTTCACTCTCATCGACTCGACCGCCAAGAAGATCCGCTTCGTGTCGCATGCGGCGGAAACGCTCGGGCTCGCGAACGTGACGGCGCTTCAGGCGCGAGTCGAGACGATGCACCCTGCCGAAGCCTTCGACACGGTCGTCGCGCGCGCGATCGCACCCCTGCCGAAGCTCCTCGCGCAGGTGCGGGGGCTCGTCGCCGCGCACAGCCGCCTTCTCGCCATGAAGGGCCGCTGGCCCGAGAAGGAGCTCGAGGCGCTCCCCTCGTCCTGGCGCCTCGTCGGCTCGCGCGAGCTCACCGTGCCCCGTCTCGGGGAGGCGCGCTGCGTGCTCGTGCTCGCGCTCGCGGTGGACTGAAAGGCCGCCCGTGAATCCGCTCCTCGCAACCTGGCCGCTGCTCCTCGGCATGGGCATCCTCATGCTCGGGGCGGGACTTCAGGCCACGATCCTCGGGCTCCGCGCCACGCTCGAGGGATTCCCGACGCCCGTAACCGGGCTCGTGATGTCCTGCTACTACGTGGGCTACCTCCTCGGCACGCAGATTGCGCCGCGGGCGCTCCGGCGGGTCGGGCACGTGCGGGCCTTCGCGGCTCTCGCGGCGCTCGCCTCCGTCGCGAGCCTGGTGCATGCCTCCTGGGTGCATCCGCTCCCCTGGGCGCTGATGCGCCTCGCGTCCGGGTTGTGCTTCGCCGGGATCTATGTGGTCGCCGAGAGCTGGCTCAATCACCGCGCGAGCCGCGCGAACCGCGGGCGCCTGCTCGCCATCTACATGCTGGTGCTGTACGTCGGGCTCGGGTCGGCGCAGTTTCTGCTGGTGCTCACGAGCCCGGAGTCGTCGGCCCCCTTCATGCTGATCTCGGCGCTGATCTCGCTCGCGATGGTGCCGATCGTCGCCTCCGCGCAGCAGACGCCCGAGCCCGCCGTGCCGCACCGGGTGCGCTATCGGGACCTCTACCGCAACTCCCCGCTCGGGGTGGTGGCGGTCGCGGCCTCGGGCCTGATCTCCTCCATCATCTTCTCGATGGGCCCGGTGTATGCGCGCCTCTCCGGCAACGGCCCGCGCGGGGTGGCCGCCTTCATGGCGGTGAGCATTCTCGCCGCGGTCCTCACCCAGTACCCGGTCGGACGGCTCTCCGATCGCGTCGATCGGCGCACCGTGATCGCGAGCGCCTGCACGCTCGCGACGCTGGTGGCGGCGAGCATCGTCTTCTTCGGCCCTTTGCCCCGCGGGCTCTTCCTCGCGCTCACCGCACTCTTCAGCGGCTCGGCTCTGACGCTCTATTCGCTCTCGGTCTCGCACGTCAACGACAAGCTCGAGCCGGCGCAGATGGTGGACGCGAGCAGCGCGCTCCTCATGATGAACGGCATGGCGGCCGCCGCGGGCCCGGTGCTCGCGGGGAGCCTGATACACGCCTTCGGGCCGCGGGCCTACTTCGCGACCCTCGGCACACTGACCGGCGCTCTGACGGTCTACGACCTGTGGCGCAAGAGCCGGCGCGCTGCGGTGCCGCGCGAGCTCAAGGGTCCGTTCATCAACACGCAGCAGATCGTCACTTGCGCTGGGCTCGATTCACCCCCGGCCCG
>Ga0209056_10001888_pt1 | contig 22890 bp, 12 predicted proteins | sample GraSoiAngelo_114_FD_185876 | JGI IMG/M metagenome (GOLD analysis project Ga0209056, IMG submission 185876) | Grasslands soil microbial communities from the Angelo Coastal Reserve, California, USA - 14_0903_13_40cm (SPAdes) (version 2) | ecosystem: Environmental > Terrestrial > Soil > Grasslands... | reverse complement strand
AGACCCCGGTCAGGATCACCCGGACCTTCAAGGTCGTGCCATCCGCCAATTCGTACGTGGACCAAGGTTCGGCTTTGGCCTCGAAATCGATCTGCTCTGCTTCCACTTGGCGCTGCGTCACGGGCGAGATGATCTTGACCATAGGTGCGACACCTTCTCCCGAACCTTAAGCGCTCCGGCCAAGCATCGGAACGGCTGTGCTACAGCCAGACGCAGTTGTCGAGAAACAGCTCGCCTAGGGCCACAGGTTGATTTTCCAAGCGACAGAAGTTTACAACGGCCACGCAACCGTTTCGTGATGTCCTCCACTCGGGATGCCTGCGTCGGCGCCCTCCCGGATACCTTTATGGCGGAGCCGTCTGCTTGTCGCCTGTATGGTTGGGAACACCGAGAGTGCCGAGCATGGACGGATGCGAGAGGCACTCGCCGCCTGGTTCACGACCCAGGGTCTCTCGAATGTCAAGTCGCCCGCGGATCCGGTCGCCGACTTGGTGCCGGACGTTCAGGCGGACTACTTCGCAAAGATCGTCTACGGCGAAGCAAAACTGTGCGAGGATTTTGCTTCCTCAGATACGAAAGACGAGTTGTTGAGCTATTGTGGGAGCCTCCCTTCCGAATACAAGCTCGTCCTCGGGATCCCGAAAGCCTGCGAGCCGCTCGCTCAACGGGCGCTCACGGAGTGGGGGTTCACGCACCGGATCCAGCTCGTCGGGCTCTGAAAACGCGGGCAGCCACGGTTCGGATTGGATCCGCCGGTCTCATTTCCGATAACGCGAGATCTCTCTTCCGTCTCTTGGGGAAAGGTATTTGGTGGGCATTCGCCTTCGCGCTGCCGCCCGGAGGAGGGCGCTGTCATGGGATACAAGTTGATTGGAGTGATCGGTTTCGCCGTGGCGTTTTCGTTGCTCGTCTCGTCGGTGAGCGCCGCGAGACCGGGTGGCACGACCTCGACGATCACGTTCTCGAACAGCGCGTTGCTGTTGAACAGTGGAAGTAGCGAACCCGCGGTGACGATCGGTCCGGACGGGACCACCGTCTTCACATCGCTCTCGTGGATCACGTTCGGGACGAACGTCTGGAAGACGTCGTTCGGCGGATCTCCGGCCTACCAGGGAATCCCCGACAACGGGATTGTATCCGGACAACTTGGGGGGGAGGACGCGGACGCGGACATCGGGTCGACCGGCACCCTTCATCTCACGAGCCTCGTCGCATTGATTAACCCGCCGTTCACCGCCGCCCGCCTTGGAGTCTCCGCGATTACATGCCGAAACGCGGACACCTCGAACAACTTCGCGAACTGCAAAGCGCAGATCATCGACACGACGCAGGCGGACCGCCAGTGGATCACCTCAGACGGTGCCACTGTCTACATTTCGTACCACGACAGCGGCTCGAGCACGCTGATTCACGTGCAGCGATCGGATGACGATGGGTTCACCTGGACCCGGGTCAGCGACCCGATTCCGGGCCACGACGGCCTCACCGGGATGTCCACGTTCAACAACGACCAAGGCCCGATCGTCGCGGATCCGACCACGCACTCCGTGTTCGTCGTTTACGCGGCGGGTCAGGGTGGGCTCCAGAAGGGCACGAACGCGAACTTCAACAACATTGTCGTGTCCCGGAGCACGGACAAGGGATTGACCTGGACCCCGTCGCTCGTGTACCATGCGCCGGTGAACACCGCGCTGAACAACGTGTTCCCGGCTCTCGCGGTCGACCCGGCGAATGGAAAGCTCTACGCCGCATGGTCCGACGCTCACACCGTCTGGTTAGCGGCATCCTCGGACCACGGGTCAAGCTGGAGTCCCGCCGTCACGGTGAACACCAGTCCCGCGACGACCGCCGTCTTCCCATGGGTCGCAGCGTTTGCCGGCAAGGTCGATGTCGTGTACTACGGTACTACGGCGACGAGCAAGGACGATCCCACGGCGGTCTGGAACACGTACATGGCCCAGACCACCGACGACGGTTCGCACTTCGTCCAGACGGCCGTGTCTGCGCACGCGAATCACGTCGGGGTGATTTGTACGTTCGGCACCGGCTGTGCCCGGGGCACCCGCAACCTGCTCGATCTGTTCGAGGTCGCGATCAATCCGCAGAGCGGCAAGGCAGCGATCATCTTCACGGATGACACGCTGACCACGTACACCCGGAGTGACGGGACCGTGGCCCCGTTGCCTCAGGTCGTCGTCGCGTGGGAGTCCTGAGCGCCGGAGCGGCGCCGCCTCACGGATCGCCGCCCGAAGCCGCCGACGTTGGCCGCGTGAACGAGGATTCGAGTCGCGAGAAGACGACCTGAAGGCCCGCCGCGAGGGCAAAGGAAGGGAGGGTCGCGCCGACCGGAAGTGCGAATATCACGATCACAAAGTAGAGGGCGGCTCCCGGAATCCAGCTTGCGAACGCGGACCATCGCCAAAGTCGCGGGCCGTTAAAGAACTCCTCCGCCGCGTAGTTCCCTCGCCGCACGACGAACGAATCAGCGATGACGACTCCGAGAAGCGGGACGAACAAGCCGCCAATCAGTAGAAGGAACCACTCGTAGGAGCCTCCGATCCCTTCGCCCCGGCTCCAGAGGAACGCGGCCCCCGCCATCGCAATCAGGGTTGCGGCGACGATGAACCCAAGTTGACGTCGCTTCGGTGCCAGGTTCTGGATTGATACCGCCGTCGAGTAGACGTTGGCGAAGGCATTGTCCGTCTCGTCGACGAGGATGATCAACAATGGGAACGCGCCGAGGCCGAGCAGGCCGATGACCGCGAGAAAATTCGGTTGACCGAAGACGATTCCCAGCGCCAGGAGCCCCGCGCCGAGCATATAGAACACGGTGTTCGCGATCGTGTAACCGGCCGTGGTCCCGACCCACGAGTCCTTCGAGGACCGCGCGAACCGGTTGTAGTCAGAGATCAGCGGCCACCAGGAAATCGGCATCGCGATCACGATGTCGAGCGCCAACAGAAGGGACGTCGTCCCCGAGAAGTATTGCGGCGCGTACCGCAGGCCGAGGTCGGGGCTTTTCAAGATGAGCGCGATTCCGATCGCCGCCGTCGACGCATAGACGAGCCAGATCGCGAACTTTTCAAGCCAAGCCCGGATGACCGCGAGCGGACCTCCGAGGGCCAGGGCCGCGACGATCGCCCCGAAGACCGGGACGAACACGAGCGCCGTGGACGGTCCGAACACGTTCCCGGTGAGGGTCGCCGCCGCAATTCCCATCACGAGCAGTTCGAACGTCGCCCATCCAAGGAGTTGGAACACATTCAGGGCTGTCGGGATGTAGGAGCCCCGTCGACCGAGGATGGGACGGAGGCTCACCATCGTCGGGACTCCGGCGCGACTCCCGTGGTGGGCGGCGGCCGCGAGCATCAGGCTCCCCAAGACGGAACCGACGAGGGCCACGATCGCGGACTCGGCAAGCGTCAGCCCGAGTCCGATGAGCAGCGTCCCGGCAGCGAGGACGAGGAGCCCGATCCCGAGGCTCGACCAGAGGACAAACAGATCGAAAGTCCGGAGGACCCGCAACCCATGCGGGACCGGTTCGACGCCCCATTCCGGCGGCCTTCGCACCCGGAACATCGAGAAGCCAAGCCCTCCGCGTATATATCGGATTGGCGGCGACGCGCGGCCGTTCACTTGTTCGTCTTCGCGAACTTCTTGTACGAGTGCTTCAACGCGGTGACGAGCGGGAGTTCCTTTCCCGCCAGGAAATTGATGAGGGCACCTCCTCCGGTGCTCACGTGATCGATGCGGTCCGAGAGCCCGAGTTGTTCGACCGCCGCGACCGTGTGTCCACCACCGACGATCGAGAAGGCGTCCGCTTCGGCGATCGCGGTGAGCAACTCGCGCGTGCCGACCGAGAAGGGCTCGAGTTCGAAGACGCCCGCGGGACCGTTGAAGAAAATCGTCTTCGCGCGGCGGATCTCCTCGACGTAGTGGGCGATTGTGTCCAGTCCGATATCGTACACCGGCCACTTCGCCGGGAGCGCGGACACCGGGACGGGCCTCCGTGTGCCCTCGTCGTCGAGGACGACATCCGTCGGCCGAAAGATCCGCCCGGGGAAACGCGCGAGGAGTTCTTTGCACATGGCGCGGTGGGCCTCGTAGTCCTCGACCTCGCGTCGCATGAAGTCGGTCGTCGGCTTGCCCGGATCGATTCCGGCGGCGTCGAGGAACAGGTTCGCCACGCCGCCCGAGGTGAGCACGCTGTCGACCAGATCCTTCTCGAGCATGTGGCGGGCGACCGCGATCGAGTCGTCCGCCTTCACGCCGCCGAGGAGCGCGATCTTCGGCCGCTCGGGCTGCTGGACCGCCTGGGCGAGCATCGTGAGCTCCCGCTCCATCACCCGGCCGGCGAGGGAGGGGAGGACCTCGCAAAACCCAACGAGGCTCGGTTGCGCCCGGTGGGCCGCGGCGAACGCGTCGAGGACGAAGTAGTCCGCGTGCGGCGCGAGCCGGCTCACGATGTGGGTCTTCGCCATCTTCTCGAGCTTGGCGTCCGCGAGCGCGTCTTCCTCCGAGTAGAAACGCGTGTTCTCGAGGACGATCACGTCCCCGAGGTGCATCGCGTCGATCGCATCGATCGCGGGTCGACCGAAGAGGCTCGGCACATACTGCACGGGACGTCCGAGGAGCGCCCCGATTCGATCCGCATGGACCTCGAGCGTCGTGAAGTCGTCTTTCCCCGGTCGCGACTGGTGCGCGAGCAACACGACCTTCGAACCCCGCAGCTCGCGGATCGTCGTCAGGTGCTCCCGGATTCGCGCGTCGTTCAACAGCTCGCCAGTCGCGGGGTCGATCGGAGAGTTGATGTCCACTCGCAGGAGGACCGTACGACCCGAGAGGTCAAAATCATCCATCGTGAAGAAGTCCCGGGCCATCAGCATACGACGCAGAATACCGGAGCATAATAGTCCTTTCGCATCGCGAGGGCGCGTCCTCCGCCGCGCCGCATGCCTCCCGTTCTCAAACGAGGAAACTGGGTTGGAACCTTTTTAGAGGGACCTCGGGAATGGGCCGAGGCCACCGAGGGAGCCTCACGCCTCAGGACCTCCTCCTGCCAGAGGGAAAACTCATCCGCACCACGCGGGGCGGTCCTAATGCGCTCAAGCAACTCCTCCTCGACCTGAAGAAATATTCATTCTCCGGCTACGTCCGGACGGTTCGGAGCGGGGCCGGCAGGCGGGCCGAAGGGATCGTGCTCCTGCGCGGCGGAAACCCGGAGGCCAGCCTCTACCATCGGGACGGCAGCCAGGACCGCGGCCGGAGCGCCCTGAAGAAGGTGTGGCAGGACTCGTACGACGAGTCGTGCGTCTTGGAGCTCCACGCCCGCGTGGACATGGACGGCCTCGTTCGGGAATACGCGAATGCGATCCTCGAGCGGCCCGCGAAGGTCGTCAAGAAGACGAAGATCCCGCAGACGATGGAACGATCCGAGATCGAGAGGCAGATCCGGTCGTGGAAGGACCGTGGGTACGATGTGTCCTCCGTCGACTCGAACCTCGATGCCGAGCCGTCCATCCTCGCGGCGTCCGTCGTCGCGATGCGCGACGGGGTGAAGAAGGCCGAGGCGGTGGGCGAGATCCTCTCCGGTCTCGATGTGTCCGGGTTCGAGTCGCGCGCCGCGATCCTCCGAGAGAAACTCAAGGATCCCGTGCGACACCCGGACATCGACACGGAGGTCGAGAGCCTCCGCGATGCCGTGGAAAGCCTGCGCCAGATCGAGGCGCGTCGCCAGGCCGAGATGGAGCGAGGCCGGGATTCCCAGGCGCGGACACGAAAGGTCTTGGACCTCGTGATGAAACAGCAGCAGGCGCTGCGCCCCGAGGGTGGTCCGTATTCCACGGAGGACGTCGCGCGGAAGGTGCTCGAAGAATCGATGCCGGCCCGGGATGCGGCGACGAACCTCGTCCAGATGTGCACGTTCGAGTCGTTCATCGTCGGCGAGAGCAACCGGTTCGCGCACGGCGCAGCGGTCGCGGTCGCGAAGCAACCCGCGAAGGAATACAATCCGCTCCTCATCACCTCGGGTCCGGGCCTCGGGAAGACGCATCTCCTGCACGCCATCGGGAACTACATCCTGGCCCATTCGAACGAATCGAAGGTGCTGTACCTGACCTGCGAATCGTTCGCCTCAAGCTATACGAGCGCGAAGGAAGTGGGGACCCTCTCCGCGTTCCGGGACCGCATCCGTGGCATGGATTGCCTGATGATCGATGACATCCAGTTCCTGAGCGGCATGCCGGAGATTCACGAGGAACTGTTCCACACGTTCAACGATCTGCATGACAAGGAGAAGCAGATCGTCCTGGCAAGCGATCGGCCCCCCAAGGCGATCCCGAACCTCGACGACCGCCTCGTCTCCCGGTTCGAATCGGGCCTCGTGGCAGGCATCGAACCTCCGGACCTCTTGATGCGGGTCACGATCCTCGAACGCCGCGCCCGCGACGAGAACGTCTCCATCGAAGGCGAAGTCTTGACATGCATCGCGAATCTCGTCGACAACAATGTCCGAGAGCTCGGCGGGGCGTTCAACCGAGTCGTCGCGTTCTCCTCCTTGATGAATCGTCCGATCACGCAGGATCTCGCCCGCGAAGTCTTGTCCGGGGCGACCGTCGAGCCGTCGGCGGAACCGATCCCGTCGCCGGTGTCAGAGCGGACCGCGCCGGAGGAGAGAGTCCGGCAGGAAGTTCCCACGACGGCGAACCACGAACTCACACCAGGCCGCAGCTACCTGATAGAGGAGGAACGACCCGCGAAGGCGTTCCGGCTCTTGACGGATTTCCTCGGTGGCGGGGGCGGCGGCCTGGTCATCAGCCGGACGAACCCGAAACGCGTCCGGCAGGCGCACGACCTCGCGACCGCGCGCGTCCTGTGGCTCACGGACCGCGAGGGGTCGGCGGAGGAGACGATCGCGCCGGCCCTGGAGCGGCTCGTCTACGAGATCGAGGACTTCATGGGCAAGCAGCCCCGGGGCGCGATCCTCCTGGACGGGATCGAGTACCTTGTTTCGAACAATTCGTTCGACGCGGTCCTGATGTTCGTCCGGCGGCTGCTCGACGCGATCTCCGAGAGCCGATACGCGTTCATCATCTCCCTCGGCCCTGCGACGCTGAAAGACCAGGAGCTCAAGGTGCTCGAGCGGGAGATGGAAGTGATCCGCTATCCGTAATCGCGACTGGGCTACCCGAGGCCCTGAACGGCCTTGTGGAAGTCGCGGATCTGCCGGAGCGCGTCGCCCCACGCCTCGCGCTTCACGAACGCGCTCGCCTCTTTGAGGATGCCGATGGGTCGGGAGAGGTCGTTGCCGCGCACCTTCAGGTCCAACAGTTCGTTCCGGGCCTTCCGCATCTGGTCCTGGACGAACGCCGGGACGTCCCGGTTCATCCGTTCCTGCGCCTGCTGCCCGAGCCGGAGGGCGCCTGCGACATCCCGACGGTCGAGCGACTCACGCCCTTGCCGGAGGAGTCGCTCCGGATCGCGGAGGTCCATGCCCATCGACCGGACCTCGCGCGCGAGCCGATCGCCATCGTCGATGATCTTGCGGGCCTCGTGGAAGTCTTTCGCCTCCGTGTGGAACGTCCCGAGCGCCCCTTGGAACCGGTCCCACGCGGCATCGTAGTCGCCCGCCTCCAGCCGGCCGACCGCCTCTTGGAGTTTCGGCGTGGCCGCCTGGACGCCCGCGTCCCCTTTGGCGGCGCGGAGTTCCTGGATGAAGGTGTCGATCTCTCCGCCGATGAAATCGACGAACGCGACGTCCAAGGTTCGACGGGCGTTCGCGATGAGCGTGACCGCGCGTTCGATGTCGCGTCCCTTGCCGGCCTGGATCGCGTCGTTGATGATCCGCTTCCCCTCCTCGATCTCGAGCCCGATGCGCTTCGCGGAGACCAGGAGGGGCTTCACCTCGTTCACCAATTTGGGGAGTTCGCGGTAGAGGAGCTTTCGGTCTCCCGTCGGGATCCGACGTTCCGCTTCCCGTCGGGTCCGGCGAAGTTGGTCGATCCGGTTTTGGAGAGGAGACCGAGCAGGCTTGCCGCCGGCCGCGGGCGCGGCGAACGACCGGATGGGAGGGGCCTCCGCCGCGACGGCCGCGACGATCGGCGGCGGTTCTCGGATCTTCCCCATCCGCGCGGTCGCCGTCTGCGGGTCTTCGGCGAAGCGGACCCCGCAGCTCGGGCAACGATCCGCGTCGGCCGGGACCGAGCTCTTACAGACCGGGCACTCGTACTCGGTCGCCTCGCCCTCGGAGAATTCCGCGCCACAACCCGGACAGACGGTCGCGTCCGCGGAGACGAGCGTCTCGCAGACCGGACACAGGAATTGCTCGCCGAGATCGGCCGCGGCCTCCGTCACAGCCCGGGGTTTCGCGGCGGCATCGACGTCGGCCGACTCCGGCGTTTCCCGGGCGACGTTCTTCAGCGTTTCGAAGATTTCCCGATGGTCCTCCTTGCCCTCCATGATCGAGGCGAGGATCTCGTCGATGCTGCGTCCGTCTTTCACGGGCGTGTCGATCGGGTCGAGGCCTCCGCCGATGTCGAACAAGGTGAGGTCCGTCTGGCATGAAGGGCACACCCGCGCGTTCGCGTCGATCGGTGTGTCACAGACGGGACAGACTTTCGTTTCCTTCGCTGGCGTAAGCCGACACCTCGAATTCGTCGACGCGTTTCTATCTTGAATGAGCGTACAAAGACTTTCCGGACTCAGTTCAGAGAATGATAAGTCCTCAGCCCAGATAATCAGCGCAAAACGATTAAGTGAGCCCTGCCCCCGTGTGATGCGTATCCGGCGCGGCCATGGCATTTCGCAGTGCAATCGAGGGTCTGGACAAAGTGATTCGGAGCGACATCCTCCCACCGAAGGTCATCCTCGTCACGGGCCCGCCCGGGTCGATGAAGACGTCCTTCTGCTACACGCTCATGTCGCGCTACCTGAAGGACACCGGCGAGTTCGGTCTGTACACCACGCTCGAGGAGACGGTCCAGTCGCACCTGCGGAACATGGAGTCCCTCGGGGTCGAGCTCTCGATGAACATGCAGATCAGCGACTTCACGGATCTGCGGGAGATCGATGCAGTCGTCGGCCCAGAGGACCAGACGGACTACCTGGCGTTCATCGAGCGGATGATCGGCCATTACCGCAAAGTGCACGGTCAGAAGTTCAAGCTGTTCGCCCTCGATTCGCTCGGGGCGCTCTACTCGCTCATGGAGAACACGAGCAACATGCGAAAGCGGATGTTCTACTTCTTCAAGATGCTCCGCGACAACGAACTCACCTCCCTCGTCGTCATGGAACGCGCGCCGAACGGCGAGAGCCAGCTCCTCGGGAACGAGGGGTTTCTCGTCGATGGCATCGTGATACTGGGCCTCGACCGATCCCGCGGCAAGCTCGTCCGGTACCTCCAGGTGGAGAAGATGCGATCGGTCGATCACTCGATGGAGAAGCACGCGATCGAGGTTCGGAAAGGCGGGCTGACCGTCCTCGGACCGATCTTCGAGACGGGAGGGAATTCATGAGACACGTTTGCACGCCGACGCCTGGGAGGCTCGGCGCCATGCACCGACATCGGAGGGCACCGTAGATGGCCGAAGGATCGATCCTTGACGCACTGGACGCACTGAAAAAGCTGGAAGAAAACCTGAAGTCCCGGGACGCGGAGTTCCGACAGCGCGAGGCCGCGCTCCAGGAACAAGGGTCCAAGGTCGAGGAAGACCGGCGGGTCCTCGATCAGGAGCGGACGTCCCTCGCGGACGAGCGGGATTCGCTCGTCGGTCGGGAGAAAGGAATGCGCGCCCGCGAGAAGGAGCTCGAGCAGAGTGAACGGAGCATCGCCGACCGCGAGCAGGAATTCGACGCGACGAGACAACAGGTGCTCGCCAAAGAGAACTCGCTCGTCGCCCGCGAGCAGGAACTCGCGAAGCGCCTCGACTCCCTCGTGAGGCGGGAAGAGGAATTCGCGCGGCGCGACACGGAGGCGGTCACGCACGCGAAGGACATCGCAGTGCGCAAGACCGAGATTGCCTCGCGGCAAGAACAGATTGTCAAGCTCCTCGAAGACCAGAAGGCGACGCTCGATGCGCAGATTGGTCGGAACCGGGAGCTCATGGAGCGCGAGAGGAAGCTCGCCTCCGAGGAGGAGAACTTCGCCGCAGCCCGCGCGAAAATCGCGGAAGAGGGGAAGCGACTCCTCGATCGCGAGAAGGCGCTGCTCGCGCAGGAACAGTCGATCAAGTCCATGGCGGCGGCACCCGCCTCGATGCCCGCCGTTTCCGTCAAAGCGGTCCCGACGACGCCCGCACCCCAGGTGGTACTTCGGCCCCAGCCTGCTCCGTCCAACCCGGCACCCGTTGCGGCGAAGCCCGCCGCCCAGATGCCGGTCGCGGTCGCGCAGGTAGCGAAGCCCGTCGTGAAGGTCGCGGTCCAAGCCGAGCCCGCTGCGGGCAGCGAGTCCGAGATTCCCTGTCCCGCCTGCGGAACGATGATCTCTTCCGATGCGATCATGTGCTACGCGTGTGGCCACCGTCTCCAGGATGAGGCGGCCGCGGAGGAGACGTCCGAGACGGAGGGCGAGTCCGAGATTCCCTGTCCCGCCTGCGGAACGATGATCTCTTCCGATGCGATCATGTGCTACGCGTGTGGCCACCGGATGGCGTCCGATGACGACAAGGGAAAGAAGGTCCCGGTGAGCGTGAAGAAGGTCATGAAGAAGAAAGTGATCTGAGCCGGCGGTCGGAGCGAGGCGAGCGTGCGCGGAGCCTCCGTCCACCCGGCTTCTCATGCATTTTTCGGGCCATTTTCATCGACGTTTGCTCATTTCTATATCCGCGAAATGATAAAATGTTTTCCTCCATATTCCGGCGTTATTCTTTCGCGTGAGAACAGGTGCGTATCGGGATAGATAATCGCGCGGTAACCTATTTATAAAGAGGCCCCGGATGGCCCGCGCAACATGCCCACCGGTCGTAGTCCTCCGGATGCGTTCGGCCGACTCGACCTCAGGAGGTCTTGGGTTGTCTAGCCGATCCGAACGGAATGCTAAGGCCCTGACGTGTTTGATCGTTTGGTCTGTCGCCCTGGGTGGCCTCTTCGCCGCCGTCGTCGCTCTCAGCCCGGCCGCGCGGGCCGGAACCTGTGACCAGGTCGGTGGCGTCATCACCGGGGACTGGACGATCACGACGACTCAGGTGTGCACGGGAATCGTCTACTCCGTGGACGGTTCGATCAACATCAACGCCGGGGGCAGCCTCACGCTGGTCAACGGCGGTTTGAGTTTCTCCAAGGATACGTCTCACGAAGGCTACGCGCTCAACGTGAACGCGGGCGGCGAACTCGTCCTCGACAACTCGGTTGTCACGACGCAAACGGATGCGATCAATCCGTTCCTCAAGCTCGCATTCACCGTCTCCGGAGCGAACAGCCACTTCGCGATGAAGAATGGCGCGATCCTGAAGTTCCCCGGTTGGTTCAACGCGACCGGCACGACGATCGACGTGACCGGTTCGACGATCACCGGTTTCTCGTCGACCGAGCTCTTCGGCCTCGGGGTATACAGCGATGACAACGACGACAGCCCGCTCATCTCGTGGGCGTCCACGACCGCGAGCCTGTACGGATCGCGGATCGAGCGCATCTACGAGAACGGCACCGCGAGCGGCGGCAATGCCACGGGTCCGATCGAAGGCAACGTGGCCCTGACCGCCTCGAGCAACCTCTACGCATACGACTCGTACATCGGTGTCGACTTCTCGAACGTCGTCGGGTTGCACAACGCGCTACGGGTCGACGGGACCTCGAACGCGTACCTGTACGCCGTCACAATCGACCGGTCGCAAGACCCGGTCCTCAAGTCGACCTGGCAGCCGGCCTACGAGCCGCTGGCCGCGGGCGGGAACATCTTCCTCCTGCGGTGGCTCCGCGCCTCCGTGGTCGACTCGACCGGATTCCCGGTGAGTGGCGCCTCGATTTGGTCGACCCTCAGCCCGAGCGCGACGACGGCCCAGTATCCGGATAACGGTCTCTCGTCGACGCCCAGCGCGCGGACCCTCGCCTACCTCGGGCGGGCCGCGAGCGGGGCGAACGCGTGGAACCACACGGATTCGAGCGGCCTCGCCGTGATTCCGCTGTATACCGACGTGATCACGACCGCCAGCCTGCCGAACGCGGAATCGTTCGGTAACTACCAGCTGACCGTCGCCTTCGGGGCGGCGACCGGCCCGAGCGGCGTGGACTTCGACCCGTATCCGGCGATCAGCGCGGCCAACAACACGAAGTTCGTCAGCGTGGGCCTCGCGGTCCAGGTCCGGACGGGTCCGGACCTCACGGTTGCGCCGGCGAGCCCCACGATGACCGTCCTCCAGAACCAGCCCTTCACCGTGTACGCCTTGATCTCGAACCAGGGCCAGACCACGGCGACCGGCGTCTCCGTCGCGGCGTACCTTGATGGAAGCCGCGCGGTCACGTACGGCCGGGTGGACAGCCTCACGGTCGCCACGTCCCTGAATCAGACGATGACCATTCAGGGCGTTGCCACCGTCGGCGCCCACACGCTCGAGCTCATCGTCGACCCGGACAACACGATCAACGAGGGCGGCTCCGCTCAGGAGAGCAACAACTTCGCGAACATCACCTTGAACGTCCAGCCGCCTCCGGCCGGGTTCACGGCGATCCTCACGCCGACGAGCGGCCAGTCCGTCGTATCCGGAAACGCTCTGAGCGTCACGGGATACGTCCGGGACTCGGGCTCGAACGGCATCGGAGGCGTCGTGTTGGCGATCGAACTGCGCAGCGGCGCCACGGTCCTCGCAACGAACTCGACGATGTCCGCGAGTGACGGCTTCTTCATCGGGACGATCGTCGTGCCCTCGAACACCCAGGATGGGCAGTACTCGATCGTCGTGACGCCGGCAACGACCCTGATCCAACCGGACACGACCAACATCGCGGTGCAGAGATCCTCGTCCTTCTTGTTCCAGAAGGTCCCGGTCCTCGGCATCGAGTGGTGGCTGTTCCTCGTCATCCTGGCGGCCGCCGCGGCTGTCGCGATCGGCGTGTCACTGTATTGGAAGGTCTACGGCCTCGGCAAGATGGTCGAGTGCGGCGAGTGCGGCGCCTTCATCCCGGAGGACGCGACGACCTGCCCGAAGTGCGGCGTCGAGTTCGAGCGGGACATGGCGAAGTGCTCGAACTGCCAGGCCTGGATCCCGGTCGACGTGAAGCAGTGCCCGGAGTGCGGCGTCGAGTTCGCGACCGGTCAGCTGGAGATGGCGGACTACAAGGAGAAGATGCGCCTCCAGTACGACGAGGTCATCGCCCGCTTCAAGCAGGAAGCCTCCCGACAGCTGGGCCGCAGCCTGAGCGAGACCGAGTTCCAGGAATGGTGGCGCAAGCAGCCGACCTTCCTCACCTTCGAAGACTGGCTCCGCGAGGAAGAGGAGATGCGCAAGATGGGCTCGAAGCCGTGCCCGACCTGCGGCACCCTCAACTCCGTGACGGCCACGGTCTGCCACAAGTGCGGATCCTTGATGCGCGATCAACGCCCACCCAGCGGTGGAGCGGTCGTCGCCGGTGCTCCGGCGCGAAAAGTCCAGGCCCGCGGGCCGATGTCCCCGCCCGGACCGACCAACGCGACCGCGCCGATCGTCCAGAAGCGCGTCATCAAGAAACCGATCGAAGGCAAGGAAGGCGAGAGTTCGGAAGGCCAGAACGGCGATGGGAACTCGTCCGACGATCTCTGAGCCGGCCTTCCCTAACCCCTTTTCTTTTCCGAAACATCAGGCGAAGCTCCGCATCGGCCGCGCGCGCTCCGCCCTACGAGGCATCGCGGTCAGGCTCGGCCAAGGCAATGTCGTGAGTGTGGGTGTGGATGAAAGCGGCGAGGTACCACTCGATCAGCGGCGTACTCGGGCGATGCGCCAACGCCTTCGAAACGAGCGGGGTCTGGTCTCACGAACCTGTGCCGGGAATCGAGCATTGCTGCCGCTGAGCGGTAAGGGCCGATAGGCTGCACCACTCGGCAGAGGACCGCCCGACCGGGAGTCCTCTAAAGAACGGTGTGGGCCACGTTGTATGAGTTCTGGGATGCGGTCCCGGGCTGGGAGCGGCCGAACAGATTCCGCCTTCCTAATCTACGCCGCCGGCTGTTCCGCCGCCCCGGGCGACCGAACGTACGCCCCCTTCTGTTCGGATTATGTCGTCACAGCCCTCGTTCCCCACCCATGCCGGACCTTCGTGGCCCGGCCCTTTCCCCATTTCACTTTATGTCTTGGACTTGCCACCCGTCGTAGCGGCCATTGAATGAGGCGGCGAGTCTCCGCATGGCAGAAATCGTCCCGGCGATTAGCTGTTCATCAAGCAAAGTTGTATGTGACGCGCGGACCAGCCACTCGTCGCCCTCCGCGGATGGGCCCTGCCGGAGCTTGTACTTCGCGGCGCGTAGCTCCTGAACAGCCCGTTTGGCAGCGGGGTGCGTTGGGAAGTAGAGGTGGTGTTCGACACGGTGGGGGTCTCGGAAATCCAAGTGGCTCGCGTGGAGGGTGTCGAAAATTGCCTGGTCCGCCTCGGGTAGTTCGGGTCGTGGACCCAGGGAGCGAGGATCAACCGGTTCGAGTTCGTCTTGTCTCGCCGAGAATACCGCGATTGTCGCGCCGTCCGGGCGTGAGACTTCGACCTCCACTGCGCCGCCGGGGTGCTGATCCACCACGACTCCAATCGATCCGGGCGGCACTCCAGCTTCGATGAAGCGGTCGCTGACGATGCGGACCACGTCGTACGGCTTCAACGTGCCCGAACCTGTGTCTGGAGATTGAAAGGTTCCGGTGCTTCGCTGCGGAAGAGGCCCCCTTCTGTTCGGATGATGTTGTCGACGCCCTCGTTCCCCCTCTAGTGCCGGCCTCCCGGCCCGTCCCCTTCCATTCCTCGCGGTCCTGTCTCTTATTTCTGCAGAGGGGCCTGGTTGGCAGGCGTGACAGAGCCCGATCCTGAGGCTTGCCAGACGGCCCGAAGCTGAAGCAAGTGCCGTAGCGCCACGACCCGAATCCAATAGGCCGTAAGCCCGAGCAAAACTACGAACACGACACCGCTGTAGACGTAGGCAGCGAGTGAGATTGCGTTAGACAACCACAATATCGTGAGCGCGAAATACGCCACGAAATATCCAGCTACAACGGCGGTCGTGACTTCAACCACGAAACGGCCATACCATGCGATCCGCGGATGGAGGACCTGAACGTGGCGTTTGTAGGCGCCCCAAGCCAGAACCGCGCCACATATGGGGCACGTGCGTTCAGCTGGGAGTTCCGTTCCGGGATGCTGCAACGCCGCCAGGATGTCCGAGTGTCGGGCCTCCTCGTGTGGCCTTAGTTCGGACCATGGCATCGACACTCCGCAGTAAGGACAGAACGGTTGCGCGCGCAAGCTTGTGTCCGCGCTCCCACATTCTCTGTTCCGCATTGATTCCTTTCGGTCGGCTTCGCGGGGGAGGACGCCCCCTTCTGTTCGGATTATGTCGTTGAGAGGCGGGGCCAAGTGGCCGCCGTACGCTCCCCGCAGAGTCACCCTGATCGGCGGCAACCGATCGCTCCCTCGACGGTCTTGGTCGTAAAACGGCGGCCTACCACCAGCGCCCGTCGCCGAGCCGGCTGATGACCCACTCCTGGTCTCCGCTCTCGGCGATCTCGGCGAGAGACCGGCCAATCGCGTGGTGTAGCGGCTCGTGTGTGAAGACATGGACAAAGACCTCGCGCCAAGAGATCGTCGTCGGGAGCGTGTCCATCTGCCACAGATGGACCGCTGTCGTACTCCGGTATTCCCGGAAGCTAGGGTCCGGAAAGCCGAACGTGACCGCGAGGCGCAGAAGCCGTCCCCGTTTGGCCCGCGAAACGATTGCGAGCTCCCGCGGAGGCACCTCCGATCGTCGGAAATAGAACACCCACGTGATCCCGCCGTCACGAAGGGGATGGACCTCATTCGGATCGGACATGTCGCTCTCCGCGGAATCTATTTGGGCCCTTACTCGACCCGGACATTCCCGGCAAGCGGGCAACGTTGTTCAACCTTCTGCCCGGGGACATGACGGACACGCGCGGAGGTATCCGCCGGTCGCGACACCCTCGCTCGGGTACGGTACTGGATCGGCTCTCGACCGGACGCCCACGGGCTTGGGGGAGTGCACCCGAAACGCAGATTGCGCGCACCGAGGTCACGCGCGGGTCGGTTGGCGAACTAGCGCGGAGGGTTGCGTCACACTTGTGGGCTGGGTTTACCCGATTCCCGCTCCGCGGACTAGTACACGACCATCCCGATAAACGGAATCACTTGGGCGTACCACGAGGTCCGGCACGCCACGATCGGGTCGTTCAGGTGGTTGAAGGGGTTGTACGCCGGTCCGAGGCCGCCGCAGCTGTTCGGGTTGGCTCCGATCCCGGAGAGTTGCCCGTACGTGTAGTTCGTGGGACCCGCCATGCCCGAGACGAGGATGCTCATGAAGAAGGTGGCGGAGCCCCAGACATTGGCGGAGCCCGTGGAGAATGGTGTCTTGGCGTACGCCAACATCACGTACGGGGTGCCACCGGTGTCCTGGTTGAAGGTGTTGATGTCGAAGACCGCGACAGGACTCGTCACCGAACACCCGGCCGGCAAGCCGGTACGCGCATACTGGAAATCGTTGATGTTCCCAGCCGTGCCGGGGTACGGTGCGACTCCGCCCGCGTTCGCCGCGATCGCCGTGCTGCACGGCGCGGCAATGAAGGCGACGGCACCGCTCGCGGACTGGGTGTTCTGGAAGAACGCCTCACTCCATCCGTCGATGAAGATCGTGGTGTTGCCGTGGTTCACCATCTTGTAATGGAATAGGGCTCCGCCGTTCCCGTTCAGTTGGGCTCGCGTGACCCGGTACGGCTGGTACGTGTTCGGCGAGTTGTACGGGGAACTGAGGTTCGACACCCAGACCTCCCCGGTCCGGATCTGGACGTAGCCGATGTATTGCCACAGCTGGCTCGGGATCGTCCCGGTGTTCCCACCTCCGCCCGTGAGGGGCGCAACCACGTCCAAGACGAGGCGGGTCGTCGTCTGGTGGCCTTTCAAGTCCGTCGCATTGAGCAGGATGATGGATCCGGCCCACGTGAGGGCAGGATACGGAGGATTCGTGCAGGCGTTCCCTCCGAAGGAGAAAATCTTGTCTCCCGCGATGCGGTCCGGGGCGACCCCGTTATCTTTCATCGGCTGGGGGGTGGCACACGAAGTGCCTGACCCGTACCATGCGGTGATCGTCACGTAGACCGAATTCACATTCAGGTCGTTGTCCGGGTCTGTGAGCTTCGCGAAGATGTAGAATCCCTGTGTCGCCTGGACCGGGTCGATCTCTTCCGTGGCCAAGACGCCGTCCGTCCACTTGTCGATGAAGACCGGAGGGCGCGTGCCGGCCGGGGCGTTCATGGGGCCGGTCCACAGGACGATGCTCTTCAGGTTGTCGACGATGATGATTGTGATTTGGTCCGAGGACCGGAGGCTGAAGCTCTTGTATTCCCAGCGCTCGCCGATGTCCCACACGCTGTTGGTACCGTCCAAGAGGCCGCTCGGGGTCACGAGGAAGCCGTTGAACCGATGCAGGATGACCGTGTCCGTCTGAGGCGGATTCGTGCCGCGCTGCGAGATGACGTAAATGAGGGTGGGCACCGGCTGCAGCGGCTCGCCGCCCTGGTGGGTCAGCGTGATGTTCACGCCGATCTCGACGCCGCCACTATAGATCGGGTTCATCTCGGACTGGATGTCCGTCCGAGCCTGGGCCGCGGGCGTTGGGATGTTGGTCACCCAGACGATGATCACCGAGAACAGCACGACGGTCATCGCGAGGATCAGGATCGTGCCGACGACCTCGGACACACCCGACTCGTCTTCGCGGAGGATGGTTCTCATGGAGTGCCTCCCGGTGGGCTCAGGGAAACAGACTTGCACCCGACCCGACGATATATAAATTGTTCGTGGTAGTTACCAACCCGTGATAGCGTGAGAATCAGGAGTGGCGCGCAGACGTGCCTGCGGTGGATGGCGCCCCTTAGACCGCGGATCGGCATGCGGCCCTGAACGGCCGTCCGACGGACTTGGGACAATCGTGCAACGGACGTGATTGGGGTCGCGTCGCGGGCCTTTTGCGGCGCGGGCGTGTTCGTCCGCGTCGGCACGGCCGCCTTTCGCGCGATTGAAGCGATTTTTATTTATGACTCAATATGGAAATCACGTTCGCGGACGAAGCCGAGTGTTTTCCGATGTGAGAACAGATACGTATCGGGTTGGATAATCATCCGAGAAGCTTTTTAAGAATCGGTCCCGGATGGGCAGCGTATCATGCCCACCGGCCTCATTTCTCAGGGGGTAGCCCGGTGCCTCAATGGGCGGGTGGCTTCGGATGTCTAACGCCACCGAACGGAATGCGAGGGCCCTTACCCTCCTCATCGTTTGGTCGGTCGCCCTCGGCGGACTCTTCGCGGCGCTCCTCGCGCTGACCCCCGCAGCGCGCGCCGGGACTTGCGACCAGGTGGGCGGGGTGATCACCGGCGACTGGACGATCACGAACACGCAGGTGTGCAGCGGCATCCTCTACTCCGTCGACGGCACGATCAACGTGAACGCGGGAGGCAGCCTCACGTTGACCGACGGCGGCCTGAGTTTCTCGAAAGACACCTCGCACGAAGGCTACGCCCTCAACGTGAACGCGGGCGGCGAACTCATCCTCGACAATTCGATCGTCACGACGCAGACGGATTCGATTGCTCCGTTCCTCCGGCTCGCTTTCACCGTGTCCGGCGCGAACAGCCGGTTCACGATGAAGAACGGCGCCATCCTGAAGTTCCCCGGTTGGTTCAACGCGACAAGCGCGACGATCAACGTCACGGATTCGAAGATCACCGGCTTCACCGATTCGGAGATTTCGAGTCTTGGCATCAACACGGATGACAACAACGACGCGCCTCTGATGGCATGGGCGACTACGACGGCCAGCGTGTACCGGTCCCGGCTCGAGCGCCTCTATGAGTACACCGGCGGCACGCCGGGCAATCTCGTGCTGACCGCGACGAGCAACCTCTACGCGTACGATTCGTACATCGGGGCGGACTATTCCAACCTGGTCGGAGTTCACAACGAGCTCCGCGTCGACGGGACCTCGAACGCGTACCTGTACAACGTGACGATCGACCGCACGCAGGATCCCGCCGCGAAATCGGATTGGGTCCCGGCGTTTCGGCCGACCGCCGTCGGCGGGAACGTGGACTTGATGCGATGGCTGTATGCAACCGTCGTCGACTCCAGTGGAATCCCGGTCAGTGGGGCGACCGCGTGGTCGACGCTCAGCCCGAGCAGCACGACCGCGCAATATCCGGACAACGCGCTCGCGACCACGCCGACCTCACGCACCCTTTGGTACCTCGGCCGGACCGCGGGCGGGTCGAACGCCTGGAACCGGACGGACGCGAATGGCTTCGCGCTCATCCCGCTGTTCACGGACCAGATCACGACGGCCAGCCTTCCCAACGCGGAATCGTTCGGGAACTACCACCAGCACGTGACGTACGCGGCCTCGAGCACCTCGGGCGACGAGTTCTACGACCCCTATCCGGCGGTCAGCGCCGCGAACAACTCCAAATGGGTCACGATGGCCTTCAGCAGCCTCCAAATCTGCCCGACCGGCGTCACGGCCTGGTCGTTCAACCGGCAGATCGTCGGTTCCGTCTCTGTCTCCAGCTGCCTCGAGATCTCCGGATCCATCTCGATCACGGACGGCGGCCTGTACGTCGACCAGGGGTCGGCCGGCGACTCGCGGGCGTACGTGAAGATCCTTTCGGGCGGTCAGCTGACCCTGGTCAACTCCAGGGTCTGGAGCAACTATCCGCTCGCCTTCTACGTCTCGAACGGCGGCACCCTCGTCGCCAGCCGAGGGAGCGCGCTCACGTTGACGGCGCAGGGCTCCCCTGGAATGCTCCGCGAGGAAGGGCCCACATCCAGCGTCGCGATTTCCGATTCGACGATCGATGCGAACGTCACCCTGTTCGGCGGCAGCGCCACCCTCGTTCGCGATTCGTTCCTCGGTCCCAGCCTCTGGATCGACACGGTTCAGACGACGCACCTCTGGGACGCGAGCGTCCCCGGCGTCACGAATCTCGCCTTCCTCACGGATGATGGCAACGCGAACACGGTCGACCTGGACATCCGCAACACGACGTTCAACCAGATTCAGACCTCCCAGCTCGTCTTCGGCGGCACCCAGAGCGTGCAGCTGACCTCGGTCCAGACGTTCGATCCGAGCGGTTCCTGGTGGGTCGGCATGATCACGGGTGGCGCGCAGGTGAGCCGTTACTGGTGGCTCGATGTGAACGCGGTCGACGGGACCGGGACGTCCCTCGCCGGCGCGAACGTGCGCATCCTCGTTCAGCGCCTCGACCCGAACACGCTGACGCCGTTTACGGTCCCGAACCCCGCGGTCGACGACATCTACTTCGCCAACTCGACGACATGGCCGGTCTCCGCTCCGAGCGGCTCGATCGTGTATCGGGCCTTTGCCGAGACGCGAACGACCTCGGCCCGCGTCCTGAACAACTCCTATCTCGCCACGGGATCGGCGGTCGTCGACGTCACGACGTACCAGCCGGACTCGCCGGCCTCGCTCCTCCTGACGGCCGACGCGGGCGCTCAGCTGACGTTCTCCAGTCTCACGCCGGACCTCAGCATCACGGCCATGACCGTGCTCGGCGGCAACGGCGCCTCGGCGCTCCAGCCGGTCAACACGAACATCCAGGTGACGGCGACGATCCGGAACACGGGCCAAGTTGATGTCCACAATGTCCGCGTGAGCTTCTTCGAGGACAACGTGGACCGCAACGGCGACGGCCTCATGGACTTCACTCCGTTCGACTACATGGCGGCCGGCGTCTGGATCAACGACACGGTCCTCGCGCTCGTCCCGAAGAACGCGACCACGACGGCCACGATCGTCTGGCGTCCGAACGGCGCCCTCGAATCGAGCCGCACCGTGTCCGCCGTCGTCGATCCGCCGCTCTCCTCGGTCTCGGATGGCGGAGCGATCCGCGAGACGAACGAATTGAACAACATCCTCCCGCGGACCTTCACGCTCTTCACGTGGCCGGACCTCGCGATCACGTCGGCGGACGTCCAGTTCTCAACCGACCCGGTCCTCAACAACGACGCGCAGGTGCGCGTGGTGGCCCACAACGTGGGGACGAACCGGGCCACCGGGGCGATCCTCGAAGTCTGGGAAGGGGCCCAGCGGGTGGGCGGACCGGTGACGTTCGACATCAGCCCCGGCCTCGATGTGACCCTGACGGTCCTGTGGCGGCCATCGTCCACCGGAGCCCACCTCCTGACGTTCAGCCTGCGGACGCCGACGAGCACCGACATCCGCAACAAGGACTACGTCCTCGGCAACAACAATGCGACGTTCTCCGTGAACGCACTCACGCCGCCGGACCTGGCGCTCCATCAGAGCGACTACCCCGGTGTGCGGACCGTGACGCAGAATCAGCCCTTCACGATCGACGTGCTCGTGTACAACGCGGGCCAGACCGCGGCCCTGAACGTCTCCGTCGCCGCGTTCTTCGGCGCCCTCCAGCTCGGCCGGGTCGATGGCCGCACGATCGGCACTTTCCTGAACGTCTCGCTCAATGTCAGCGGCATCCCCCTCACCGGCAACCAGCAGATCCTCCTCAAGGTCGACCCCGACAACCGGATCAACGAAGGCGGAGCCGCGCAAGAGGCGAACAACACCGCGACGGTCACGTTCAACGTCTTGCCGCCCCAAGGATACGTCGCGATGATGTCGCCGAGCGCGGGCCAGACGCTCGAGCCGGGCGCCTCCCTCGGCGTCACCGGATACGTCCGGGATCAGAGCACGAACAACGGAATCGCGGGCGTGGCCCTCACGATCGAGCTGCGTCAGGGCGCGGCCGTCATGGCGTCGAACACGACCGTCACCCAAGCCGACGGATTCTTCATCGGCACCCTCGCCGTGGCCCCCGGTCTGCCGGACGGCTCCTACGACGTCGTCGTCACGCCCTCGTCCGGCATCATCGGGCCCGGCACCCAGCCGATCACGGTGAAGAAGACCCTGCCGTTCCTCAGCAGCCCGGTCCCGATCCTCGGCGTCCCATGGTGGCTCTTCTTGGTCATCCTCGGCGCGGCGGTCGCCGTCGCGGCCGGCGTCACGGTCTACTGGAAGGTCTACGGCCTCGGCAAGATGGTCGAGTGCGGCGAGTGCGGCGCCTTCATCCCGGAGGACGCGACGACCTGCCCGAAGTGCGGCGTCGAGTTCGAGCGGGACATGGCGAAGTGCTCGAACTGCCAGGCCTGGATCCCGGTCGACGTGAAGCAGTGCCCGGAGTGCGGCGTCGAGTTCGCGACCGGCGAGGTCGAGATGGCCGATTACGGGGAGAAGATGCGCCTCCAGTACGACGAGGTCGTGTCGAAACTGCATCAGGAGGCCTCGCGTCAGCTCGGGCGCGAACTCTCGGACCGGGATTTCCAGGACTGGTGGAAGAAACAGCCCACCTTCGTGACGTTCGAAGACTGGCTCCGCGAGGAAGAGGAGATGCGCAAGATGGGCTCGAAGCCGTGCCCGACCTGCGGCACCCTCAACTCGGTGACGGCCAACGTGTGCCACAAGTGCGGATCGCTGATGCGGGAAGTGCAACGCCCGCCGAGCGGTGGCGGAGGGAGCACGGTCGTCCAGGTCCCGTCGGCGGCCCGTCAACCGGTCCGGGCAGCGTCCCCTGCCGAGACGCCTTCCGGTTCGCAAGCCGCGCCCGGGGTCGCGCCGGCCACAGCTGCGGGAGCTCCGGTGACGGAGGCCATTCCCCGCCGGGTCATCCGCAAAGCGATCACGCCCCAGCC
>Ga0209056_10001886_pt1 | contig 22915 bp, 25 predicted proteins | sample GraSoiAngelo_114_FD_185876 | JGI IMG/M metagenome (GOLD analysis project Ga0209056, IMG submission 185876) | Grasslands soil microbial communities from the Angelo Coastal Reserve, California, USA - 14_0903_13_40cm (SPAdes) (version 2) | ecosystem: Environmental > Terrestrial > Soil > Grasslands... | reverse complement strand
AAGATCGTCGTCCAACGCTGGCGTGGCTACGTCAAATTCCCATCGAGGGCGAGACGCCCGAAGTAGTCCGAGTGGCCACTGATTGCGGTCGGTGGCTAGCCGACAGTCGTCTCCCGAAGCTTTTCATTAATGCAGAACCCGGTGCGGTATTAACAGGCCGACGACGTGAGTTTTGCCGGACATGGCGCAATCAGACCGAAGTGACTGTTGAGGGAATCCATTTCGTTCAAGAGGATAGCCCCGAAGAGATCGGTAAAGCCTTAGCGGCGTTCGTGCGCTCGTTGAGGAGCCTTTGAACCACAGAAAGAAATACTCATGTCCACTTTAAACCAGAGCCGCAACGGGCCAGCCTTCGTCCAGTTACGTGAAGCACATCCAGGACCTGCTCACGCACGGGCTGGCGGCTCAGAGCCAGCGCGCGAGTCGCCGCACAGGATCGGGCCCCGGCGGCCGCTCGTGGTCGTCGCGGTGGCGGTCGTCATGAGCCTCGTCGTGTTTGCCGTTTGGCGTCTCTTCCTTGCTCCGTCCGCAGTTCCGCCAGACGTGATCGCGGTGAGCGGACGGATCGAGGGCGATGACTCCGCCGTCGCCACCAAGACCTCCGGGCGGATCCGCGAGATCACCGTGCGGGAAGGCGATCGCGTCGAGGCGGGTCAGGTGATCGCCGTGCTCGATGACGAGCAGGTGCGCGCGCGTGAGGACCAGGCGACCGCCGCTGTCCGGCAGGCCGAGGCGCGCGCGCGTTTGGCCCAGCATCAGATCGCCGTGCTCGACGAGCAGCTGCGGCAGAGCCGGCTCGGTGTGGATCAGGCGCGCGGCGATGCCGAGGGCCGCGTCAACGAGGCCGAGGGACGGCTGGCCGCCGCCGAGGCGCAGCTGGCCCAGGCCCAGGCCGCGCACGCGCAGGCGAAGTGGGACCGGGAGGCCATGGCGCGTCTGTTTCAGAAAGGGCTGGTCGCTGAGCAAGAGGCGCTGCGAGCCCGGAACAACGAGGAGGCCCAAGCGGCGATCGTCGCCGCGCAGCGGCGTCAAGTCGACGCCGCGCGCGGCGCGCTCACGGCGGCGAAGGCGAATCTCGTGAACCCGGCCATTCGCTCCTCCCAGGTCGTGGCAGTGCAGGGGCAGATTCTCCAGGCGCAGGCCGACATCGCCGCCGCGCAGGCGGAGGCCGAGCGCGCCCGCGCGCAGCTCGAAGAGGCGCGCGCCAACCGAAGGGACCTCCGTGTCGTCGCGCCATTCAACGGCACGGTCGCCACGCGAACGGCGGAGCCCGGCGAGGTCGTGATGGCGGGCACGGCCGTCATCACGCTCGTGAACCTGGCCGAGGTCTATCTGCGAGCGTTCGTTCCCGAGGGGCAGATCGGGCGCGTCAGCGTGGGCCAGCCGGCACGCGTCTACCTCGACTCGGCGCCGGCGAAGCCCATCGACGCCTATGTGTTGCGCGTCGATCCGCAGGCGTCGTTCACGCCAGAGAACACCTACTTCCGTGAGGATCGCGTGAAGCAGGTCGTCGGCGTGAAGCTCCGGCTCAAGGGCGCCCTCGGCTTTGCCAAGCCGGGCATGCCGGCTGACGGCGAGATCCTCGTCGACGGCAACGACTGGCCCACGCGTCAGGCGCACCGATGAGCGAGCCGGACGCCGCCATCCGGATCCGGTCGCTGACCAAGCGGTACGGCGACGTCGAGGCGATTCGCGGCATCGAGCTCGACGTGTGGGCGAGCGAAATCTTCGGGCTCATCGGGCCGGACGGCGCGGGGAAGACCTCGACGTTCCAGATCCTCGGTGGCGTGATGGAAGCGACGTCGGGCGCCGCCGAGCTGCTCGGCCAGCCGGCGCGACAGGCGCGCGCGTACGTCGGCTACCTCACGCAGGCGTTCAGCCTGTACCAGGACCTGAGCGTGGCGGAAAACCTCCGCTACGTCGGCGAGCTGCGCGGCGTGCCCGTGCGGGAGATCGAGCAGCGCGGGCAGCATTATCTCACGATGTTCGGCATGGAGCGCTTCACGGACCGGCTCGCCGGCCGGCTCAGCGGCGGTATGAAGCAGAAGCTCGCGCTGGCCTGCGCGCTGGTGGCCGAGCCCCGCATCCTTCTTCTCGACGAGCCGACGACGGGTGTCGACCCGGTCTCGCGTCGCGAGTTCTGGGACGCCCTTGCTCAGCTCTCAAGCCAGGGCATCACGATCTTGCTGGCGACCCCGTACCTCGACGAGGCGGAGCGCTGTCATCGCGTCGCCCTTATGCACGAAGGACGGCTGCATCAGGTCGGCACGCCGGCCGAGCTGCGTCAGAGCCTCGGGCTGCAGCGCCTCGAGGTGCACGCGGCCGACTTGCGCCGGGCGGAGACGACGCTGGCGGAGCGCAACGGGATCGTCGACGTCCAGCGCTTCGGCGACCGTCTCGACGTGCTGGTACGTGACGTCCCGGCCGGCGAGCGCGCGGTGCGCGAAGCGCTGGCAGGCGCGGGGCTCGCCGTGGGGGGTGTGCGCGGGGCGACGCCCACCCTTGAGAACACCTTCGTCGCGCTGCTGCGCCGGCTGCAGGGCGAGGCGCGCGTTCCTCCATTCCCGGGCCGCCGCGACAACGGGACATCCGAGGACGCGGTGGCCATTGGCGCCCGCGGCCTGCGAAAAGTGTTCGGCGGGTTCGAGGCCGTCAGGGGAATCCATCTCGAGGTGCGCTACGGCGAGGTGTATGGCCTGCTCGGCGCGAACGGGGCGGGGAAGACGACGACGATCAAGATGCTCTGCGGCCTGCTGGAGCCGAGCGCGGGCGAAGTGCAGCTCGCCGGCGAGGTCGGCGCGCTACGCTCCGAGAACGTGCGGCAACAGGTCGGCTACATGTCGCAGAAGTTCTCTCTCTACGATGACCTTACCATCAACGAGAACCTCGACTTCTTTGCCGGCGTCTATCGAGTGCCCCCCGAGCGGCGCGCGGCCCGCAAGCGCTGGGTGCTCGAGTTCGCCGGCCTCGGGGACCGGGGCGGTCAGATCACGGGCAGCCTCCCGGGCGGGTGGAAGCAGCGCGTGGCGTTCGGCGCGGCGATCATGCACGAGCCACGCGTGCTGTTCCTCGACGAGCCGACGTCGGGAGTGGACCCGATCGCCCGCCGTGCGTTCTGGGCCATGATCAACCAGCTCGCCGATCAGGGCACCGCGATCCTGGTCACCACGCACTACCTGGAAGAGGCCGAGCAGTGCAACCGGCTGGGCTTCATGGTGGCCGGCGAGCTCGTGGCCGAGGGCACGCCGAGCGGCGTGAAGGCGGCCCAGGGCGGCCGCGTGCTCGAAATTCGCGCCGACAACCCGTTGCGCGCCGTCGCCGTGCTCAAGCAGGAGATGGAGCCGTGGCGCGTGTCGCTGTTCGGCGACCGCTTCCACGTCATCGTCGACGGCGACGCGCAGGCCGCCATGCGCCGGCTCGAGGAACGGCTCGCCCGCGACGGCATCCGCGTCCTCGAGGCAATCGAGCAGGACTACTCGCTCGAGGACGTCTTTCTCGCCATTGCCGAGAAGGGCGCGCTCGCCGCCTGACGGTGTTGGCACCATGCGACGCATCATCGCCCAGGCCCGCAAGGAGCTGACGCAGCTCTTCCGCGACCGGCTCGCGCTGGGGCTGGCCCTCGTGCTGCCGGTCGGCCTCACCGCGCTGCTCGGCACCTCGATCTCGCTGACGGTGACCGACATCCCGATCGTCATCCAGGATCTCGATCAGACGCCGCTGTCGCGACGGTACGCGGACGCGTTCCGCGCCTCGCTCACGTTCCGCGTCGTGTCCCTGCCGCCCGCGACGTCGCCGGAGACGATGCTGGGCCTGGCCCGGGTGCGCGCGGCCGTCATCATCCCGGAGCATTTTACGCGCGAGCTCCGCCGCGGCCGACCGGCCGAGGCGCAGGTGCTCGTGGATGCCACCGATAGCAACACCGCGAAGCTCATTCGGGGCAGCGCCGCTCAGATCACGCGCGCCTTTGCGCTTCAGCTCGGCCAAGCTCAGAGCACCCCGGCGATCCAAACAGCCACCCGGCTCTGGTTCAATCCCGGCCGCGAGCCACGGAAGTTCTACGGTCCCGGATTTCTCGTGCTGGGCCTGTCCATCTTCCCGACGGTGCTCGCGGCGCTGGCGATGTCGCGCGAGGGCGAGCAGAAGACCATCCTGCAAGTTTACGTCTCGAGCATCTCGGCGCACGAGTTCCTGCTCGGCAAGATCCTGGCCGGCATGGCCATCGGGCTCACGCAGTGCCTGCTGGCCGTCGGGCTCATGTTCACGCTCTTCGGCCTGCGGTTTGCCGGCGATCCCACGCCGCTCGTCGCCGGCAGCGTGCTGTTCGTCTTCTGCATGGCGGCCTTCGGCTCGCTCGTGGGCGCCGCCATTCCGAACCAGGCCGCCGCCGTGCAGGCCGTCGCGCTCGGTGGATTCCTGCTCGCGTTCCTCCTCTCGGGACTCATCTTCCCGCTCGAGAACATTCCCGACTCGCTGCGATGGATCTCGAATCTCGTTCAGGCGCGCTACTACGTGCTCGTCGTGCGCGATGCCTTCCTGCAGGGCGGCGGCTGGCCGGCGGTGTGGTGGGCGGTACTGGCAATCGGCGCCATCGGCCTCGTCTTTTATGGGCTGGCCTGGCGCGCGATGCGTGCCATGCAGGTGAAGGCATGAGGCGGGCCTGGAGCCGGCTCTTCGCCGGGCGCTTCTGGGCGCTGGCGCTGAAGGAGCTCCGGCAGATCCGGCGGGACCGGCGGCTCACGATCTCGCTCATCGTACCGCCGATGCTGCAGATTCTACTGTTCGGCTTCGCCCTGGACTCCGACGTCAGGAACCTGAAGCTCGGCGTCGTCGACGAGAGCCGCACGTACGAGAGCCGCGAGCTGATCTCGGTGCTCACGCAGAATCCCACGTTTCGCCTGGCCGGCTCCTATGCGACCTCGGATTTGCTCGGGCAGGACCTCGCCAAGGGCCGGCTGGACGTCGGGGTGGTGGTGCCCTACGACTTCACCCGGCGGCGTGCGCGCGGACGGCCCGCCACCGTCCAGGTGCTCCTCAACGCCGCAAACGCGAACACCGCGCAGATCGCCCAGGGTTACGTGGAGGGCGCCGTCGCCTTTCTCAACCGAGATGGTCCGGGGACGCGGGCGGCGCCCCTCGAGCTGCGGCCGGCGTTCCTCTACAACCCGGGCCTGGTGAACGCGTGGTTCATCGTCACCGGGGTGTTCGGCGTGCTCATCATCCTGAATGGCGAGCTCGTGGCCGCGGCCACGATGATCCGCGAGAAGGAGCGCGGCACGGTCGAGCAGCTCTTGATGACGCCGGCCAGCACGCTCGAGGTGGTGACGGCCAAGATCGTGCCGCTCTTCGTCCTGCTCATGACGATGGTCGCCTTCGTGCTGATGGTGGCCCGGCTGGTGTTCCACGTCCCGTTTCGGGGCAACCCCGCCCTTGTGCTCGCCGCCTGCGCGTGCTGCGTCCTCACGGGAATCGGGCTGGGCACCTTCATCTCGACCCTCGCCCGCTCGGACAACCAGAGCCAACTCATCAGCTTCTTCGTCAACCCGCCGCTCGCGATGCTGTCCGGAGGGCTGACGCCGATCGAGGCGATGCCGAAGTGGGTCCAGCCCCTGACACTGTTCAACCCGATCGCGCACTTCGCCACGATCGCGCGCAGCGTGCTCGTGAAGGGCGCCGGCCTTGACGTCGTCTACCCGAACCTGCTCGCGCTCATCGCCCTGGCCAGCCTCTTCGTAGGCATCAGCGCCTGGCGGTTCCGACGTCAGCTGAGCTGACGTTTATGAAAGCATTTGTTTTGGAACGCACCGGCGACCCCAACGACGTCCTCGCCGTACGAGAATTGCCGAAACCGAAGCCCGGTCCAGGTGAAACTCTCGTCCGCGTGCGACTTTCGCCGGTTCATCCTAGCGACATGCACATCATGCGCGGCCGCTTCGGTCGGCAGCCGACGCTACCAGCCAGTCCCGGCATCGAGTGCGTCGGTGTCGTCGAGGCGCTTGGGTCGGGCGTTGCCGGTCCCGCACCTGGCACGCGCGTCGTTCTTCTGAACGTTTGGGGTTCGTGGCGCGAACTCATCGTGAGTCCAGCGGAACGGGTCATACCCGTACCTGCCGATCTCTCGGACGAGGACGCCGCGCAGGCTTTGGCGAATCCGGTTACAGCCTGGGTGATGACCATGGTCGAGCACGATCTTAAACCGGGCGACTGGTTGGTCCAGACCGCCGCCGGCTCGACGGTGGGCCAGCTTGTGCTGCAACTCGCTCGTTCGGAACGCTTCCGCACGGTCAATATCGTGCGCCGTCGCGCGCAAGCTCCAGACATCAAGGCACTTGGTGGTGAAGTAGTGATCTCCAGCGAGGACAATGATTGGGGCACGCAACTCGCCACAGCAAGCACGGGAAAGGCGTTATCTCGGGCGATCGATTGCGTGGCCGGCAGGATCGGAGCGACGGTTGCGCGGCATCTCGCGCCTGGTGGCCGTATGCTGGTCTATGGGGCATTGTCGTCCCACAGGCAAACCGATCCTTCGGCATTTGAGATGCCAGTCTTCGCACCGAGGCTGATTTACAGTGCGGCGGCTGTGCAAGGCTGGTATCTCCTCCATTGGCTCGAAGTGACACCGCTCGCTGAATGTGGCGCCATCTTTGCCAAGGTCCTCGACCGTCTGGCGTCCGGCGCGCTGCGCCTCCCGCCGGCGAAACGTCATCGGCCACAGAACATTGCGGATGCCCTGCGCGACGCGGATGGGGCACCGCGCGAAGGCAAGCCATTGCTCGATCTCAGCAGCTGGGCTGCGCACTAAAGGATCGTGCTGTGACCGATTCGACGGATCGACGCTCGAATGTAACAGCGCCGTGGAGCAGGCTCTCAGCAAAACGAGTCTCGCGGAGCTGCTACGCGGCGTCGGCTAAATTTCCCCAAAATGTCACCGACACGGACATGTGTGATCTACAGGAGTGACGACAATGGGTAGACTAGCGAACAAGAATATCCTTATCACCGGCGGCAACAGCGGGATCGGGCTGGCCGCGGCGCAGGAATTCGACAGAGAGGGAGCGCGCGTCGCCATCTGCGGCTTGAATGAGGGGTCGCTGCAGGCGGCGAAGAAGACGCTTGGAGCCGGAAGTCTCGCCGTTCGCGCGGACGTCAGCAATCTCACCGACCTCGACACGATGTTCGCCACGATCAGGCGGGAGTTCGGGCACCTGGACGGCGTCTTCGTCAATGCGGGTTACAGCGAGTTCCTGTTGTTCGAAGAGGTGACAGAGCAAAGTTTCGACAAGGTGATAGCCGTCAATTTCAAAGGGGCTTACTTCACGATTCAAAAAGCCTTGCCGCTACTCAGGCAAGGCTCGTCTGTAATCATCAATGCGTCCGTTGGCGCGCGCAAGGGGTGGCCGACAACCTCGACAGTCTCGACCTGCAAGGCCGCGGTCGTCCATCTCGCTCGAATCCTCAGCGCCGAGCTCGTGGACCGCGGGATTCGCGTAAATACCCTAAGCCCAGGCCCGACGGACACGGCGATGTTCGGTCGTTTCCCAGGCGAAGAGCAGGGCGAGGCGGTTAAGGACGTCCTCCGAACCAACAATCCAAGCAAGCGGATGGCCGATCCGTTGGAAATCGCGAAGCTGGCAGTTTACCTCGCGTCGGACGATTCTGCGTACGTCGTCGGGGCAGACTTCCTGATCGACGGCGGGGTCACGGCCATTTCGGCCGTGGGCGCCTGAGCTGCATGCATCGCCAGAGCTGACGCGCGCGCATTCTCCGGGCACACGGTCAGTGTACGCGGCATGTCCGACCCTGCACGGACTCGCTCGCAACTCATACCGGGCCTACAGGGAGCTGATCGCGGGCCGGATCCTGAAGACCATGAAGGACGAGGAGGGTCCGGAGGTCCAGCGAAGTGCGGCCGAGATCATGGCCGAAGCCATCCTGGAGGGCATGCAGGGCGAGCTCGTGCTCCGGTCGGACGAGAAGGATGTGACGTACGCCAATCCCCTCCATGCCGTGAAGCTCTACCAGGACCACATGCTGAAGGCCAAAGAGCTGGCCCTGCGGCGGCACCGCCGGGCTGAAGCAGACGTTGTACCGTCAGTACGTCGAAACGGCGGCAGTTCGTATCGACAACCATCGGGACAGGTTCCGGGCCGCCGCCCGGAGTCTCCTCCAGTTCATTCGCCGTCGTAGAAGTAACGCGGCGGTCAGAGATGACTGCCGGACCCGGAGGAGGTATGGACCCCGCGAAGACTCGGATACTTCTTCAGCGACGCGATCTCCTCGATCGCTCTCAGCGCGACCCGGCTGGGCCGCGTTTTGGGTGTTATCGTCGTCGCTGCGGCCGGTGCTTATGTTCTCGTGAAGTATCTGCGCCGGCGCCTTCCCTGCGATCGCTTCGCCTGGCGCGCTTTTCACGTGAGGGGCTGAAGGCAAGGCTCGTCGATTCTACGAGTCCGGATTGGAAATCCTCCAGGCCAGTGAGCACGTGCTCTCATGCTGCCACCTCAATGATGTCAGCAACGCCCCGATGGCGCTTACCTGTCCGGGAGCCCTCCGAACCGACGCAGTTCGATGCTCGAGGGCCTGTCAAGATGCGAGCCCGCACGGAACACGAGGAAGCCGCCTAGTCTGGGTGCGACGATGCGCTGTGCCGGGCCATTGCCGGAGGTGGACGGGCTGGAGGAGCAACCCTGGATCCATGAAGGGACGATCCGGAGCTCGCTCCCATTGACGTTCTCGGGGGCCTCCCGGCGCGGGAGACCGCGTGATCCACGTAACGGTCAGCTACCAGGCGTGCAGCGACTCCGCGTGCCTTGTGCCAGTGTCGATCTCTCTGAGCTGCCCGGCGAAGGAAGTCGGCTTGATCCTGACTTCTGGTCTACGGGTGTGTTGCGAGGGATGGATCCGCTTACAGAAAATCGAAAGAGACTCCATCGGCCGCTCGTCAATCGAGTCGGCTGAGGTTTTGGCGAGGGCCGCCCTCGCAGTGTCCGCGGGTGGTGACCTCGTGGGCTCGTTGCGGCCGACTTCTTGCCCGAACTCGAGCAGCAGGAGGCGCTCTAAAACTCTTGCCCAAAGCTGAGGCACGATGCGACTCGCGAATCCCCGCATTGTTGCCGGGCATCTGAATGTTTGGGAAAGACGCCTCCAAGGAGGGTCGCAGATGCGCACGCTTCTGCTAATCGTCGGCGCCCTGATTTTTCTCGCGCTCGGCAGCCTCGAGGTGATCGCGGCCCACAACCTGGCAGCGACCGAAGAGCTCTCGGCGCCCGAACCCGGCTCCTGGAAATAGCCTAAAAAATGACTGCCGTGACACCCCGGCTGCCTTGGCATTGGTTGCTATACGGAGCTCTCATAGTGCGGAGCAACCCAGCCTATGGAGTGGTCGGCGTTGGCGATCTAACCAAAGCTGCACCCGGATTCGCCTGACGGCACGTCGCCTCGTCCAAGGTCGGCAGTCCCATTGCCGCCGCCGTTGATGCCCCTGAGGTATGCCACGGGAAGGCTGGAGGATGGGTGGTTGCGGGGGCTGGATTTGAACCAGCGACCTTTGGGTTATGAGCCCTTTTCAAATCGAGACTGGAGCCAACGCGCCACAAACAACGCCTCGTAAATTAGAACTTCTCACGGGGTCGCCTTTGCGCCTCTTTGGCTCTCGTTGGGAGCAACTCCCTGGGTAATTCCTGGGTGGCCGAGGCGACGGCGCTCCAGCCATCCGAAGGGGTTGGCCGCGGGAGCTTCGTGGATGGCACACTTCCGCGGACGGCACATTGACGAGGCGGCTCCACGTGATACCCTTCCGCTGAGTCTGCACCTCGGTTGCTCGGGTTGGCGCTCGCTGAGCGCTAAGGCTCGGGTGAATCTGGCTTGAACGCCTGGTCGTCACCGACAGGGTCCTGCTGTGGAAAAGTCGCTCTCCGTCTCCCTCGTGGTGGACCACACTCGCTGACGGCAGCTTGCCGCACAACCATCACAAAACCCCAGCTTGCGGGCTACGAACTAGGAGGTTCGCAATGAAGATCGTCGTTATCGGCGGCACCGGCCTGATCGGCTCGAAGACCGTCGCCATTCTGCGCCAGGGCGGCCACGAGGTCGTCGCCGCCTCGCCCAATACCGGCGTCAACAGCATCACCGGCCAGGGCCTCAAAGAGGCCATGGCCGGCACGCAGGTGGTGATCGACCTCGCCAATTCGCCCTCATTTGAAGACAGGGCGGTGCTGGAATTCTTCGAGACCTCCGGCCGCAACCTTCTCGCGGCGGAGGCCGCAGCCGGCGTCCGGCACCATGTCGCGCTATCCATCGTCGGAACCGACCGGACGCCCGACAATGGCTATTTCCGCGCCAAGGTCGCCCAAGAGAAACTGATCGAGACCTCCGGCATCCCCTACACCATCATCCGCTCGACCCAGTTCATGGAATTCCTCGGCGGCATCGCCGCTTCAAGTGCGGATGGAAGCACGGTCAGGCTTTCGCCTGGCCTGTTTCAGCCCATCGCGGCGGACGACGCTGCTGCCATCGTCGCCGATGTGGCGCTCGCGGCGCCGCGAAGCGGCATCGTCGAGATCGCCGGCCCGGAACGAGCACCGTTCAACGAAATCGTCGCCCGCTATCTGAAGGCGGTCGGCGACCCGCGTGAGGTCGTGAGTGACCCCGAGGCCCGATACTTCGGCGGCCGGGTCGAGGAGCGCTCGCTCGTGCCGTTGGGCGAAGCGCGCCTCGGCCGCATCGGTCTCGACGAATGGCTCCGCCGCTCACAGGCAAGAGCCTGATCCTGCATCCGAGGTAGGCCCAGGGATCTCACCCGTTGGCGCGAGCTGGCTGGCAGGCTTCGGCACTTGCAAACATTCAGACTGAGAATCCAGAGTCATCGATTCTGCGATAGCGTGTCCCGACTACGATCCTGAAAGGAACAACATGAAGAAACCCCACTTGTACTTCCGCGCTTACCTGGCGGCACTCCTGATGCTCGCAGCCGTCCCGGCCGAAGCCGCAGACGTGAAGGAACTGTTCGCGATCGATCTCGCGGACTACCCGGGCAAAGAGGCTCGCATGCTTGAGGTGTCGTATCCGCCGGGCGCACGAGACATGGTCCATCGGCACGACGCCCATGCGTTCGTCTACGTGCTCGAAGGCCAGATCGTCATGCAGTTGAAAGGCCAACCTGCCGTCACGCTCAAGGCAGGGCAGACGTTCTACGAGGGTCCTACCGATGTTCACGTCGTGGGGCGCAACGCCAGCAACACGGAGCCGGCCAGGTTCGTCGTGGTGCTGCTGAAGGCCAAGGGCGCTCCCATCCTCACGCCGGTGAAAGAATGATGCTCGGCACCGTGCGCCCCACCCGCCACCGATCAGCTGCACGCGTCTCGCGAGGACTATCTGCGCGCACGAGCGGCAGGTGGTGCGCGCCGTCGAGGTCGCCGCCAGCGCACCTGCGCCATGGCCAAGAGCTTGTAGGCCTCAGCAGCCCCTTCGTCCGAGAGCCCGCGCCTTTCGTGACGCGCTGCCGTAGGCGCACCATCGCGAACGGCGGCTCGACCACGTTTGAGGTGCGGAGATGCTTCCAGTGCTCGGCGCGACGCGGTCGCCGCTCGACTCGGTGCATCGCCCCGGCAGGTCGCGCTGGCATGGCTACTGCAGCACTCCGCCACGATCCTGCTGATCCCAGGCACTTCCTCCGTGGCGCACCTGCGCGAGAATATCGCCGCTACCAACATCAGGCTGCCGGCCGACGCGGTCGACGAACTCGACAGGATCGGCGCTCGCTGTTGTGTGCTGTGACAGCATGAGCGTCAGCTGCCCGCTCTAGCATCTGGAAAACGTCGCGGCCGGGGGCTCGCTCGACCTCGCAGCAAGGAGCCGAGAGGAGGCAAGCCATGTCCTACAGCGTGTCGACCTTGCTGACCCGCAATCTTCACGACGTCTTCGGTGAAAACGACCCCGCGCGCCGCCGCGCGGCGATCGACGAGATCTTCACCGAAGATTGCGTGTTCTACGAGCCCAGGGGCGTCTACCGTGGCCGCGACGAGATCGATCGCGTCGCGGGCGCGATCAAGGCTACTCACCCTGACTTTCGATATCAGCCGATTGCCGGGCCCGAGGAATTGGGCAATGGCGGGCGGATCCAATGGGCTTCGGGCCGTCCTGGTGAGGCGCCAGCTTACGCCGGGACTGATTTCATCATTGTCCGGGACGGCCGGATTGCCGCCGTTTATCTCTTTTTCGACAAGCTACCCTGACCTGGACTCGCTGGCTCCATCGACGTCAAACATCACCTTGCCGCCCCGCTGAACGTGGGCGACGGCTTCGCGGAAGGCGGTGAGCGGATAGGTCGCTGCGATAGGCACTCGAATCGCGCCTGAAGCGACGAGCGGCGCCGTCTCGCGCAGCGCGCCCGGTATTTTCAACTCGACATCAGGATGGTTGAGGAAGAAGCCCTTGACGACGACACGCTTGGCGATCAGGTCGAGCGGGGCGATAGTGACTGGCTCGCCGCTCATCAGAGCATAGACGACGAGCGTCCCGGATTGGCTGAGAACGCCGGCTATGGTTGCGGCGGCTTTGCCTGCGACCCCGTCAATGCCGAGCGGCACGCGGGCGTCGCCGATCGTCGCCCGAATTTTGTCGACCGCCCCACTCTGATCGACGATCACGAGGTCGCCGCCGACGGCTTGCAGCTCGGGAACAAGCTCGGGGCGGCGAACGAAGTTGATTGTCTTGAGGCCGCGCGCCTTGGCAATTGCGATGAGTGACCGGCCGACGCCCGAGTTGGCGGCATTCTGCGCGACCCAGTCGCCGGGCCTGAGGTCGATGGACTCGTTCAGCAGCAGAGCCGCCGTCGGCGGATTGATGCCGAGCATGGCGAGTTGGCGCGGATCGGCCTCGGGCAGGGCGGACAGGCTCGCGGCGGGTGCAACGAGTCGCTCGCGCCAACTGAAGCTGTAGAGCGGCACCAGCACGCGATCGCCGACCTTCAGGTGGTCGACGCCCCTGCCAATGGCCAACACTCGCCCCACCCCTTCATTTCCGACGACGCTCGGCAGCGAAGGCCGGACCGGATATACACCTTGGATGAGATACAAGTCATTCATGTTGATCGGCGCATGCTCGACACCGATCAGCACCTGGCCTGCGGTCGGTGCTGGAGGTTCGGGAAGGTCGGCAAGCTCAAGGACGATGCCCGGCTCGCCGAAAGTTCTGATTTGCACTGCACGCATTCTGCGCCTCCCGTGTTAGTGATCGCCGAATTCGACGAGGTCGCGACCGGCGAGCGGACCCCCGGCCTGCTGCAGGCGGCCACCCGTCGCGAGACCGCCGAGATCGACCGCCGTGAAGCCGAAACTCTCGATGAGCTGTTTGATGAATGCGGTCGGTTCGGGATGGTCCCCCGAGACGAAGATCACGCGACGCCCTCCGTTCTTCACCGGCCCTTCATTGAAGCGGGTGGTGACGATCGAATTGAACGCCTTGACGATGCGGGCACCTGGCGCCAGGGCCGCCACGACCTCGCTCGCGCCCTTGCCGCCGAGATCGGCGAGGACGAGCTTCGGACTCGTCTCGACGAAGGGATTCGTCGCATCGATGAGCACCCGGCCGTTCCAGGCGGGTAGGCTCTTCAACGCTGACTCGACGTTTCGCCAAGGCACGGCGAGCAACACGTAGTCGAGGCTCGCGGCTTCCTCGACCGAGGTCGCGGACGCACCATGACCAAGCTCGGCGACTTTGTGGGCGAGTGCATCTCCACCACGCCGGCCGCTCAGGACCACTTCATGGCCCCTGGCCAGCGCCTCTCGCGCGAATGCGAGCGCGACAGCACCGGCGCCGATCGTTCCAAAATTCATGCTCCGCTCCTCTCGTTTGAGAAACCGATGAGGACGACGCCAGCCCGTCCGGCTCGACCGACATGCGCGAGCGCCTCCGCGATCCGTGACGGCACGGAGCGTCCGGCGACTTCGAACAGCGCTGGCTCTTACGCGAGCCGCAGCGCGAGAGCTTGACGCGCCTCTGCCGGTCGCGCGCGCACCTCAGGATCTAGGCGGCCACCCGGACGATGAGCTTTCCGAAGTTGCGCCCCTCCAGCATTCCGATGAAAGCGCCTGGCGCGTTGTCGAGACCGTCAACGATGTCCTCGCGGTAGCGAATGCGACCCGCGGCGACGCCAGCACCAACCTCGCGCAGGAAGTCGGCATAGTGTTCGGCGGCGAAGTCGTAGTTGATGAAGCCCCGTATGGTCAGCCTCTTCGAGAGAATCTGCCGCATGGTCGCCGGGAGCCGATCCGTACCGTCGCCCGGTGGGACGCCGTTGTACTGCGCAATGAGCCCGGAGACCGGAACGCGCGCAAAATCGTTGAGCAACGGCAGCACGGCTTCCCAGATGGCTCCGCCGACGTTCTCGAAGTAGACATCGATGCCGTGTGGACATGCCGCGGCCAGTCGTGCCGGGAAATCGGCGGCGCGATGATCAACCGCGGCGTCGAAGCGAAGCTCGTCCTTCACGAAGGCGCATTTCTGCGGGCCGCCGGCGATGCCGACGGCTCTCGCGCCGGCGAGCTGGGCGAGCTGTCCGACGAGTGACCCGACCGGACCGCTGGCCGCGGCGACGACCACGGTCTCTCCGGGCTGCGGCTTGCCGATCGCGCGCAGGCCGCCGTACGCCGTGAACCCGGGCATTCCGAGCACGCCGAGACCGGTCGTGACTGGTGCAGCGACCGGATCCAGTTTGCGAAGGCCCGTGCCGTCGGAGAGCGCGTGCGTGCGCCATCCTGTTCGCGCCAGGACGACGTCGCCTTTGACATACGCGGAATTGTTCGAGACGAGGACATGCGCCACTGTTTCCCCGGTCATCACCTCGCCGAGCTCGAGTGGCTTGGCATACGACTTGCCGTCGTTCATACGGCCGCGCATGTACGGGTCGAGGGAGAGGTACTCCACCCCGAGCAGAAGCTGGCCGGCTGCCGGCGTCGGGATCGCGGTCTCCTCGAGGCGGAAGTCGGTGAGCTCCGGCTTCCCCTTTGGTCGAGCCGCGAGAACGACCTGTCGCCCACGCGTTGTCATGACGCCACCTTCTCCTTGTCCGAGACTCACTCTTCGCTACACTTGTGCGACCCCGCCATCCACGAACAACTCGATTCCCGTGACGTAGCTACTGTCGTCGGACGCGAGGAACGCCACGGCCTTGGCAATCTCGTCGGGTCGACCGAAGCGGCCGAGTGGCACCGTGGCGGCGATCATCTTCGCGCGCTGCTGGCCAGTCTCCGAGGAGGCGAGCAGCTCATTCAGTCCCGGGGTGTCGGTGGCGCCAGGGCTCACCGCGTTCACCCGGATGCGGCGATCCTTCAGCTCGGTCGTCCATGTCCGCGCGAACGAGCGGACGGCGGCCTTCGTGGCACTGTACACACTGTTGGCCGAGAATCCCTTGCTGCCGACGATCGACGCGTTGAGGACGATCGATGCGCCGTCCGGCATCAGCGGAAGAGCCTTCTGCACGGTGAACAGCAGGCCCTTCACGTTGATGTCAAAGATCGAATCGTAGAGCTCTTCGGTGATCTTGCCGAGGGGCGCGTATCTCGCGACGCCGGCATTCGCGAACAGGACGTCAAGCCGCCCCTTCTCCCGCTGGATCTGGGCGAACAGGCGGTCGAGATCCACGAGGTTCGAAACATCGCCTCGGACAGCTGTGACGTTGCTACCGATCTCTTTGACGGCCGCCGCCAGCTCGGGGTCCCGCCGTCCAGTGATGAACACGTACGCGCCCTCACCGGCGAACTCCTTCGCCGTCGCCAGGCCAATTCCGCTATTGCCACCGGTCACGAGCGCGATCTTGCCGTCCAGCTTTCCCATGTTTCTGCGTCTCCCTGGTTAGGAATGCTTGGGCGTCGCAGCCGCCCGGGCTCACGTCCGTCAGTCACTGGGGGTTCCGCCGAGAGAGCCCGCGCCGGTTGCGCACGAACTCGCTACTTTGCGCGAAGCTGTCCCAGCGCACTGAGCCAGTTCTCGAGGTGATAGGTCCGAGCGATCTTGCCGTCTCTGATGGTCTGTATATCGATCGCCATGATCCGAAAACTCTTGCCGGTATGCGGCACACCGAAAAGCTCGCCAGCCGGTGTCCCGCTCACCTCGCCGCGAACGATGACCCGATCGCCGGAGACGAGGACTTCCTTGATGTCGAACTTCATGTTGGGGATCGACTTGGCGAAGCCACCGACGACTTTGATGGAGGCCTCACGGCCCCAGCACTCGCCCGGCAGATACCCCCAACAGGACTCGTAGTCCGCGGTGAGAACTTGCTCCTGTAGCGTCCGCATATCGCCCTGGACGGGCTGGTTGAACAGTACGTACCAGGGAGTGATCACGGCACGCGCCTGCGCCTCTGTCAAAGTCTGTGCGGAGGCGATCACCGGGATCGTCACGACGGCCGCGGCCACGACGAGTTGGGCAAGCCTCTTCATCGCATCCTCCCCTTCAGGCTCGCTCCTTGGCGATCCAGTCAGTGATGTAGGGCGAGCAGTTGAGGACGTTGATTCCTCTGGCCTCACGACGGTGGTGGCCGGGACCCGTTCGGGGTAGCCGGCGGCGAGCGCCGCTCGGCGTGCGATATTGGTGCTCTGCTCGCCGATCTGGCTGAAACATCCGGCGATCACATCGTCGATCACCCGGGGGTCGATGCCGGTGCGCTCCACCAGCGCGGCGAGCGGGTGGGCGAGCAGGTCGACCGGATGGACTCCGGCGAGGGCGCCGCCCGGTCGCCCCTTGCCGAGGGGGAGTACGCACCGCGTCGATGATGACGGCATCCGACATCACAACCTCCTTCAGCGGAGACCCTCGATCGACATTAGCTTCCTCGCCCTGCCACCAGACCCGTCCCTCTTCGTGCGGGGCTTGGCTGAAACGCGGCTCCGGCCCCGGCTCGGCCCCCGCCTCTTGACGGCGACACGAAGCAAATGCGCCAGCCGCCGTTGCGCATCAGCCCACGCCTTCGTCCCCAACTCGCGGAGGACCTTGTCTTGCACCTGGGACCAGAGTAGACGTGCGGCCTCCAGGGCCCTTCTCCCTTTAGATGTGAGTTTCATCGCCTTGATGCGCCCGTCGGGGTGCGGAACACGCTCGATCACACCGTCACGCTCCAGGAGGTTGAGGCTCCGCGTCAGCGTCGTCTGGTCGATGGCAAGCATGTCCTCGAGTTGCCTCAGGTTCGCCTCACCGAGGCGTGCGATGGTCGCGAGAATGCTGAACTGAGTCACCCGCAGACCGCTCGGCCGCAGGACGTCGTCGTACAGCTGTGTGACGGCTCGACTCACCATACGCAGCGTGCTGCAGACACAGGGGGACAGCCGCTCGCGGTCCGGTCCCTTCCTCGGCCTGGTGCTTCGTCCGTTCATGGCGCCATGCTACTCGCCACACCGCCGGCGCACAAGCAGATTATATGTAGCTACATCCTACTGCAGGCATCGCCATTCGGCTCCTGAATCCACCTGGCCTCGACCGACATCCCAAGAGCCAGCAGGAGCCAGACAGTGAGTCGAGGTCCCGATCACGGAGCTGCGGCGTCTCGGCAGGCGAGGGCCATGATGGTCTTGTCGCAGATTATGAGGGCCGCCGGACCAACCATCAGTTGAGATCGCGCAGGTCGATTCTGCTCACCGTGACGGCTATGAGAGGAGGCGACACATGCCCCTTGCCAAAATCCATGTGCTCGAAGGACGCTACAACGAGGCTCGTCTCGGCAAGGTATCGAACGCGGTTCAACATGGCCTGATAAGCGCATTGGGCATTCCGCCGGAAGACTTCTTCCAGATCATTCACGTCTTGCCTCCGAGCCAATTCCTTCACACGCGGTCGTTCTTGGGGCTCCACTATTCGGATGACCTGATTCTGTTGGAGATCACGTTTATCGCCGGCCGTCCCAAAGAGAAGCGACTGGGCCTGTTGAAGGCCTTGAACGGCGGCGTGGTCGCGGCTGCCGACATCTCTCCAGATGATCTCATGATCACGCTCTACGAGACCCCGGGCGAGAACATTTCCTTCGGTCGCGGCCTGGCTCAACGTGCCCACGTCTCCGCCCGAGAATCTCGAGCCGGCGTACGCTGACCGATCGTTGCCATGACGCCGGGGAGACGTCTGCGGTCGCGAAAGGCAGAAACGGAGAAATCATGATGAGAGCGATGCGCGCGGAGTCGTTCACGGGGTACGGAGGGCTGAAGCTGGTCGAGGTGCCAAGACCTCGTCGGGCTGACGGGAGGGTACTTGTCCGGATCACAGCAGCAGGCGTCACGCCGCTGGACCACACCATCCTGTCCGGCGGCTACCCACGAGCGACGGCGCCTTTGATACTGGGGAATGAGGGCGCAGGTGTCGTGGAAGATCCTGGCGACTCGGTGTTCTCAGAAGGCGACCGGGTCATGTTCGCCGGTCCTTATGGTGTCTCTGAAGACGGAACCTACAGCGAGTGGATCGCCGTGCGCGGCGAAGATCTGTGCCTGATCCCGGACAACATCGATGATGCGACCGCCGGCGGCATGCCGGTCGCCTATCTGACGGCGCAGATTACGCTCACGCAAGCGGGCTTCGAGCCAGGCAAGACCGTGCTGGCGCCGGCGATCGGTGGCGCGGTCGGTAACGCCGTCACCCAGTTGGCCCGCGCGCAGGGCGCGACGAAAGCGATTTCGACGACGACCAAGCCGGCCAAAGCCGAGCAGGCACGAGCCCTGGGCTTCGACGATGTCATCGATCTCTCTGCGGAGAGTCTCACTGATGGCGTCGCTCGCCTCACGGGACGCCGCGGGGTGGATGTCGTCATCGACAGCGTGGGCGGTGCCCTGACGGGTCACGCGCTCGCCACGCTTGCCCTCGGCGGCGTTCTGACCTCGCTGGGATACTCGGCAGGGCGCGAGACGACGATCGACGTCACGGACTTGATCTGGAAGCACGCGAGCATGAGTGGCTTCTCGCTGTTCGCGCAATCGCATGCGATCAAAGCGGCCGCCTGGGCCATCATCCTGCCACTACTGACCTCGGGAAGAGTGAAGCCGGTCGTCGAACGAGCGTACAAGCTGGACGAGGCCGCCGAAGCTCTCCGCCATCTGATCGAAGACCGTCCCTTCGGCCGAGTGGTGTTGCTGGGGTAGTCACGGAGTTCTCTCCTTACCACGAGCTGCGGAGATACCAAGGCTTTGTGCGTGACGCATCCGCGCGTCGCGAACAGGTCGCTCCGTCCGCTACTCACGATCACAGCAGTCGATTCACAGTGCTACGAAAGTAGCCCAGCGGAGCGTGTTGCCAACACAGGGCAACAGCGTCCAGGTCCTGTCCGGTCGTCAGCTTGGTGCCTCCTCGAGCCATGGCGTCATGCCGGCCATCGCCTCGCCAGGCAAGAGACTATATGTAGATACATGAGCATTCATGCGTCCACATTGGACCAGAGAATCCCGAGGACTCCGATCGACGTCGTAAGGGACAGGAAGGAGCCCAGACAATGATTCGAAGACATCCAACGCCCAGGAGAGAGTCCATGGTTCGATCGGCAACTACGTTTGATAGGCGTGAGCGCCGTGGCCCGCGCGGGCGCAGCGCGTGGGTCGCGCTCGGGGCGCTCGCGCTCGTGATGGTGCTCGGCCTCGGCGCGAGTCCGGCCGCGGCCCTGCCCTCACCGCCGCCTGCCGGCTTCGGCGGGTCGTCGGGCGTGTCCCCGGTGAATCGAGCGATCTTCCCTGACGACCTCGACGCGGCCGAGCGCCTGACCGGACTCGGCGAGCACTACATCGACCAGCACGCGCTTGCCGACGCGGACGCCACGTTTCGCGGCGCGCTCGCGCTTGTCGAGGCGGCGCTCAGCCCCACGGATCCCCGGCTGGCCGACAGCTTGACGGCGCTCGCCGACGTGCGCACCGAGCGGCGGGACTTCGCGAGTGCCGAGACCCTCTACCGGCGTGCGCTCGCCGTCCTCGAGACGGCGTACGGGTCTGAGGACCCCCGAATAGCCGGTCCGCTCGCCAACCTGGCCAGGCTCTACGGGACGTGGGAACGGTGGGATGACGCCGCCACCCTCTATCTGCGCCTCGCGGGTGTGTTCGAGCGGGTGCTCGGCGCCGACGACTTCCACGTGGCAATGACCCTCGATCACGTGGCCGAGGCCTACGCCGCTCAGGGGCGGTACGCCGAGGCCGAGCACTTCTACGGAAGGGTCGTGGCGATCCTGGCGCCGCGGCTTGGCTCGGATCATTCGCTCGTCCAACAGGTGCTGGCGAAGCAGGCCCGTGCCCGACTCAACCTCGAGCTCAACGGCGCGAAGAAGGGCTAAGGGAGGGACCTATGACTCGTGGAAGCGTTCTGATGGCCCTGGTGTTTACGGGAGCGTTCCTGCTCAGCTCGCGGGCAAGCGCTGATGCGCCGAGACAGAGCGACATCGAGGCCTGCAACAAGGAGGCGGCGGCCGCCACGCCGAGCACGGGTGCTCCGCCAGGTGACGGAACGACCACCCCGATGATCAACGGAAGGATATCCGCCGAGCAGCCGGCGATGAGCGGAGCGCCAGCGGGCACGCCAAGCGCGGCGTCGCGGCAGGCTTTTGCGGCGTGTCTGGCTAGGCACGGCTATTACAAGGGCTATTACCGGTAGCGGCAGTGCGCGGCAATACGGCGACGAGGACAGCGTTGGCCGTGAAGCGGGGCGCTAGGCCAGCGCACCGTCCAGCGTCCTAAGAGCAGGAGGAGTCCATGATGCCTCGAACCTTTAAGCACGGAGTACCCGAGGCTGTCTACCTGACCGAGCAGAACTTCGACGAGGCGCTGCTCGCGAACGAGGGTCTCGTGATGGTCGACTTCTGGGCAGAGTGGTGCGGTCCATGTCGGGCGATCGCGCCCGTCCTCGAGGAGCTGGCCGCGGCCTCGGAAGGTCGGGTGACGCTGATGAAGGTCAATGTCGACGAGAATCCAGGGTTGGCGGCTCGGTATGGGATCCGTTCGATCCCGACGATCCTGTTCTTCAAGGAGGGCGCGATCGTCGACCGGGTCCTCGGTGCGGCGCCCAAGGCCGTGCTGCAGAGCGTCGTGAACGCGCGAGCCTGAAACAGCATCGGCATGGCTGTCGAGATCCCACGATACCTGGCCGACCCTGAACAGAGCGTGATCCTGCGCAACGGCGCCTCCGTGCGCGTCCGCGCGATCCGTCCCGACGACGAGCCTCGTTTGATGGCGCTGTGCCGTCGCTTGAGCCCACGGACGGTGTACCAGCGATTCTTCTCTTTCCGGCGGCTCCTTGGGGAGGAAGCGCACGCCCTCACCAACGTCGACGATCGCCGGCGAATGGCGGTCGTCGCCGAAGTCGACGACGGGCAGGAGCCCGAGCTGATCGGCGTGGCGCGGTACGGCCCTTCGAATGAAGGGACCACTGCCGACATCGGCCTCGTCGTGGCGGACGGCTGGCAGGGACTCGGCCTCGGCTCGCTCCTCCTCGAGGAAATCCTTCGTGCGGGAGAGCAGCGCGGCGTCCATCAGTTCAGCGCCGACGTGCTCACGGAAAATCGCCGCGCGCTGCGCTTGCTCGCCCGGTACACGGCGATCACGCGGCGGGCGGTGGCCAGCGGCGTCACCAGCGTCGTCTTCGGTCGCCGTGCGCACTCCGCCCTCGAGGCCACGAGACACGGAAGCTCCTAGCATGCGACTCGCCGTGCTCGGATCGGGTGGGATCGGCGGATATTACGGGGCGCTCCTCGCGAAAGGCGGACACGACGTCGCGTTCATTGCGCGGGGGCCTCACCTGGAGACGCTGCAACAACGCGGCCTTACGGTGCGCACTCGGGAGGGAGAGTCCACGATCCCCGTCACGGCGGTCGCCGACACCAGGAGCCTCGCTCCCGTCGATCTCGTCCTCTTTTGCGTGAAGTCGTACGAACGGAGCCTGCCGCTCAGGCGCTGGCGCCGCTGATGGCCCGGGACACGGCCGTGGTCACCCTCCAGAATGGTATCGACAACGTCGAAGCGATCGCCTCCGTCGTAGGCTCTGGCGCGGTGCTCTCCGGCGCCGTCTACATCGCGCTCCAGCTCGCCAGTCCCGGTGTGGTCGTTCGTACCGGAGGCGAAGGCAGGATCGTCTTCGGCGAGCTGAGCGGCGCGATGACCGAACGCGTTCAGCGGATCGCCAGCGTATTCGAGCAGAGCCGCATTCCTCACGAGGTCTCGACTGACATCAATCGCGTGCTGTGGGAGAAGTTCCTGTTCATCGCCGGCGTCGGTGGCGTGACGGCGCTCGCGCGCTCGGGCATTGGTCCGCTCCTCGCGAGCGCCGAGAGCCGCCTGCTCCTCACCACCGCATGCGAGGAGATCGCGGCCGTCGCGCTGGGAGAAGGGGTTCCGCTTCCGGCAGACGCCGTGGATCGCGTCATCCAGCAGGCCGCAGCGTTGCCCCCCCAATGGCGATCGTCGATGGCCCGAGACCTCGCGGACGCCCGTCGGCTCGAGGTCGACGCACTGAGCGGAGCTGTCGTTCGGCGAGGCCTGAAGCTCGGCGTCCCCACACCGGTCCACCGGACGATCGCCGCGTGCCTGTCGGTTCATCAGCTATCCGCATCGGCGAAGCCGCACACCCCTCCGCACTCGGCAATGCAGGTCTGAGAAAGCGGCAGGCGCTAGCCTGGAAAAGAAAAAGCAATCCATGGACGCCCAGGTGCGGAGTACCGACGCCGTGATATCCCCGAACGGCAGCGACGTGCGGGCCGACGTTGGATCTCGACACGAAGACGCCGTGCCGGCGGCGAGGGCGCCGCGGTTCGACCCGAGAACCCGCGTCCTGCTCGAGGGGCCGATCGTGAGCACGCTCCTGCGGCTCGCGACGCCCAACGTGCTGGTCATGTTCGTGCAGGCGTCCGTGGGACTCATCGAGACATATTTCGTCGGCAAGCTCGGCACCGATGCACTGGCCGGCGTCGCGC
>Ga0209056_10001883_pt1 | contig 22951 bp, 17 predicted proteins | sample GraSoiAngelo_114_FD_185876 | JGI IMG/M metagenome (GOLD analysis project Ga0209056, IMG submission 185876) | Grasslands soil microbial communities from the Angelo Coastal Reserve, California, USA - 14_0903_13_40cm (SPAdes) (version 2) | ecosystem: Environmental > Terrestrial > Soil > Grasslands... | reverse complement strand
TCCTCCGGCAATCGGATGCAGCCATGCGATGCCGGATAGTTCGGCACGTATCCGGCGTGCATTCCAAAATCGAGACAGCTCAGCCGCATGAAATATGGCATCTCGACGTGGTAAATCGTGGAACGATGGTTGCGTTCCTTGTTGGTAATCACAAACTCGCCCCGCTTGGTCGAGTAGCCCGACCGACCGGTAGAGCATCGCGCGTGATATATCGGGACGCCGTCCTTCAACAGAGCCACCTGTTGCATCGTCAGAGAAATCTCGATCCGCAATTTGTCCGGTGCCGGTCCGCTACCGAGAAGAATCTGCGAGGATCGCCAATGGCCGGTCTCCGCGGCAACATCCAACGCCGACATTTTGTTCCTGGTTGTCAGGCGGGTGCGGTTGGCTCCGGCCTCGACCAGAGCGCGCAAGTAATCGACCTGGCCGAGGCCGGCGGCGAGCATCAGCAGAGTTACGTTGCGATCGTCTTCGATGTAACTACGCAGCCCGTTCGGCAGCAGCGCCAGAAAATCTTTGTCGCAACGGGACGGCAAAACGGTATTCGGATCTGCTCCGCAATTTAACAATGTGCTGAAAAGCGACACGTTGCTGCTCGCGATCGCATACGCAAGAAACGGCACAGTTTTGCCTTCGGGTGTGGCCGGCATGGCGTGCTTGCTGAGCAGCAACTGGATTTCATCCTTCTTTCCAGCTTGGAGCGCTCTGGCCAAAGCGCGGCGCGCGCTGGCTGTCCACTCCCGTGCCTGCGGCAAACGCTGGAGCACGGTTGTGATAATCTCCGGATTTCCGCCGTCGAGAGCAAACGCCAGGAGATCTTGTCCGTCCGCGCATGGCTTTTCCGGGTGAAAATTGGTCGAGCGCGCAAGGAGCAACCGGAACATTTCCAACTCTCCGTGCATCGCTGCCGCCATTACGGGCGTGAAACCGCTTTTGTCAGCAAGATCAACCACTGCTCCGGCATCGAGGAGTCGTCGCGCCGTTTTCCAATCCTCTTGCGAGGTTGCGATCAACAGCGGCGTTCGGCCTTGCGCGTCGTGGCCGTTTGGATCGACGCGCTCGATCAGACATAAGTCGATGAGCGAATCGCGCTGGATCGTGACAGCGCGCACGAGTTCCTCTGGCGAAATGGTGATGCGCGCAGGAGGCTCCGGGCCGATGGCGATTGCCCACAACGCAATCAAAACTAAAGCTAAAACGCCGGCTCGTAAGACGAATCGCCTCTGGAACATGCGCATGTTGATGATTGGTCTGCCAATTATACGCCTTCCGTCAATGAATCTGGCATGACTCCCATCGAACTGCGAGTGCGTCTTTCGGCAGGCCGTGATTGGACGCACTGGGTTGAACGTTGCATGTTGGGTACTGTCAAAATTCCAACTTATGCGTTTGTCCATTTTCGCCCTATGCCTTGCGCTCAGTACTTCGTTTGCAGCGCACCCCGAGGCCGTGCCAAGCGACACGGTTCCGGTAAATCCGTCCGCGGCTGAAGCAGGCAAGGATGTTGTTCATCAGTTGAATAATGCTTTCGCAAAAGTCTTCGAAAGCGTTGCGCCAGGCGTTGTGATTATTGAGACTTCCAAGAAAAGCGAAATCAGCGAGAGCTCGCCACTCGACGATCTATTTTTTCAAGGACCGCCGGATGAAAGCAGCCCACGACCCAATCCCGGCACGCCGCGTCCAGTCCAAAGCGAAGGCTCGGGGTTCATTGTGCGGCCTGACGGCTACATCTTCACGAACGTGCACGTGATCGAGGACGCCGATAAAATCGACGTGAAATTGCGTGATGGCCGCGAGTTTGCTGCGCGACTGGTAGGCACCGATGAAAAGACGGATATCGCCGTCATCAAGGTTGAAGCGAAAGATTTGCCGGTCGTGCAGCTCGGCGACAGCGACGTGGTGCGTGTGGGCCAATTTGCATTCGCGATCGGCGCGCCGTTCAAGCTCGATTACACGTTCACCTACGGCGTGATAAGCGGCAAAGGCCGCAGCAAATTGCTTCAGTCAAGCGGCTACTCGATCTCGGATTATTTGCAGACAGACGCGTCGATCAATCCGGGGAACAGCGGCGGGCCGCTGTGCGATATCGACGGCAAAGTGATTGGGATGAACACGCTGATCAACGGCATGAACCGCGGGCTCGGCTTTGCTATTCCCATCAACATGGCCAAAGACATCGGCGGCGAACTTATCGCCGGTCGCAAAATCGTGAGGCCGTGGCTGGGCATTCGCATCGAAACACTCGGTGATGATCCGACGATCCGGGAACTATTTAAGGGCACGGACAAAGGAGTCGTGGTCCGTACGATCGAAGCTGACGCTCCTGCATCCAGGAGCAACTTGCGGCCCTTCGACGTGATCACGCAGGTCGATGGGACGCCAGTCACGTCCGATTCGCAGTTGCAGCATGAAATTTTGAAAAAGAAAGTTGGCCAGAGCGTTGAGTTGACCGTTTGGCGTAAAGGCCAGTCAATGAAGGTGCCCGTAAAGACCGGTGAATTGCCAGACGAGATCACGCGCGCATCAAATCGGCCAATTCAACCGAGCGAACCCAAACCGCAGGATATCGGCAAGTTTGGGTTGCAGGTGCAGGAATTGACGAAAGACGTTGCAGAGCGCCTGCATTTGTCAGCCGAGCAGGGCGTGATTGTAACCGATGTGGAAGACAACAGCATCGCAGCTGCTCAGGACATTCAACGCGAAGATGTGATTACCGAGGTGGACGGGAAGCCTGTGACGAACGTGCAATCGTTCCGGGAAGCGCTCAACAAAGCCGATCCAAAACGCGGCGTGCTCCTCTATCTCGACCGCAAAGGCAGCAGAACCTTCGCGGTGCTGAAAGCCGGTGGGTAAAGGGCTGGTAGCGTCCGCTGTCCTCAGCGGATAAATGTGTAGATGAACTCTTGCCGTTTTCGAAAGCGGATGCGCTGAGGACAGCGCACACTACAGCACCAAGGCAACGCCTTACGTGGCTTTTCGGCTGCCAACGATCACCAGCACGATCCCGCCGACTACGCACAGCCCACTGAGTACTGGTGGGAACGCAATACCCTGCCGTTCCGAATGTTTGACCTCGAGCGGTCCAAGTTGCGCGTCTTTTTTCTCCGTCGTCCAGTGAATGCCGCCAAAAGCGAAGCCGATGACGCCCATAACGATAAGAATGATGCCGATAATTCCGGCTGGCTTCATCGCTTCGGCGTTATAATGCGCGGCGTCCTGAGATCAGCTGGATAATCAGCACCACAATCGCGATCACGAGCAGGAGGTGAATGAACCCGCCGAGCGTGTAGGAACTGACTAATCCGAGCAACCATAGCACCAGCAGAATAACGAATATTGTCCAGAGCATAGGATTGTTCCTTTCGGTTAAGTCGTACCTATCTTCGCACGAGCTATTTCCGTTGCGCTTATGCCGAACGGAAATTTCTAAAGTTTCTCCAGCGCCGCGCGCAAATTCCAGTGGTGCGCTTCTAGGACAGCGCGGGCAGAGTCGTAATCGCGTTGGGTGACCTCGGCCACGATCCGCACGGCCCGTTCGCGCAATTTCGTGCTCGTGGTGTGCAGATCGATCATGAGATTGCCGCGCACTTTCCCGAGTCGGATCATCGAGCCGGTGCTGATAATGTTGAGCGCAACCTTCGTTGCAGTCCCAGCTTTCAATCTCGTCGAACCAGCCAGAATCTCCGGTCCGACAGGAAGCGTAATCATCAGGTCGAGATCGCTGTAGCAACGGCCCTGTGGCCAGTCGGTCGAACCGGCGTCAACGCCGCCGGCTAGGGTCCGATTACAAGTGAGCAAAATCGTTTTTGCGCCTAACGACTTCGCCCGGGCGAGTGCGCCAAGTACGAATGGTGTCCGGCCGCTGGCGGTGATTCCAATCACAACATCGGCAGGCTTCACACCCCGCTCATCCAAAGCGAATGCGCCTGCGCTCTCTTCGTCTTCCGCGCCTTCCACACTCCGACGCAACGCCGTGGCCCCGCCAGCGATTACTCCCTGCACAAGTTCAGTCGGCGCCCCAAAGGTGGGCGGGATTTCGCTCGCGTCCAGAACGCCGATGCGCCCGCTGCTGCCAGCGCCGACGTAAAATAAGCGCCCACCATTTCGCAGCGATTCAGTAACCGTTTCAATTGCACGAGCAAGATCCGCGGCGGCAGCACGCAATGCTTCTTGAACGAATTTTTCTTCGTCGACAAAGAGCTGAACCAGTTCGTGTGCGCTCATTTTTTCAAGGTTTTCCGAGCGCGGATTGCGCTGTTCCGTCAACGCAACAGCCAAGCTGTCGATTTCAGTTTGTGATGGCCTCAGATGAAACGAGGCGTGATCGTGCGCTTCTGCTGCAATCCACGCGGCGCCCAATTCAGGAGCTCGTTCAGCAGTCGCTACGCGGGCATCGGGTAGATTTTTCTTCAGCCTCCGGCGAAACGCGTGCGCGTAAATTGAGTCGCGGTGAAAAAGACCGCCCATCAATACCACTTTTGGCGCGAGCAAATGAAGACGGTCGGCCACCGCCTCGGTGTATTCGCATAGAACCCGCGCGCCTTCTTCGATGATGTCTAAGATGCGCACATCGCCGCCGCATGCTGCTTCGAACACGACCGGAGCGAGCATGGCGATTTCCATCTTGTCCGCCGTTTGCACCCAGCGAACGAGTTCATCGAGATTGTTCAACGAAAGCGCGTGCAGGATTTTTGCTGTGAAATCCATCTCGGTGCGATGCAAATCGTGTTCGCGCAAGATCAGACGGAGCGCTTGGATGGAAAGAAAATAGCCGCCGCCGGCATCGCCCAAAATGTGACCCCACCCGCCGGCTGGCTCGATCCTGTCACCGCGACGGCCGGTTACCGATGATCCACTTCCGGCGTTGACGACGATGCCATCGCCACGATCGAGCGCCGCCGCGAGGCCGGAATCACGGTCGCTGCCCGTCACGATTTTCGCGTTCGGCCAGATCTCGAGGCAGATTTGCCTGAGCGCGCCACGGTCTTCGTCTGTTGCGCAACCAGCAAGAAAAACTCCAGCGCGATCCATTTGCTTTGGCAACTCGGCAAGAATCGCGCGCAGACGCTCGGGCGCGGTGAGTCGAAAATTCGAGGCCGGCAATTTTCCCTGCTGGAGAATGCGAAATTCCAAGCCGGGCGTATTGGCTGCCGTTTTTACGAGCACCCAGGCCGTTCTCGTGCCCCCGCCTTCGACCCCGAGGATGCGCTCACCGGGTTTCACAATTGGTCATGCATAACTGTTCTTTCGCGATTTTGAAAGCGCAGTGTAGGTAGGGCGGGCAGTCCTTGCCCGCCGGTCCTGTGCCCCGGATCGGCGCGCGCGGGACCGCACGCCCTACCATTGCGCTGCATTACGGCCGTGCGATTGCCGAGCCTTCGCACACTCGTATCGTGGTCAACATCGATGGACCGAACCGAAGCCGAGAAAAACATCGCGCAATTACGAGAGGAAATCCGCAAGCACGACAGGTTGTATTACCAGGACGCCGCGCCCATCATCAGCGACCGCGAGTACGACCGGCTCTACAAGGAGCTTGTCAATCTCGAAACGCAGTTTCCTGATCTCCTCACGCCCGATTCGCCCACCCAACGCGTAAGTGGAAAGCCGCTTGAGGCGTTTGCGCAAATCCAACATCGCGCGCCGATGCTTAGCCTCGACAACACATATTCAGAAGAAGAGGTCACGAATTTTTACAAACGGATCACGCGCCTGTTGCCGGACGAAAAAATTCCCGTTGTGATTGAGCCAAAAGTAGATGGCGTGGCGGTGTCGGTGATGTATGAACACGGCCGGCTGAAATATGCCGCGACCCGTGGCGACGGTTTTGTCGGTGACGACATTACTCAAAACATCAAAACAATCCGGTCCGTGCCGAATCAGTTGCGCGGCGATGTGCCAGAAGTTTTTGAGGTGCGTGGCGAAGCTTATTTGGATAAGGCCGGGTTCGAGAAACTGAACAAGGAACGCACAGCGGCAGGTCTTCCGCTGTTTGCGAACGCGCGCAATGCTGCTGCGGGCTCTCTAAAGCATCTCGATCCAAGAGCCGTTGCGCAACGTCCACTCGGGATCGTTTTTTACGGAACGGGCGTAGTCGAAGGCGCGGAAGTTGAACTTCACTCTAAAATCTTTTCCTTTTTCAAAAGGCTCGGTCTGCCGACTCATGAAGATTGGTGGCTGGCCGATTCGGTGGGCGAAATTCTGAAAAGGATTCGGGATCTTGACCAAATTCGGCGTGGTTTTCCGTACCAAACCGACGGCGCAGTAATCAAGGTGGATGCGCTCGCCCAACGCGAGCGGCTTGGGTTCACGGCGAAATCGCCGCGCTGGGCGATCGCTTACAAATATGCGGCGGAACGCGTCGAGACGCGCTTGAACGACCTCCTTATTCAGGTCGGACGCACCGGAATTCTGACGCCGGTGGCGGTACTGGAGCCGGTGTTTGTGAGTGGCAGCACGGTCGCGCGCGCCACATTGCATAACGAGGATGAAATCAAACGCAAAGACATCCGCATCGGCGACACCGTCGTGATCGAAAAAGCGGGCGAAGTGATTCCCGCAGTCGTGGAAGTAGTAAAATCCAAACGCCCGCGCGACGCGAAACCGTTTGATTTCGCCAGACATATTCAGGGCAAATGTCCAGTGTGCGGCGGCCCGATCCGGCGCGACCCGGAATTCGTCGCATGGCGTTGCGAAAATTTGCATTGCCCTGCGCAAACCACGCGGCGCGTGGAATTCTTTGCAGCGCGCAGTGCACTCGATATCGAAAGCATTGGCGGAATCGTGGCCGACAAACTGGTCGAGCGCGGCCTCGTGCGCGAGCCGCTCGATCTGTTCGAGCTAAAGGTCGAAAAACTTGGGAAATTAAATCTTGGTACGGACGAAGTGGCGCGTGTGTTCGGCGAGAAAAACGCGACCAAAGCGATTAAAGCGATCGAACGTGCGAGAACATTGCCGCTCTCGCGCTGGCTTTTCGCTTTGGCGATTCCCGACGTCGGTAAGACCACTGCGACGCAACTCGCTCGCTTTCACGATGCAATCGCAAACGTCGCGAACTCGCAATTGCTCCGTGACGTTGTGCATTATCACCAGAAGCGGGACCAAAAAGAATCGGCGGAAGAAATTACTGACCGCTTGATGAAAGCTGGTTTTGCCGAGCGATCCAAGGGGAAATCAGCGAAGCATGGGATCGTGACTGAAGTTGGGCCAGTCGTCGCGCAAAGCGTCCTCGACTTCTTCGCGTCGGCGGCAGGCAAAAACGTTCTAAGACGAATGAAAGAGCTGGGGATTCAGCCAAAAAGCGAAAAAGTATCGGCGAAGAAAGCAGCCGAACTGCCGCTGGCAGGAAACACGTTTGTCCTAACAGGCACGCTGCCATCAATGACGCGTGAAGAAGCCACGGCAAAAATCGAAGCGCTCGGCGGTCACGTCACCGGCAGCGTTAGCAAAAAAACGGATTACGTCCTCGCCGGAACCGAGCCAGGGAGCAAATTCGACAAAGCAAAAGAGCTTGGCGTGAGAATCATCCACGAAGCTGAGCTTCGGAAAATGTTGTGACCGCGTTTTCGCGGTCCGACTAGACCACAACGGCAGGCCGTGCGCTACCTACGGCGAAGGCGACGCTTCTTCGTCGAGCGACATGGGGATTGCCCCCGGGATTGTGCCGGGAGAGGCGAGCAACATACTGGTCTTGCTGTCCGGATGCAGAGCCGCCCGCACATGGAAAATCCGTTTCTCGTTGCCGCGCATTACGGTGACCGGCACGACGTCGCCGGCAGTGACGTAAAATGAAGCATCGAACACATCCACGGGTTCGGTTATCTTTTTCTGCCCAAGTTGCAGCAGAATATCGCCCGGCTTGATCCCAGACTGAGCTGCCGGTGTGTCCTCAACGACTTGGGTTATTTCCACTCGCGAGCCTGCCGCAGCTTTAGGCGCCTCCGAAAACTGGTGTACTCCTATCCAGCCGTGTCGGGCCTCACCGAAACGAACAAAATCACTGCGAATTTTCTCCGCGGCCTCGATGGGCACAGCGTAACAGGCGGAATTATTTTCCAGACTGCTCACGACGATCCCAACCACTTCTCCCTTCATGTTCAAGAGCGGCGCGCCAGCCTCGCCTCGCTGGATGGGAACGTTCGCGCGCAAGTGAATCGTGGAGAAATATCGGCCAAGACATTTTCGGTCCAAACCCGCGATCATGCCGAAGTTGGGTGTCTTGGGTAAATCCAAAGGATAACCGATCGCCACGACAGGGGTCGCTACTTCCAGTTCCTCTGATTTACCAATCGGCAGGGCCGACGTGGTCTCGTCTACTTTTAAGATGGCCGTGCCGCTTCGGATGTCTGCCACAAGTTGGCGCGCCGGAATTCTCTTGTCGCCGAATTCAATAGTGAAATTGCCTGCTTCGCCTCCCACGGTATAGGCGGTGTAAATGGTACCCGTGGGATCAACAAAAAAGCCGGTGCCGCAAATCTCGCTGTGTTCATCGATGCCGTGAATCTTCACCACGGCCTTGGCAGCGCGGGCAAAAATCTCTCTGACCTGCTGGCTGATTGCCGAGGCAGATTGCTCCTGTGCAAAGAGCAAGCCTGCGCCTGAGCAGAAAAGCAACGCGAACGCGATTGCGCTGCGCTTAGAACCTGAAAGTGGCCTCATAACTCACGGGGACGCTATCGAGCACATAGCGTGGCGGGGCGGCTCGGTGAGTCTGGGCGCTTTCACGAAAACTGCCAACCGGCTGCGTCCTGAAACTGTGCGTGCCGATCGGAGATGCAAGGTTCCATTCTTGTTCGGCATTCACCGGCATCGATAAGGTCAGCGGACTCTGGGTAGCGACGCGAGCCGTCTCGGGTTGCTGATAAACCTTTAATGAGAAGATAGCCGCGGCAACGAGCATTGCGGCGACAGCAGTGGGATACGAGGCCAGCGATCGCATATCCAGTTGCGACATGAAACTCTGAGCCCGTTCGAGGCAAATGCGCCAAAGCGGCTGGCGCAGCAATTCGTCACGTTGGCGGCGATGGAATTCGTGCAGGAAATTCTCGAAGTATCCCGGCGGCGGTTGCTCGTACCGTTTCAATCGAAGCAGCCTCGCGATTTCGTTATCGTTAAACTCGTCCATTTTTTGCGCCCGTTACGAGACAGGATTTTTCCGAAATTCGTCCAGGTAATTTTGCAACTGCCGATTCGCGTAAAAGAGCCTCGAACGTACCGTTCCTTCCGAAACGCGCAAGATTTTACTTATTTCCGCGTGAGGCATTCCCTGAATATGGAACATGGTGACGACTGCTCTGTGATCATCAGACAATTTCATCATAGCCTCGTTCAATCTTCGCTGCAGCTCTGAGAGGTCGGCTTCCCGAACGGGACTGCTCGTGGCCGTGGCTTCCATGAACTCCTTATCGTTTTGAATACTCGCGTCCACATCATCCAGGCTCAACTGAAAGCGCCGCCCGCGTTTCTTCAGGAAGTTCAGGGTCATGTTGACGGCGATGGAATGAATCCAGGTGTAAAACGAGGATTTGCCGCGGAACCCGCGGATCGCCTTGTAAGCTTTGGCAAAGATGTCTTGCAAAAGATCGTTCGTGTCCTCGTGGTTGGAGGTCATGTTATAGACCAGCCCGTAGAGACGCGGCGTGTATTTGACGACCAGATCGTCGAACGCGCTGGCGTCGCCTGCCTGGGTGCGCTTCACCAACTCCTGGTCTGGGTCACTCCTTGGCTGATCCATCGCCTGGCGCTTAGACTTAGCACGCGCCGGCAGACCCGACGATAACAAATCGGTTATGCGGCGAGCAGGTAAAGCGAGGGCGTGATCCATTTTATGTCGCGCGATCGATCAGCGCCGGTCGCGGATCGACATCAACCAGAGCAAATTGCCCAGTGCAGCAATGAATGCTGCGATATAGGTAAGCGCGGCGGCGTTAAGAACGCTGTTTACACCGGCCGCTTCTTCCCCCGGCTGTATGATCCCCATTTCCCGCAGGAGAATTTTCGCGCGTCGCGAGGCATCAAACTCCACGGGCAACGTAATCAATTGGAACACCAGCAAAATCAAATAGCACCAGATGCCGACAGTAATCAGACCGGTGATGCGAAAAAACAATCCGCCGATAATGATGAACGGCAGCATCTGCGACGCGATCATTGTCACAGGAACAATCGCCATACGCGCTTTCAGCGGCGCGTACGCGCGGGCGTGTTGAATTGCATGCCCACTCTCGTGCGCAGCGATGCCCAATGCTGCTACCGATGGCGTATTATAAACGTTGCTCGAGAGGTGTAGCTGCTTCTTGGTTGGGTCGTAATGGTCACCCAGAAAATCGTTCGTCTCCACGACGTCGACGTCATGGATCTGCGCTGCTTGGAGGATTTCGCGCGCGCATTCAGCTCCGGTGATATTCGCGCTCGCGCGGACCTTGCTCCATCGGCTAAACGCGCTGCTCACCCGAATCTGCGCCCAAATTCCGATGATTAGCGGGACGCCAATGTAGAGCAGCCAGTTAGAACCCAAACCAAAACCGGATGGGCTGCCGATATACAGCAGCCAGCTGGAACCCAAAACGAATCCCAATAGATGAAACATGTGGATAGTAATTAACCACGGCAAAACGACTTGTCACTTTGCCGGGTAGAAATTAGACGCCAAATGGCACTGCGCGTTCATTTGGACGGTCATTCCGAGCGAAGTCGAGGAATCCCGTTGCATTAGCTTAAGGTTCCGCCACAAGATCCTTCGACTCCGCCTTGCTTCGCGCAGGATGACCACGTGTACGCGTGGTCAAATCTCTAGCCGCTTTGGAAAGCGCGAGAGGATCCGGCAACCTGTCGTCGTTACGACTACCACGTCTTCCTGACGCGCACCGCCGACGCCGGGATAATACAAACCCGGTTCGACCGTGAGCACCTGCCGATCCTTCAGGACAACCTTTTGAAGGCGCGGATGTTCGTGGATTTCCAGACCGAGCCCGTGGCCAGTACCGTGGAAAAATCCGACGCGCCGGCCGTTGCGCACCCCGGTCGGGAAACCGCGACTGGCGAAAAATTCCTGAATGGCTTTGTGAATCGTCATGCCATCAACCCCCGCCTTGATTCTCTTTAGCGCGAGGGCCTGCCCGGCTTTCACCGTTTCCCAAAGTTTCCGCTGCGCTTCGCTGGCGCGCCCCCGCAAAACTGTGCGGGTCATATCGCCGAAGTATCCGGTCTTCGCGTCGCGTGGGAAAACATCGAGAATAATCAATGAATCCGCATACAGTGGGCCGTGACCGCGCTCATGGGGGTCGCAAGCCTGACCGCCTCCGGCCACGATCGTGCCGGTCGGAATACCGCCTGCGCGTAAGACTGCGGAATCAATTTCCGCCCGCAGCATTTCGGAGGTGAGCGCCTTCCCGCTCCAGGTGAATCGGTTCCTCGAATCCCGTTTCGATGCTTTCAACACTTCAATTGCACGCCTCAGCCCCGCTTCTGTGATGCGCAAGGCGCGTCTCATCATTTCGATTTCCTTATCCGATTTGGCTTCACGGTCCGGCCAGAAAAATCCGTCTGTTGCGCGAACCCGGATTTTGTTCGCAGCGAGTTCCTGCGCATAACCGAGCGGGAAGTTTGCTGGCACAACCGCCGATTTGACGCCGCGTTTCTTAAGAAAATGCGCCAACACTTTTTCGTACGGCGGAGCTGTCTTTGATTTCCCCTGCACCTCGCGCTCCATCTCGCTGAACATCACAAATTCGTCCGCATCGGCTTGCTTACGCCCGCGATCAATTTCCAGATCACTCAAGACCAGTGTGCGTTTGCTATTGCGCTGAAGGAAAATGAATGGATCAGGCGCCCAAAACTTCGTCGCGTAAAGCATGTCTGGATCGGTCTCGCTCGCGGCGACGATCAACTTCGGAGTATCGTGTTTAGTCTTGCTCATAGGTGAATGTCCAAAGATTCCTCGACTTCGCTCGGAATGACAATTTGAAAGCGGCGACATTTCGCCGCGAGAAAATTTAGCTTCGGCGCACTTCCAGTTGTTTTCGCAAAATCCAATGCAGCAACACAAGCAATGCAAGCGTCGAAACGATCAGAACCACGGTGTCGAAAGTAAACACGCCAAATTTCATTCCGAAATAGCGTTTCTCCAGACCAAAGAAGACGTTGGGCTTGCTGCCGCGGCGATAATCGTTCTGCTCCATCTCGGCCCTTGAGATCAAGTCGGCCACTTTCTGGTTGACGTAGAGTTGGTCCGCTGTGACCGGTCCGTTCGCATCCTTAAACAGCGATCGATCGAACCTCTGCTTTCCGGCAATGACGGGATCGACCAGCTTAAGATACTGATCGATCTCCGGCGCGGAATGTCCTTCCAACCCCGAAAGCAAAGCTAGTACATCCTTCAAATCGTTGAGGTGCGCGCGTTGCTGCGGCGTGTCCGCTTGGGGCGCGAACTTTTGAATTTTGTCATGCGCACGGTCCTGCCGTTTCGTAAGGGGATTGAGTTTGGCCTGGGCAACAATCATTTCTTCGTATGACCAGCGCATCGCGATGAATTGGCACACAAGTGGCACCTGCAGCTTGCTCTCGGTCTTTCTCGTTTTTTCCGAGTTCGGATGTTCGGAGAACCAGTGGGAAAACGAATAAAGCAGACCGAGGTTCCGGTTCATGTCCTCGTATTTGATGAGGGCGCCGCCCATGATGATTTGCGGGATCAAAACCAGCGGGACGATATTCGCCGCGGTTTTCGGGTCAGCGACTAACGACGAGATGACCAGACCCAACGCCACGCCGCTCATAGCCGTCAGAAACATGATCGCCAAGTCGATCCAGAACATCCCTCGGATTTGGAGAACGAAATTGCCGATCAACACGTAAAGAACACACTGAATCAGCGCAAAGACTCCGAGGGTGATCGTCTTCGAAATCACGTAATACGACAGGCGCACCTTGATGTTGCGCTCGCGTTGCAGCACCGGACGATCCCGAATGATGTCATCCGCGCTGTTTGTGAGCCCGAGAAACATCGCGACGATCAGACCGAGAAACAAGAACGTCGGGATATGATAAGCGGAAGCAAAATCGTACGTACCGGTTTCCGAATAGCGCAAGATCGTTGCAATCAACAGCGCCAGTACGGGTGAAACACCAATCGTGATCACCAGGTTCGCGTGATTGCGCAGTTTGCTGATGAATGCACGCCGTAGCAGCGTGCGAAATTGCGTCCACTCGTCGTGCCACCGCAGCGGAAGGCGCTTTTTTTGGACTGGCGCGACCGGCAAGGGGTCCGCCTCCTCCTGTCGCAGCGAAACTTGTTTTACGTCCTGGATCAATCGGAACGCTTCGTATTTATCGCGCCAGAAGTCCGGCGAGTAACGGCGGGCCGGTACGAGTTGTCCGCGGCTATTTTCCTCGTAGATGACGTCGCCGCTCAAATCGCGCAGCGGCGTCTCAAGCACATCGAAAATGAATTCCGGCCGGGTCGTTCCACACGAGGGACACGCACCCAGTTCAGCACCGAATTGGTGTTGATGCTCCGCCTCCGCGAAATAGCGCAGCGCGTCGGAAGGCGTGCCGAAAAACACGAGCCGTCCACCCTTGTCGAGCAAGATCACCTTCTGAAACATCTGGAAGATTTTCGAGCTGGGCTGGTGAATGGTAACGACGACGATTTTGTTGTGCGCCATGCTCCGAATGATTTCGATCACGTGCTCGGAGTCTTTCGACGAGAGACCGGAGGTTGGTTCGTCAAACAGATAAACGTCGGACATCCCGATCATATCCAGCCCGATGTTGAGCCGTTTCCGCTCGCCGCCGCTGAGCGTCTTTTTCTCGGGACTGCCTACGACCGCATCCCGGCGTTCGCTTAAACCCAGCTCGATTAACTTTGCATCTAACCGCCGGATTCGGTCGCGCTTCGACAGGTGGGGCGCACGGATCGCTGCCGCAAACTGCAAATTCTCACCAATCGTGAGGTGCTCATCGAACGCGTCCTGTTGCGGCATGTAACTGACGTACTGCTTGAGAACGTCAAGGTTTCCGTAGAGAGATTGTCCGTTGAGCAAAACGTCGCCACTGCTCGGCTGGAGCTGCCCGGCAAGCACTCTCATCAGCGTGCTTTTTCCTGCACCGCTTGCGCCCATGACGCAAACGAGCTCACCACGCGTGATGCTGAAGGAAATTCCCTCGAGGCCAATCTCGCCTTTGCCAAAGCGGTGTGTGACTTCGTTCAGTTCGAGAGTGCGAATGATGTTGCGCTCCTCTTCGATGATGCGCTCCAAAAAATTGCATCGCAGGATCTGTCCGACATCGATTCGAATGATGTCGCCGTCCTTGAGTTCTGCGGTCGTGCGGACCGGATGGTCGCCGACCATGATCGGACGGTCCGCTTCAATGACTTCAAGTGTGCCTACTCGCCGATCGTAATCGCAAAAAATCTTCAGCAGCACATCCCCGGCCGTACCCGGAGAAAGCAGGATGTCGTCCGCTTGCAGGCGGCTCGGGTCGTTCGAGACCAGATATTCCGATTTTGACGCTTTCAGTTGGAAACGCCCGCCCAGTGCGCGCGCACGCCGGCGCAGGTCATTCAAATCCAGCTCGGTGTCGTTGTGGAAAACGATCTTGTCTTCCAGTGTCGCGTCGATCTGAGTACCGGCTTTTAGCCGCTTACCCTTGAGCTCTGCATCGATATCGCGCAAGGCCTTGACGCGCACCTTAAGTCCGAACGTGACTCGCAGCGCGCTCTCGCGCGTTCGCGAACGCTCTAATTGCACTTGCTCTGCGTCTTTACTTACCCGAATGAAAATTTCCGGAAGCGATACGTTTTTCTTTGCATTGAAATATTGCGCCAGCTCCTGATAGCTGAGCACCTGGTCGCCGATCAAAATTCGTTGACCGGGATAAATTCGGCAGAAGCCGCCGCGCACCAAAGGTCGACCGCGCACGGAGACGTTCTGGCTGCTGTAGTTTTTCAAGAGAATAAGATCGTGATAGCGAAAGGCCATCAGCCGATCTGTTTCGGCGAGATTCTTGAGCATGATGTCCGCTTTGCTGTCCGCTCCAAAGGAGAGCGACTCCAGCGGCGACGCGCCATGTTGATAGATCGATGGATCGGACTCTTCTGACGCGTTGAGTTGATAAACGATATCGATCGCCTGTGCAGCCATGCCCATCTGCGACATGAACGAATAAAACGCGACGACCTGTTCCTGCTTCAGGCCGGCTTGAGAGATCAGATCATACAATTGTACCCCAAGCATGATTTTGCGTTCGGTGCTCAGTTGCGCGCCAAGCTTTTGCGCCATCGCAGCGAGGTCCTGCTGTTCGTACAGCGCTTGACGGAACAACTGTCGCAGTTCGGAATAAACCGCCTCTGGATAATCGTAACGCAGAAACCCAAGGCTTGAGTCGATCTCTTCCTCCATGATGACGCCGTCGGCCTTGGTGAAACTCGCCAGCACCTGAATCAACAACGGCAGCAGGTTCGGCCCTTCCGAGACACTGCGCGGCTTGCGTAATGCCCGACGCACGAGCCGACGGCCAGTTCGTCGCACACGATACGCCAGCGGGATTACGCGTTGCACGGTGCGGTCGATCTTATCGGCCATCGATGAAACCAGCTCTGTCATGGTACTTTTCGAATGCGAATCTTACGTGAAAGCGCGCAGAGACGCAATGCAGCGCGGCCCCGACTGGTGATCGTGGGCTGCGTGAATATTGGGTGGATCATCCGCTGAGGACATCCACTTTCGCCAACGCTCCGGCGGACGGATCGGAGGCTACAGCATTACCGGTTGGAAAAGTTATAATACCTGGTCCCATTTGCTCTCGTCTTTCAGCATGATCTCTCGCAGAAGACGAATGGGTGGCATTCCATGGCTGAGCAATTCGTGATGAAATTTTTGCAATGAGAAATCGTCGCCCTGTTGCGCCTTGTAGTCGTCGCGCAATTTCAGGATCTGCAATTTGCCCAACGTGTAATTGAGATAGCCCGGGTCGAACGTGGCACGCATGGCTTCCTGACGGGCCGGTTTTTGTTCGTAGTAACAGTTGTCCTGGAAAAATTTGGTCGCCTCGTCAATCGACATGTTTTGCGTGTGCACTTTGATGGACACACATAACCGGCAAAGACGCAGCAGCGCTTCGTCAGCCTGCGCCATGCGATATTTTGCCGCGCGCTTCACATCATCTTCGCTTGGACTCGAGTTGGCCGGGCCGCCGAATCCTTCGTCGATCATCATCTTCTCGCAGTAATGCGCCCAGCCTTCGATAAAGGCGTAGCTACCGAAGATTTTTTCCACTTTGCTGGCAGGCGACGCGTTTAGATGAAGGAACTGCACGTAGTGTCCGGGATAGACCTCGTGAATCGACACAACGTCGGAGGTGTAGTAATTAAAGGCCGTAAGCCATTCCTGCTTTTCTTGGTCCGGCCAATCCCCTTCCGTCGGTGTGACGTAGTAATAAGCCTCGGTAGCGCGTTTCTCGAACGGACCCGGAGTGTCCATCGAGGCAAAGGAGGTAGCACGCAGATATTGCGGGGTCTCTTTTACTTTCGCGCGAATCTCCGACGGAATTCCGACCAAACGACGGCTCACAACGTACTTGCGAAGCTTGTCCAGGTCTTTGGCAATGTCCGGGATCAATTTGTCCGAAGCCGGATGCTCGCCTTGGATTTGCTTGAAAACCTCAATCGCAGGTTTGTTCGGGTCGATCTTTTTCGCGGCCTCGGCGAATGCTTCCTGTTCGGCCTTTAATTGCGCCATGCCGATCTCGAGAATTTTCTGTGGTGGAAGATCGACCAGCTCCGTCTGTGCCAGGAAGCGCCCGAATTTTTTTTCGCCAAGAGCGAACTCAAGTGTGGCTTTGGGAAGTTTCTCCCGTTCCAGCCACGTTGCGTAATCACTCAGCGCGTTTGCGGCTCTGCGATTGGCTGCCTGAAATGCAACGCGGAGCTGCTCGTCTTTGAGGCCACTCACAGCGGCAACGAGATCTTTTTTCAGAAAATCGGCCGAACCCCTGGCGATCTGAATCGCAAGCTCGACGAACGGTTTTGGGAGCTTTTCATCGAGATTTGTTCGCGCCGCGATCAGGATGTTTGGAATTTGTGATTCGATGGCGACAAGGCTGCGGACGCGATCTTCAAGCGGCGCGAAATTCCTTTTGATATAGACGTTCACGTCACCCGCACGCGCATAGACCATCGGGTTTCGGTCGAACATCGCCATGTCCTGCATTTCAAACAGGTCGCGCTTCACCGCTGCCTGCAGAATTCGGAGATCGATGGATTGACGCTGACTCAGTTTCGCTGGATCAAACTTGGCCAGCCGGTCATCGAATCGCCGAAGCCGGGAGAGCTCGGCGTCGAGCGCGAGGCGGCTGTAATCGCTGATTTTGCCATCGTACTCGTGCAGACCGAGAGCAGTTCCCTGGAGCGGGTGCGCGACGAGATACGTCTTCACGTATTCCTCGGCTACCGCTTCGTATTCGGCGTCCTGCGTTTGCCCTGCGAAAACCGCGCTGGCGAGCGAGAGCGCCCCGAACCTAATGAGACGACAGATATGGGCTCTCATTGTCCAAGTCTAGCTACAGACAAGAATGTGCGTTGGGCGTTGCCAAAATCTCCTCATGAGCGATTGTCACATCGCTCTTGGAGGTTCGACAAAACATGAGGCGGGTCGTGATCATTCCATTGCTGGCTTGTGTCCTGTTCGGCGCTATTCCCGGCGCTCTCGCGCAAGAGATGCAGCCGCCAAAGACCGAAGAGGATAACGGCTACTCGCAGATTGCCATTTTCGCAAAGGCCCTGGAGCTGATCCGGCAGGATTACGTGGATCAGAACAAGACCAGCTATCACGATCTAGTTACCGCTGCAATGAAGGGGATGCTTTCGTCACTGGATCCGCACAGCCAGTTCATGGACCCCGATGATTTTCGGGACATGCAGGATGACACGCGCAGCCGCTTCAACGGTCTCGGCATCGAAGTCTCGATGAAAAACGGCCTGCCTACGGTGGTCACGGCGATGGAGGACACGCCTGCCGCGAAGGCGGGAATTCTTTCCGGCGACCAAATATTGCGGATCAATGGCATGTCGACAGAGAGAATGGATCTCCAGGACTCGATCAATGTCCTACGCGGGCCCGCAGGCGCAAAAGTCAGTATGACGCTGTTGCGGCCGTCGACGAAGGAAATCAAGGAGTACACGCTCCAACGCGATGAAATAAAAATCCAAAGTGTTAAGGGAGAAAGATTGCTGCCGCCAGAGCTGACCGGCCCATTCAGGATTGGTTACATCCGACTGATTCAGTTCAACGAACCGACGGCCGAGGAATTATCGAAGGCGATCGATAATTTGCAGAAGCAAGGCATGCAGGCGCTGATACTCGATCTTCGAAATAATCCGGGCGGGCTTTTGAACAGCGCCGTGGATGTGTGCGGTCAATTTTTGCCGCCCAACACAAAAGTGGTATCGACGCAGGGGCGAGTTGCTTCTCAACAGCATGATTACTCTACTTCCGGCGCAAGTAAGCCGCGTCCGAATTTTCCCATGGTGTCGCTTATTAACGAAGGTAGCGCGAGTGGCGCAGAGATCGTTGCCGGCGCGCTTAAGGATTTGCGTCGGGCCGTGCTTGTGGGTGAAACCACTTTTGGAAAAGGTTCCGTCCAGAATGTTCTGCAATTGCCGGACGGTTCCGCGGTGCGTTTTACCACGGCCAAGTACTACACGCCCAGCAGGCAGGTCATTCAAGGTAATGGCGTGACGCCGAATATTCGCGTCGGCATGACCGCCGAACAGGAGCGCGCTCTGTATGCGCTGCGCAACGCAGGGAATGTCAAGCCAGACGACGAGACCAACATCATCAAGACCAAGGATCCACAGATGTTGCGGGCCATTGACGCGTTGAAAGGCGTTATGATTTACGCGCAACAAAGCGCGCCGAAGGCGGAAGCGGTAAAGAAATAGTAGCTTCTCTCATTCCGAGCGGCGTCGAGGAATCTCTGATTTTCTTCTGATGTGCCGCGCGCAGTGTAAGTTCGAGAGATGTCTCGACTTCGCTCGACATGACAGTGCTGGCATTAGAAACCTCCTGTGACGAGACGGCAGTAGCGATTTTGCGTGGCCATCGTTCCGGCGACGAGTTGCTTGCAAGCGAAGTCGCATCGCAGGTCGCTGCCCATGAGAAATACGGCGGGATCGTACCGGAGATCGCGTCGCGCAATCATCTGATCTACGCGCCGCGGCTACTCGATCGCGCTGCGAGCGCAGCGAAAACTCGGTTCTCAGAAATCGATGCGTTCGCTGCCACCAGTGGTCCCGGTCTGGCCAGTTCGTTGATGATCGGGGCGTCAATTGCGAAGGGATTGGCAATCGGCTTCGGCAAACGCTACCTGGGTGTCAATCATCTCGAAGGACATTTGCTGTCGCCTTTTTTCGGTGTCGAAAAGAATGGTGACAACGTCATTAAGCCAAATGTGTCGCTCATCGTTAGCGGCGGGCACACAATGCTGGTCATCGTCTGCGGCCTAACGAATTATCAAGTCATCGGCCACACCGTTGACGATGCTGCGGGCGAAGCATTCGACAAAGTAGCCAAAATGATCGGATTCGGTTATCCCGGCGGCCCGGAAATTGAAAAGCATGCGCGCGGGGGCAATCCGAAACGTTTTGATTTTCCACGCAGCATGCTCGGCTCACAGAATTTCAGCTTCAGCGGATTAAAGACTGCGGTGCGGTACTTGTTGCCAAAAATCGGGCCTGGTGAAGAACGGCGTCTGACACAGACGCCCTACAATTTGAATGACCAAACACTGCGCGATCTTTGCGCATCTTTTCAGCAGGCAATCATTGACGTGCTCGTGACAAAGACAATCGCGGCGGCGCAAAAATATCGTGTGGATCTCGTGACGATAAGCGGCGGCGTCAGTTGCAATCAGGAATTACGCCGCCAAATGCGCGACGCGAGCAGCCGCAAAGGAATCGAATTCAAAAGCGCCGAGCCGTGGCTGTGCACCGATAATGCCGCCATGATCGCATTTGCTGCGTTGTTGCGATTGCGCGCTGGATTTGAATCGCACGTGACCGAGGAGATTGATCCAAATTTGGCGCTCGCCTTGTAGTCGCTTCGCTGTGCGAAGCGTTCTGGATGCATTTCTCGCCTTCCACGTGCCGCGCCGGCCTACAGGGCGACGGCCACAGAATCAGTACTCACGCTCGAGCAGATAATTCGCTAACGCATGCAGCGCTTCAGCGTCGCGATTACTAAAAATCGACAAGGCATTGTGCGCTTCGCGCGTGAGCCGCTTGGCTTCGGCGCGCGATTTTTCCAAGCCGATCACCGCAGGATAAGTCGCTTTCTTTGCCGCTACATCTTTGCCAGCGCTTTTGCCGAGGATCTCCGAGGTCTGCGTTACGTCGAGAATGTCGTCGATGATTTGGAAAGCGAGCCCCAGTCGTTGCCCGAACCGTGTGATCGCGGAAAGCTTTCTAGCATCCGCATTGGCGCTCATCGCACCCAGACGCACTGAGCTTCTTAAAATCGCAGCGGTTTTGTTCTCGTGAATGAACTGTAACTCGCGTCGTTTCACATTTTTGCCTTCGGCTTCGAGATCGGCCACCTGACCGGCGATCAGTTTTTGGCTACCTGCCGCGACTGCGATTTCGCGCAACAGCGTTGACATATCGTAACGCCGGCTTGGCTTGGCGTGTGAAACAATTTCGAACGCGATGGTTAATAGAGCGTCACCCGCGAGCACGGCGATCCCTTCGCCAAAGACCTTGTGGCAGGTGGGACAGCCGCGCCGAAAATCATCGTTGTCCATACTGGGAAGATCATCGTGCACCAGCGAGTACGTGTGGATGCATTCAAGCGCGCACGCGAGCGGAAGCGCATCGTCGATCCTGCCACGACAAGCTTCCGCCGCAGCCAGACACAGAATCGGCCGCAAACGTTTGCCGCCGGCAAACAAACTGTAGCGCATCGCCCGGTGAAGCGTCGCGGGCTTCCTATTCGCCTTCGGCAAATAGCGGTCCAGGGCGCGGTCGATCAGCTTCTGGCGCGTGACGAGATAGCTTTTGAGATTCACGTGAGAAAACGGCTGCTGAATTGCTCGATTCTTAATACTCGATAATGCAACCCCGCGCAGAGTGTCCAGCAGCATCCAGAATCAACGTAGTTCCTTGTTAACCGCAATTTGATGATCGCGGCCTAAGTTTCCTCGGGGTGGCGTGTCTTCTTCTTTGGAGGAATAGACATGAATCCCGCATTCATTTACCGACAGCACGGCCGATCCATCTTTTGGATCGCATTTATGAGCGCGCTAGCGATTCACCTCGGCGCGGTTGCGCTCGCGAAAACCAAATCACCGCCCGCTACGCTAGAAGATTTCAACCCACCGGGTGATGTCGAGCTCATTGATACTGGCGAACCGGAGCCTGCGTTGCTGGAGGAATCGGCCACGCCTCCGCCGTTAGAGCAGATTCACCCGGATCAGGACAGTTTTCCGGAGGAGAATCTCACGCCTCCACCAGTTCGCGCGCATCGCAAGGCACAGCCAGCATCCCTTGTCAGAGGAACAACGGCCTCGTTGCGTTCGGTGAAAGCAATGGTGGCGTATGCGCCGCGCCCAGTTTATCCGTACGAAGCCCGCCGCCAACGAGTGACAGGATCGGGCGTTGCGTTGCTCACCGTCGATCGAACCTTGGGCACTGTGACTGATGTCCTAATGGCGCAGAGCTGTGGCAACGCCATTCTAGACAATTCAACGCTCGATACGCTTCGAAGATGGCGTTTCAAGCCCGGGAGTGCGGCCAGGGTCCAAGTGCCGATCACGTACACGCTTATGGGCGTTTCGTATTAGCGTTAACCGTTGGTGCATGTGTTATCTTCTGCGCTCGTCGGAAGGACATCAGATCCGATGCGAAGCCGCAGAACAGCCAAAGAGGAGGAATTCGAGGAAATTGTACATCGATTCGAAATTCCGCTTCTTCAATACGCTCGACGCATAACTGGTGACAGGGAACAGGCGAGAGATGTTGTTCAGGAGACATTCGTCAGGTTTCAGCGTAACGGCGCGCTACGGCGCGAAGATGAGCCGGCAACCTGGCTATTTACGGTTTGCCGAAATGCAGCGCTCAACGTTTGCCGAAAAGAGAGGCGAATGATGTACGTCGACGAGGAAGTGATTGAAGCGCGCGAAAGCGAGCAACCCATGCCCTTTGATCAGCTCGAACAAAAGGAAGCGACTGGATTCCTGTTGCGGATTGTCGGCACCCTGCCGCCGCGGCAGCAGGAAGTGATTCAACTCAAATTCCAAAACGATCTCAGTTACCAACAGATCGCGGAGATCATGCAGACAACCGCCAATAATGTGGGAGTACTGCTTCATACAGCGCTAAGGACGTTGCGACAGCGTTACGCTCATGTTGCCGGAGATTTCATCCCATTTAAACCAAAGCCAAATGATCAAGAATGAATGTTGATGACCCGAAGCTGACAGCATACGCACTAGACGAACTGGACGAGTCAGAACGATCGGCAATTGCTCATGCAGTCGCTGATTCTCCGGAAGTGCAGCGGATCGTCGCCGAGACACAAGATCTCGCGCGCGCCTTGAGATCGCAGTATCGGCTCGAGTTGCAGCGAGAACTGATCGCGCGGGGAAACCTCACGGCGATTCACGGCGATGCTTTTTGGTCAAAAGCCGGCCCGCTTGCGATTGCAGCACTCCTCGCCGTTTTAGCTGTGGTTGGGGCTGTTGTGTTCAGTAGTAACGAGTCGCGTATCTCTACACCAACGGGATCGTCTTTATCGCGTGACTTAGCTGGGGAGCACGCGAATCAATTTGCTCCAGTCGAGGCAGAGGACGGTGCGCGGCCTAGCCAATATGAAAAGTTCGAGGCTGACGCTGGTCCATATGCTTTTACTGGCGAGCGGCCGTTTGTGTCAGTGATGAGCAGACCTTGGTCGAGTGTACCGCT
>Ga0209056_10001878_pt1 | contig 22988 bp, 21 predicted proteins | sample GraSoiAngelo_114_FD_185876 | JGI IMG/M metagenome (GOLD analysis project Ga0209056, IMG submission 185876) | Grasslands soil microbial communities from the Angelo Coastal Reserve, California, USA - 14_0903_13_40cm (SPAdes) (version 2) | ecosystem: Environmental > Terrestrial > Soil > Grasslands... | reverse complement strand
ACCGTGGTTCGTGCGATGGCTTCGCCCGCGCGACCTGGCGTGGGACTCGGCCGCTATCGTGTGACCGGTGAGGGGTGCCGGGGGGAGCGACGCCGCTTGTATCTTGAGAGTGGCGTGGCAGACCGACTCGCCGGAGGTTGGCGCACAGACCGTGGGGGAGTGAGGGTCGCCACGCTGCATCCTCCAGAAAGCCCGAACAGTTGCCAGGGCCAGGGAGCCCGCATCGACAAGCTCGGGCGAAAGGAGCGGCGATGACCGAGGCGGGCGGCTTCGTGGGGATCGACGTAGCGAAGGCGGAGCTGGAAGTCGTGGTGCGGCCAAGTGGGGCGCGGTGGACCGTGACCAACAACCCTGCCGGGCTCGCGCAGTTGCAGGAGCGGCTGCAGGCGTCGGCGCCTTCGCTGATCGTGCTGGAGGCGACCGGCGGGTACGAGGTGGCGGTGGTGGCCGCGCTGGCGACGGCCGCGCTGCCCGTGGTGGTGCTCAATGCGCGGCAGGTACGCGACTTCGCCCGAGCCACCGGCCGGTTGGCGAAGACGGATGCGATCGACGCTGGCGTGTTAGCGCACTTCGCCGAGGTGGTGCGGCCGCCGGTGCGGCCGCTGCCGGATGCGATGACGCAGAGCCTGCAGGCGTGGCTCATGCGGCGGCGGCAGCTCGTGGAAATGCTGCTCGCGGAAGAGCAGCGCCGGAGCCGGGCCCCGCGGCCGATCCAGCGGCAGATCGACCAGCACGTGCGGTGGTTGCGCGCGCAGCTGGGCGCCGTGGAGAAGGATTTGGCGCAGACGCTACGGGAGAGTCCGGTGTGGCGGGAGAAGGATAACCTGTTGCGCAGCGTGCCCGGCGTGGGGCCAGTGTTGACCACCACGCTGTTGGGGGATGTCCCGGAGTTGGGGCAGCTCAACCGCAAGCAAATCGCCGCGCTCATCGGCGTGGCGCCGCTCAATCGCGACAGCGGCACCTACCGCGGCCGCCGTGCCGTGTGGGGCGGGCGCGCCCGCGTCCGCGCCACCCTCTACATGGCGACGTTGACGGCCGCGCGGTACAACCCGGTGATTCGCGCGTTCTACGAACGGCTGGTCGCGGCCGGGAAACCGAAGAAGGTCGCCCTGACGGCGTGTATGCGGAAGCTCCTGACGATCCTCAACGCGATGATCGCGCGACGGACGGCGTGGAAGCCGCCCGCCGCGGTTAGTGCTTGACAGGGGAGACAGTTACTCCCCCCGAATTTCCCCCACCGGAACCCCTCTCGGTCTAATCAATAGATCGTTGCGCCGGCGAAGCCGGCGCTCGAACAACCCACCGGGAGAGCCGCGAGGCGGCGGCCTCGCGGGTGCGCGAGCTCGTGATAAGTTAAGGGGCCATGTCCGTGCAGCGCACGCCGATGACCCGCCCCGGCTACGAGCGGCTCCGCGACGAGCTCGACCGGCTCAAGCGTTTCGACCGGCACGCCATCACCAAGGCGATCGCCGAAGCACGGGCGCACGGCGACCTCTCGGAGAACGCCGAGTACCACGCCGCGCGCGAGAAGCAGAGCTTCATCGAGGGCCGGATCGCGGAGCTCGAGGCGAAGGTCGGAAACGCCGAGGTCATCGATCCCCCGACCGCGGGTGATCGCGTCACCTTCGCCTCGACGGTGCTGCTCGAGGACGAGAGCGGCAAGGAGATCCGCTACCAGATCGTGGGCTCGGACGAGACCGAGCCCGCCCGGGGACGCATCTCGATCCTGTCGCCGCTGGCGCGCACGCTCATCGGCAAGAGCGTCGGCGACCGGGTGACCGCGCAGCTCCCCGGCGGCAAGAAAACGTTCGACATCATCAAGGCGAACTTCCCGTGGACGGACTGAGGCGCTAGCATGCCGAACGTGCGTGTCGACGGCGTCAACCTCTACTACGAGGAGTCGGGTCAGGGCCTGCCACTGGTCTTCGTCCACGAGTTCGCGGGCGATCACCGGAGCTGGCACCTGCAGATGCGCTTCTTCTCCCGCCGCTACCGGGCGATCGCCTTCAACGCCCGCGGCTATCCGCCGTCCGACGTTCCCGACGACGTGAAGGCCTACTCGCAGGACCGCGCCGCCGAGGACATCCGGGGACTGCTCGACGGCCTGAAGATTCAGAAGGCCCACGTCTGCGGTCTCTCGATGGGCGGCTACGCGACCTTGCACTTCGGCCTCAGGCATCCGGACCGCGCCCTCTCGCTCGTCGTCGCCGGCGCCGGCTACGGCAGCGTGCCGGGCGACCGCGAGAAGTTCCGTCGGGACACCGAGGTGGTCGCGCGGCGCTTCGAGGAAGACGGGATGGAGCGGACCGCCGCGATGTATTCCCGCGGCCCGACGCGCGTCCAGTTCATGGACAAGGATCCGTTCGGCTGGCGGGAGTTCCACGCGCAGCTCGTGGAAGGATCGGCCCGCGGCCACGCCCTCACGCAGCGGGGCGTGCAGATGCGGCGGCCGTCCATCCTCGACCTCGGGCCGGCGCTCGAGAAGCTCGACGTGCCGACGCTGATCATGACCGGCGACGAGGACGACCCGTGTCTCGAGCCGGGCATTTTCATGAAGCGCAAGATCCCGACGGCGGGGCTCGTCGTCCTGCCGAAGTCGGGCCACACGATCAACCTGGAAGAGCCCGAGGCATTCAATCGCGCCGTGCTCGATTTCCTCACGGCGGTGGACGCGGGGAAGTGGACGCGACGCAATCCCGCTTCCCAGACGGGCTCGGCCGTCCTTCCCGCGGAGACACGCTGATGCCACTACCCCTCGAAGGCTACACGGTCCTCGATCTCACCCGCGCCCGCTCCGGCCCGACCGCGGTTCGCCAGCTCGCCGACATGGGCGCCAACGTCATCAAGGTCGAAGCGCGCGAGGAGATGGAGGGCGACTCCACGGCGCTCGGCTTCGACTTCCTGAACCTGCACCGGAACAAGCGTTCGATGACGCTCGACCTCAAGCATCCGCGCGGTGTGGAGATCATCAAGAAGATCGCCGCGCGCGCCGACGTCGTCGTCGAGAACTTCCGGCCGGACGTCAAGAAGCGGCTCGGCATCGACTACGAGGCGCTGTCGAAGGTCAATCCGCGGCTCGTGTACGGCTCGATCTCGGGCTTCGGGCAGACCGGGCCGTACGCCGAGCGGCCGGGCTACGACCAGATCGCCCAGGGCATGGGCGGGCTCATGTCCATCACCGGGTTGCCCGGCCAAGGGCCCGTGCGCGTGGGCATCCCGGTGGCGGATCTCACCTCCGGGCTCTACCTCGCCCAGGGCATCCTGGTCGCCTTGCTCGAGCGTGAGCGCTCCGGGAAGGGGCAGTGGGTGCACACCTCGCTCCTGCAGGCGATGGTGACCATGCTCGATTTCCAGGCCGCGCGCTGGCTCGTCGACCGCGAGATCCCGCCCCAGGCGGGCAACGATCACCCGACCGGCATTCCGACGGGCGTCTTCACGACCTCGGATGGCCACATCAACATCGCCGCGTCCGGCCAGACGATGTACCGGAGGCTCTGCACCGCGATCGGCGCGCCGGAGCTGATCGACGACCCGCGCTTCAAGACGCTGGCCGATCGGTCGAAGAACCGCAAGGCGATGAACGCCGAGCTGGACAAGGTGCTCGTGAAGAAGCCGAGCGCCGAGTGGATCGAGGCGCTCAACCGCGCCGGGGTGCCTTCGGGACCGATCCTCAACGTGAGGGAGGTCTTCGAGAACGAGCAGATCCGGCACCTGGGCATGGCCCAGGCCGTGCGACATCCTGAGCGCGGGGAGATGCTGGTCCAGGGGCTCCCGGCGACGCTCTCGCGCACGCCGGGCGCGATTCGCCGCGCCGCCCCCACGCACGGCGAGCACACCGACGAGATCCTGCGCGAGCTTGGGTACACCACCGAGGAGATCGCCGCCCTCCGCAAGGACGCGGTCGTCTAGCCGCGCGCGCGGTCCGCAAGCGCTCCGGCCCGGAAACCTGGTGGACATGGAGAACAAAGTGATCAGCACGCTCCGGAGCCCCGGCGCGGAGCGCTGACCGATGAGGGAGGACGCCGCGTGAACGGCAGACGAGCGCTGACCGGCTGGGTCGTGTGGACGCTCATCGGCGTGGTGCTGTGGGCCCTCCCCGCGAACGGCCTCGTCGGGAGAGCCGAGGCCCAGCAAAAACCCGAGGGCGAGATGCGCTGGGCGCTGTACGTCACGGTGCCCCCGGCCTGGCTCGATCCGGGAGAGGTGCACGGCTTCATCACGCCATTCTGGGTGCTGTACGGCCTTCACGATGCCCTCGTGAAGCCGATGCCCGGCAACCTCACGACGCCGAGTCTGGCCGAGTCGTGGACGATCAGTCCCGACCACCGGGTCTACGATTTCAAGCTGCGTCAGGGGCTCAAGTTCCACAACGGCGACCCCTTCACCGCCGAAGACGTGAAATTCAGCTTCCTGCGCGCCAAGAGCTCCCGAATCCTCAAGGAGAAGGTCCGCGAGGTCGAGATCGTCGATCCGTATCGGGTGCGATTCCATCTCCACGAGCCGTTTCCGGACTTCATGGCCTTTTACGGGACGCTCGCGACCGCGTCGAGCTGGGTGGTGCCCAAGAAGTACATCGAGAAGGTCGGCGACGACGGGTTCAAGAAGCAGCCCGTCGGGCTCGGACCCTACAAGTTCGTGAGCAACTCGCCCGGCGTCGAGATCGTCATGGAAGCCAACGAGAGCTACTGGCGCAAGATGCCCTCGGTGAAGCGCCTCGTCTTCAAGAGCGTCCCGGAAGCCACCACGCGAGCGGCCATGCTGAAGAAGGGGGAAGTCGACATCGCCTATCTCCTGGATGCGCCGACCGCGCTGGAGCTGAAGCGGGACCCGAATCTCAGGCTGGCGTTCTCGGGGGCCATCGGGATCCACTTCCTCGACTTCTTCGACCAGTGGGATCCCAAATCGCCGTGGGCCGACAAGCGGGTGCGGCTCGCCGCCAACTACGCGATCGACCTCCGGTCACTGAACGAGGCGGAGAACCTGGGAGCGTCGCGCCTCACGGGTAGCCTCGTCCCGAGGAAATTCGAGTTCGCGCTGGCCATCGAGCCGTATTCCTACGACCCGGCGAAGGCGAAGCAATTGTTGGCCGAGGCGGGCTATCCCAACGGCTTCGACGCCGGCGACTTGTATCCGTATCCGCCCTACTTCTCCCTGGGCGAGGCGGTCGCCACGAATCTCGCCGCCGTCGGTATCAAGACGAAGTTCCACACCATGGAGCGCGCGACGTTCCAGACCGCGTGGCTGTCGAAGAAGCTGCGGGGGATCTGTGTCTGCATTCACGCGACCTATGGCAACGCGGCCTCGCGAATGGCGGAGTTCGTCCCGAGCGACGGATCCTTCTCGCGGGGCGCCGATCCGGACGTGGACGTCCTCTACAAGCAGCAGGCGCGGGAGACGGATCGGAAGAAACGCGAGGCGATGCTCTCCCAGATCCAGCAGCTCCTCCACGAGCGGGTGAGGTTTGGCCCGATGTGGGAATACATCTGGCCGAGCGGCATCGGACCTCGGGTGGCGGAGCCAGCGCTGCTGAAGATCGACCCATACCCCTGGTCCGCGCCCCTGGAGGACGTGGCCCTCAAGAAGAAGTGATCAGCCCGCGTGCCGGCGAGGGACTAGCGGAGCGCGTCGCGTAGCTCGCGCGTGAGGACCTCGACGGTCCCGCGCGTGCCGCCGGCGAGCTTCAGCTTCCACTCGCCCTCGGTCTCGAAGCGCCGGTCGCGCAGCCGCTCGCCCCAGGGCTTGATCGCCTCGCGAATCGCGTTGAGGTCGAACGGATCGCGGCGCAGCTCGCGGGCGCGCGCCATCACGTCGGGCGCGGCCCGGATGAACGCGCGGAGCGCGGCGCCGGTCTTGATCGAGTACTTGCGGCCGGCCCACGCGGCCGGGAAGGTGGTCGAGAGGGCCTTGATGTAGTTCAGGAAGAAGCGCTTGGCCCCGCCCCGCAGCTCCTGCAGCTTGCCGCCGCTGCCGACCTTCTCGACGGTCTCGAAGAAGTCCACGATCTCCTCGGCCAGCGGGGCCTGGCTCACGCGACCACGCCCGGTGCCGAGCATCTTGATCTCGCCGTGGAGCGGCGAGGTATCGTCCTCGTTGAGCGAACGGATCACGTCGTGCGCGAGCGCCTGGTTCGCGTCGGGGTAGAGCTTGCGGCCCGCCAGGCTGATGATGTGCGACGGGTTCAGCCGGGTGTGCTTCGCGTTGATCGTGACGAAGAGCTCGACGATCTGGCGGGCGTCGAGCGAGTCGAACAGCACCGCCGGGACCTCGATGGTCATGTTCTCGCCCGCCTGAGAGAGCGCGTGCAGCGCGAGAAGCCGATGCTGGCCATCCAGCACGCGCAGCACCCCGTGCTCCTCGGGGATCTGCAGCAGACCGAGGTCGTGCTGGCCGGCGACGGGCGTGAAGGTGAATCGCTTCTCCGAGGTGATGATGACAGCGCCCGGGATGGCGGGGAGCGTCGCCGCGTCCTTGCACTCGCGATAGTAGGCGACCAGCTCGTCGATCTTGCGGCGGATCACCGGCCGCTGGTAGGCCGCCTCGCTCTCGCCGATCCGCTTTTCGAGACTGTCCCAGTTGACGCGCGACCGGTTCATCCGTGTCTTCTTCGCGGGCTCGTTCTTCGGACCGCCGGAGTAGCCGAGGACCTCGAACTTCACTAACCGATCGATATCCTTGGCGGAAAGCCCTGCCTGGTAGAACTCGACCCCGAACTGTTTCACGCGGCGAGTCGGGACGGTAATCATGGGCCTCGGAGTCTAACTGATCGGCAAACCCCTGTCAATAGAGGGGTTTTCAGCCATTTGGACACCTGAAGTTCGGTAAGATCACCCCGTGAGCGGCCCGGCCATCGCCCTCGTCGTCTGCGCCGCGGTGCTGCACGCCATCTGGAACGCTCTGGCCAAGCGCGCGGACAACCAGTTCGTCTTCCTCTGGTCCTCCGTGTCGCTCGCGACCCTGCTCTTGTTGCCGGCGGGCCTGGCGCGGCTTCCCGCCGAGGGCACACCGGCGGCCGGCCTGCCATTCGTCGCCGCGAGCGTGGCCATTCATGCCCTGTACTTCTACGCGCTCGGCCGCTCGTACCGGCACGGTGATTTCTCGCGCGTCTACCCGATGGCGCGGGGGCTCGGCGTCGCGCTCGTTCCACTCGTTGCGCTGCCCGTCTTCGGTGAGCGCCTGTCGTGGCTCGGCGCGCTAGGGGTGGGCTTCGTCGTCCTCGGGATCGCTGCGTTGAGCGTCACTCCCTCCGCGCTGCCCGTGAACGGGCTCGGCACGGGGACCGCGTGGGCGCTCGTGACGGGACTGACCATCGCGGCCTACTCGCTGGTCGACAAGGCCGGCGTCGCCCGCCTCCATCCGATGCCCTACATCGCGCTCATGGGGCTCGGGCTGAGCGCGCTGCTCGCCCCCGTCGTCCTCTCGGATCGCCCCGCGATCGCCCGCGAGTGGCGCCGCCACTGGCGGGCGATCCTCGTCGCCTCCGCGATGAACCTGACGAGCTATCTGCTCGTGCTCTTCGCCTTCCGCCTCTCGAAGGTGGGCTACGTGGTGGCGGCGCGTGAGCTCTCCATCCTCTTCTCGGCGTTCATCGGGAGTCTCTGGCTCCGCGAGGGGCGGCTCGGTCCCCGGCTCGCCGGCGCCTCCGTCGTGCTCGCCGGCGTGGTCTGCATAGCGGTCGCGCGCGAGTAGTCGGAGGGGACCGTGACGGTGCGGTTGTCCTCGGCGCGGCCTATGTGAGGCCGAAGGTGTCCACGGCCAGTCCCGCGATGTGGCGTCCGATCGCGAGCGAGGCGGTGGCACCGGGGGAGGGCGCGTTGAGGACGTGGATCGCGTCCGCCTCGGCGACGATGCGGAAGTCGTCGACCAGCGAGCCGTCGGGGCTCACGGCCTGAGCGCGGACGCCGGCACCGCCGCGTGTGACGTCCTCGGGGCGCAGCGCGGGCACGAGACGCTGGAGCGCGTGCACGAAGGCCCCCTTGCTGAGCGACCGGTACATCTCGTAGCTTCCCATGCGCCAGTAGCGGCGAGCCATCTGCCAGAAGCCGCGGTAGGCGAGCGTCCCCGCCAGCTCCCCCGGGCTCACACGGCCAAGGCGGTAGCCCTCGCGCGCGAACGCGAGCACGGCGTTCGGACCTGCCTCGACCTCGCCGTGCACGGTGCGCGTCAGGTGGACGCCGAGGAACGGGAATTCGGGATCGGGGACGGGATAGATGAGCCCGCGAACAATATCCTGGCGCTCCGGCCGGATCATGTAGTACTCGCCGCGGAAGGGGATGATCTGCACGTCCACACGGGCACCCGCCATCCGCGCGACGATGTCCGAGTAGAGGCCGGCGCAGTTCACGATTCGCCGGGCCCGCACGACGGCGCGCGGTGTGGCGATGTCGATCGCGCCGGCGGAGCGCGCGATCGACGTCACGCGGGCGCCCGTCTCGATCACGACGCCACGGGCGGTCAGATCTCGCGTCATCGCCGCGGCAACCTCTTTGTAGTCGACGATCGCGGTCGACGGGGACCGGATCGCGCGGAGCGCGCTTGCGTGCGGCTCGATCTCCCTGAGCTGCGCCGGGTCCATCATCTCGACCGGCACGCCATTGGCGACCCCGCGCTCGTAGAGGGTCTTCAGACGCGGCAGCTCGGCCTGGCTGGTCGCGACGATCACCTTGCCCACGTGATCGACGCGGATCCCGTGCGTCCGGCAGAATTCGAGCATCAGCGCCTTGCCCTCGACACAGAGCTTGGCCTTGTAGGATCCCGGCTTGTAGTAGATGCCGGAGTGGATGACGCCCGAGTTGTTGCCGGTCTGGTGCGTGGCGAGCTTGGCTTCCTTCTCGAGGATGACGAGCCGCGCCCCCGGCGAGCGCTCGCCGAGCGCGCGCGCGGTGGCGAGGCCGACGATGCCGCCTCCGATGATCGCGATGTCGTAGGAGTTTTCCATGGCCCATCATTGATAGAATCTGGCACGACTGCTGTCAAGCCTGGACGCCGACAGCGCCGGGAGGTGTTTTCGTGGCCGGTAAATACTTCGAGGAGCTCGAGATCGGACAGACCTTCCGGCACCAGCCCGGACGCACGGTCACCGAGGCGGACAACGTGTGGTTCTCCTGCCTCACGATGAACCCGCAGTCCCTGCACGTGGACTTTCACGCGGCGGCGAAGGCCGAGTTCGGCAAGCCACTGGTGAACAGCCTCTTCACGCTCGGCGTCGCCGTCGGTCTTTCGGTCGGCGAGACGACGCTCGGCACGACGGTGGGGAACCTCGGGTTCGAGAAGGTCGAGTTTCCCAAGCCCGTCTTCCACGGCGACACGATCTACTCGGAAACCGAGGTGGTGGACAAGCGCGAGTCCCGCTCGCGCCCGCAGTGGGGCATCGTCACGTTCGTGCACCGCGCTCGGAACCAGCACGACGAGGTCGTGATGGTGGCGCGGCGCAACGCGATGATGCGCAAGCGGAGCGCCTGAGGGTGGCGCGGCGGCGCCGGTCGCTCCACTTCGTGCCGGGTGGCAACGACCGGATGCTCGCCAAGGCCCTCACGTTGCCGGCGGACGGCCTCATCCTCGACCTCGAGGACGCGGTGGCGCCCGACCGCAAGGCGGCGACCCGAGGCGTGGTCAGCGAGTGGCTCGGACGGAAGGACTTCGGCGGTCGCGAGCGCTGGGTGCGGATGAATCCGATCGCGACGGGTCTCGGGCAGGCCGACATCGAAGAAACCCTCGCGGCGCGCCCGGACGGCTACGTCGTGCCGAAGCCCGGCAGCGCGGCCGACATCCGCGAGGTCGCCCGGATCCTGGACCGGCTCGAGCAGCGCCACGGGATCCCGAACGGCGCGACGCGGCTCACGCTGATCGCCACCGAGACGCCGGCGGGCCTGCTGAACATCCGCGAGATCGCGACGGCCACGCCACGGACGGTGGCGATCTCCTGGGGCGTCGAGGACCTCGGCGCGGCGATGGGGCTCGGCCGGGTCCGGGACGCCGGGGGGCGGTACCTCGACATCCCACGGTACGCGCGCGTCATGTGCGCCGTGGTCGCCGCCGCTGCCGGCGTGGAGGCGATCGACACGGTCTACACAGACATCGCGGACCTCGATGGCCTCCGGCGCGAGTGCGAGGACGGGGTGGCGATGGGCTTCACCGGGAAGATCTCCATCCATCCCAATCAGATCCCCGTGATCAACGAGGTCTTCACGCCGCCGAAGGAGGCCATCGACGAAGCGCGAGAGCTGGTTGTCGCGTTCGAAGAGCACGCGCGGCGCGGCGTCTACGCCTTCACCTTCAGGGGCCAGATGGTGGACGCCCCGCACCTCAGCCACGCGAAGAAACTCCTGGCCCGCGCCGGCGCCGAGTGAATCCTCCGGGCGCGAACCCCCTGAAGGGGTTGGGGGGCCATGTCGGGGCTCCCCAACGCCTGTTGAGAAATCGTGGGGCGCCCCGGCTCCGCCGGGGCGGCTCCGAGCGCGGGGGGCTTGGGGGGCCCTTCGAGGCCCCCCAACTGTATTGACGGCGCTGGTTCTCTCGACTCCGGCGTCGGTTGATACCGCGCCGCTCCGCCTCGAGACTCGCCCGGTGCCCTCGCCGGCGCCCGACGAGATCCTCGTGCGCGTGAGCGCGTGCGGCGTGTGCCGTACCGACCTGCACATCGTCGAAGGCGAGCTGCCGCTCGTCCGCTCGCCGATCGTGCCGGGCCATCAGATCGTCGGCTGCGTCGAGCGGGTCGGCCGGAGCGCGCGGCGCTTCCAGCCTGGCGAGCGCGTGGGCATCGCGTGGCTCCGACAAACGTGTGGAACCTGCGACGCGTGCCGCGGCGGGCGCGAGAACCTGTGCGAGGGCGCCGAGTTCACTGGGTATCACGCCGACGGTGGCTTCGCCGACTACGCGGTGGCCTCCGAGGCGTTCGCCTACGCGATTCCACCCGTGTTCGGCGACGCCGAGGCCGCCCCGCTGCTCTGCGCCGGTATCATCGGCTACCGGGCTCTCCGGCGCAGCGAGGTGCGCCCGGGGGGCAAGCTCGGCGTCTACGGGTTCGGCGCCTCGGCCCACGTGACGCTCCAGGTGGCACGCGCTCGTGGCTGCGAGGTATTCGTGTGCACGCGAGGGGCGTCCCACCGTGAGCTCGCGCTCCGGCTCGGCGCGACCTGGGTCGGCGATGTCGGCGACACGATGCCCGCGAAGATGGACGGCACGATTCTCTTCGCTCCGGCCGGCGCGCTGGTGCCGGTCGCGCTCCGGAACCTGGCGCGCGGCGGGACGCTCGCGCTCGCCGGCATCTACATGACGGCGGTGCCGCCGCTCGACTACGAGCGCGACCTCTTCTACGAGCGGAACGTTCGGAGCGTGACCGCCAACACCCGGGCCGACGGCGAGGAGCTCCTGGCGGAGGCGGCGAGGATCCCGGTCCGCACCACGACGACGACGTTTCCGCTGGAGGAGGCGAACCGCGCGCTCTTCCTGCTCAAGCGCGGCGGGTTCGCGGGCGCGGGCGTGCTCTTGACCGCCTCGGGTTCTCGCGTATGATCTCCGCACTGTTGTAGCGGATGGGCGAGGCCGGAGCACACACCGAGAGTGGCCTGACACAGACACGTTCTGCGAGGTTCCGATGAGCGATCAAGAAGATCTTCTGCGGCGCGCTGCAGACGTCTTGCCGGGTGGCGTGCTCGGCAGTCACCGAAGCGGTCCCGGGCTCGAGTTCGTCGTCCGGGAAGGTCGGGGCGCGTACCTCTGGGACATGAGCGGGCGGCGCTATCTCGACTACCTCCTAGGCTCGGGCCCGATGCTCCTCGGCCACGCTCATCCCGCCGTCGTCGAGGCGGTCGAGCGGCAGATGGCCCGCGGCACCTCGTATTTCCTCTTGAACGAGCCGGCCATCCAGCTCGCCGAGGAGATCGTCCGGGCCGTCCCCTGCGCCGAGCAGGTGCGCTACACATCGAGCGGCTCGGAAGCGACGTTCTTCGCCCTGCGAGTCGCGCGCGCCTTCCGGAAACGCGACAAGATCATGAAGTTCGAGGGCGGCTTCCACGGCACGCACGACTACGCGCTCATGAGCGTCGTGCCGCGGTCGCCCAAGGCGTTTCCAGCACCCATGACCGACTCGGCCGGCGTCCCGCACGCGCTCGAGGGCGAGGTCCTGATCGCCCCCTACAACGATCTAGCGACCGCGGAGGCGCTCATCGCCGCCCACCACGACGAGCTGGCCGCCGTGCTCATCGAGCCCTACCAGCGCACGATCGTGCCGGCTCCGGGGTTCCTCCAGGGGCTGCGCACGGCGACGCGCCGCTACGAGGTGCCCCTCGTCTTCGACGAGATCGTCACGGGCTTCCGCTTCGCCTATGGCGGGGCGCAGGAATACTACGGCGTCGTGCCCGACCTCGCCGCCTACGGCAAGGTGGTGGCTGGCGGGTTCCCGTTGGCCTGCGTCGCCGGGCCCAAAGCGATCATGCGTCACTTCGACGCCTCGCTCGAGGGCACGCCGGACTACGTCTGGCAGGCCGGGACCTTCAACGGTAACGCGATCGCGTGCGCCGCGGGCCTGGCGACTCTCGCCGAGCTCCGGAAGCCAGGCGCGTACGAGCGGCTCTTCCGGACCGGAACGCGGCTCCGCGACGGCCTGGCTGTCGCGGTCGCCAAGCACAGGCTCGCCGCGCGGGTGACCGGCGAGCCTCCCGTCTTCGACATCGTCTTCACCGACCGCGAGATCGTCGATTATCGCGCGACCCTCACGGCGGACCGCGAGCGGATCAAGCGATTCAACCAGGAGCTCGTGCGACGCCGCGTCGTCAAGGCTGTGAACAAGATCTATGTCTCGCTCGCCCACACCGACGCGGACGTCGACGAAACCATCGAAATTTTCGGTCAGGCGCTCGCGGCTATCGCCGCCGGCGCCTGAGGTGGGGCCGCCGCCGTATCCGGCGTGGGGCGCGATGCTCTCGGGTTCCGGCCGTACCTACATGTTCCGCGCCGTGGATGGCGATCTGGCCCGGCGTCGCGATCTCACTCGCGGTGTTCGGGTTCAACATGCTCGGCGACGCGCTGCGCGACATCCTCGACCCCCGGCTGCGTGGCGGTGCGCGGTGATCCGTCGCGGCGCGAATCGGGCACGGCAGGCCTTGACGAATCCTGGGGAGCGGAGTACAGAGGAATTACGGTGACGCGACCGGTTCGCGCACCGTCGTGGGCCCACTCCAACCCAGGAGGTGCTAGTTGGAGAACACGCCACCGGGCTTGACAGCCGCGCCTCCCGGAGCCCGCTAGCGGCCCCGAGCGGCGCCCACGAGCGGTATCAAAATCCTCCCGGCGCAAGTCGGGACGCGCAGCCCAGCCTGCGCAAACTCAAACAGGGGATGCCGTGGGCGAGATATCTCGCCCACGCCCCCGACAGCTGCCGAGAGTCACCCGGCGTCTCGAGGCTTTGCGCCTGCTTGGCAACTGACCTGTTCATCGCCGCCGCCTCCACGTGGTCGTCAGATTCCCTGGCCCGTGCGGTGCCCCCGTCGTGCGCCCGCGGGATCGACGCCGCCCCGCCTCCGGAGCGCGAGCGACAGGACCTGGTCGTGAGGTTGCCCGAATGGCGCCCGCGTGATCCTGCCCATCGCCTGGTCCCGGCGTTCAGCCTGCTCGGCAACAGCGTCCACGGCTTCCGCTTCGAGATGTCCGTGCTCTCGGCGGGGGCGTGGTCGCCGTGGGTCGCGGGCGCCACCGTCGGGCGCGCGCAGTTTCCTGACGTCGTCACTCGATCCGAGCCGCTGGTCTCGGACGTCGATGAGTTCATCGCCTCCACGCCGGCAGAGCGCGTCCGCTTGGTCCTGCGCGTGAGCGCGGGCCACCCGGGCGCGCTCGCGTCACCATGGTTCGTCTCGCTTTCGGCGTGGAGCCCTGCTATTCCGACGGGTCAGGTCCATGCGGCCGGCGCGAGGCTCGTTGTCCCTCCGTTCAGCCAGATGGAGGAGGAGGTCGCGATCAGGAGCCGCATTTGCTCGCCGGCGAGCGTCGCGATGGTGCTCGCTTACTACGGCGCGCGCGTCACCGTTGTCGATCTCGCGCGCGATATCTTTCAACCAGGGCTCGACCTCTACGGCGTGTGGCCGGCGGCGGTCCGTGCCGCGGGCCGGCGAGGCGTGGCGGGCTACCTCCTGCGCTTCCCCGACTGGTCCGTCGCCGCGTGGTGCCTCGAGCAGGGAATGCCGATCATCGCGTCGGTCCGCTACGGCGCCGGGGAGCTGACCGGCGCGGCCATCGCGGAAACGTCGGGACATCTCCTGGTGCTGACCGGCTACGACGGCAACAACGTCTTCGTCAACGACCCGGCGGCACCGCGGGCGGCCGAGGTCGAGCGAGGCTACGGGCTCGACGAGCTGCGCCGCGTCTGGCTCGACCGCGCGGGCATCGGCTATGTGCTCTTCCCGCCGGACATCTCCGCGAGCAGTCTTACGTCGGAGCGGTGAGGGACTTCCCGACGTGCCCTTGGGGTACAATGTGACGCAATGCGGCACATGCTGATGTTGGGCGCGCTCGGGATCGCGATCGTCGCGTCCGGGTGCGGAACCGAGGAACGCGAGTGGATGAAGCTCGATCAGAAGTACACGACGGCTGAATTCCGCCGTGACCTGGCCGCGTGCACCATCAAGGGAACGCTCGACGAGGAATGCATGAAGAAGCGGGGCTGGGTCTCGGTCGCTCCTCCCAAGTCCGAGCCGAAGAAGGAGGATCCACTCTCGCAGCCCGCGGGTCGCGGCCCTCGTCGGTAGTGGGTCTGTCCGTCTTCGACTCCCAGCCTCACTCCGAGACAGCTCCGCTCCGTTCCTCGGCCAGCGACGGCTCGACCAGTCGCGCGGCCAGGAGGCGAACACGGTTCACCTCCTCGTCGTCGCCGGTGCGCGCCGCGAGTCCCTCCGCGACGCGCATGCATTGCTCGACGGTCGATCGATCGCCGAGCAGGCTGAAGGCCTCGGCGGCGTGCAGAACGCCGTTGAGCGAGCGCTGCTGGCGCGCCCGGAAGAAGGCGATCCAGTAGGTCTCTCGCGCCCGCGCGGTGGCGCCGCGCGCGAGGCCCGGGAACGCGTCGAGCCGGAGCGAGGCGGCGGCGACGGTGAGGAGCCCCAGCCAGCCAGGGTGGCTGAGCGCGGCGGAGTAGGCCTGCCGCCATGCGCGAACGGCTTCTCCCGGATCGTTCTCCGTGACCGCCTGGTCCATCGCCTGAATATGCGCGGTCCAGGGACCGAGCGTTTCGATCTTGCCGAACAAGGGACGCATCATCGTCCTCCTCCCATCAGGTCGTTTGTGGCGCTCTCGCGCGCCGCGCTTGCGCTCCGCGACGAGGAACTCGGTGAGGGCTCTTCCATTGCTACCTCCAGGCCTCGGTTACCACGCAATCTCGATACCATCCGGAAAATCGAATAAAAAGAGAGTGTTGTGATGATCATGCTCGTCGACCGAGCTGGCGCTGGTCAAGAGTTGAACACCGTGCTGACCGGCGGGGTAAGATGGCTGACGCCCATGGAGCACCTTGCCGACCTTCTGGGTGAGAGTCCCGGGATTGAGGCGGTCCGGGACAAGATCGTGCGACTCCTCGAACGGCAGCATGATGCTCGCCGCTTGCCTCCGGTGCTCATCGAAGGCGAGACGGGTACGGGCAAAGGCCTCCTGGCGCGCCTGATTCATCGGGCGGGGCCGCGCCCGGACGGCCCCTTCGTCGACGTCAACTGCGCGGCGATTCCCGAGACGCTGCTCGAGGCCGAGATGTTTGGCTTCGAGCGCGGCGCGTTCACCGACGCGCGACGAGCCAAGCCCGGCCTGTTCCAGGCGGCCAACCGCGGGACGATCTTCCTCGACGAAGTGGGCCTTCTGTCCGAAGGACTCCAGGCGAAGCTCCTCAAGGTGCTCGAGGAGCGGTCGGTGCGCCGCCTCGGTAGCACGCGCGACGAGCCGATCGACGCGTGGATCTTGACGGCGACGAACGAGGACCTCAGAGCCGCGATCCACGCGCGGCGCTTCCGCGAAGACCTCTATCACCGCCTCGCGGTGCTCACACTCACGCTGCCGCCGCTCCGCCAGCGCGGTAACGACATCCTGCGGCTTGCCGATCACTTCCTCGGTCGGGCGTGCGCCGACTACAGCGTGTCGCCGAAGACGCTCACGGCCGACGCGCGCGCCGCCTTGCGCGCGTACGCGTGGCCCGGCAACGTCCGCGAGCTCGGCAACCTGATGGAGCGCGTGGTGTTGCTGTCGTCCGAGCCGGAAGTGACTGCCGACGCGCTCGGACTGCCGTCGGAGGCCGTGGCGTCGCCGTCGGCGCCGGCTCCGGGCGGGGCGGCGAGCTCGCTCGACGACGCCGTGCGCGACCGGGTCGTCGAGGTGCTTCGACAGACCAACTGGAACATCTCCCGGACCGCGTCACTCCTGGGCATCTCGCGCAACACCCTGCGCGCCCGTATCGAGAAGTACGGGCTCCGGTCGGGGGAGGCGCCGGCGCCCGCTCGGCGCGCCGAGCCGCGCAGGGCGCGTCCCTCCCCGGCGCCGCCGGCCGTCCCGTCGCCCGCCCCTGCCCCGCCGGCGCCGGCGGCGCTTCGGTGGGAACGGCGGCGGGTCACGCTGCTACGCGCGACGCTGATCGCCGCCTCCGCGCCGGAGACGCCGCTCGAGACCGGCCGCATGCTCGAGTTGCTGCTCGACAAGATCCAGAGCTTCGGGGGCCAGATCGAGGGGCGGAGTCCGACGGGGGTCATCGCCGCCTTCGGTCTCGATCGGACCGAGGAGGCGCCGAGCCAGGCGGCCCACGCGGCGATGGCGATCGAGAAGGGCCTCGAGCGCTACCGGCGGGATGGTGCCACGGGGCCTGCGATCAAGGTTGCCGTCCACACCGCTCAGGTCCTCGTCGGTCAAGGCGACGGCGCCGCCGAGCTGGACCTGGAGGGAAAGCAGATGGCATTCGGCGCACTCGACACACTGATCGAGCGCGCCGTACCCGACACCATCCTGGTCAGCGACGCCACCGCCCCGTTCCTCGAGCGAGGATTCGAGCTCGTCGAGCACCACCGCGAGGAGCTCTCGGGTGGCCGCGCGTTCGTCCTGGCGGGCCGCGAGCGGACCGGACTCGGCCGCGCAGGGCGCGCGCCGACGTTCGTCGGTCGCCATCGCGAGATCGAGCTGCTGTGGAGCCGCCTCGAGTCCGCGATCCGCGGCCAGGGCCAGATCGTGGGGATCAGCGGTGAGGCCGGCATCGGCAAGTCGCGTCTGATCTTCGAATTCCGCGAGAGCCTCGCCGGTAAGCCGGTGTTGCACGTCGAAGGGCAGTGCCGTTCGTACGGCACCGCGGTTCCCTATCTCCCCGTTCTCGACGTGCTGAAGGCCCTCTGCCGGATCGCCGAGACCGATAGCCAGGCGGCGATGGCGGAGAAGGCTCGGCGGGCCCTGCTCGAGGCCGGCCTCGACCTGCTCGAGCATGCGCCGTACCTCCTCCACGTGCTCGGCATAGAACCGGAGGCCGAGCACCTGGCCGCGCTCGGTCCGGACGTAACGAAGATCCGCGTCATCGAGGCGCTGCGGCAGATGCTCTTGAGGCGTAGTCGGGAGAACCCGCTGGTCGTCGTCGTGGAGGACCTGCAGTGGATTGATCGAACGTCCGAGGAGTGCTTTGCCTCACTCGCTGAGCTCGTCGGCGGCCTCCGGCTCCTGCTCGTGTCAACGTACCGGCACGGTTACCGCCCGCCCTGGACCGAGAAGTCCTATGCGACGCAGGTCGCGTTGCAGCCGCTGTCGCCCGAGGATGGCGCGCGCATCCTTCGTTGGGTCCTGGGCGCGGACCACGTCTCGGACGCCCTCGGCGAGCTGATCGTCGCCAAGGCCGAGGGCAATCCCTTCTTCCTGGAGGAACTGGCGCGGGCGGTCCGGGAGCGCGGCGGCGCCTTCCCGCTCATCGGAGTACCGGACACGATCCAGGAGGTGCTCCTGGCGCGCATCGAGCGGCTCGCCCCGGCGGACAAGCGCCTGCTCGAGGTCGCCGCCGTCGTCGGCAAAGACGTGTCCGTCTCGGTGGTTCGCGCGCTCACCGACATGCCGGACGGCGAGTTGCAGGGCGCATTCACCCGCCTCAAGAGCGCTGAATTCCTGTACGAGACGGGCGCGGGGCCCGATGCCGAGTACACGTTCAAGCACACGCTGACGCACGAAGTGGCGTACGAGAGTCTCCGTCCGGAGCAGCGCCGCGGGCTGCACGCGCGCATCGTCGAGGCGATCGAACGCCTCCACTCAGACCGACTTGCCGAGCACGTCGACCGCCTCGCCCATCACGCCTCCCGGGGCGAGATCTGGCACAAGGCCGTCGCGTACCTGCGTCAGGCCGGCGCGAAGGCGCTCGCCGGGTCGGCCTACCGCGAGGCGGTGGCGTGCTTCGAGCACGCCCTCGTCGCCCTGTCACATCTTCCGGAGACCAGAGCCACGCTCGAACACATGATCGATCTCAGGTTCGACCTGCGGACGGCGCTCACCCCGCTCGGCGAGCGGACGCGGATCTTCGAGCACCTGGGCGAGGCCGAAGCGGTGGCGCGGACGCTCGACGATCAGCGCCGCATGGGACGCGTCGCGGCGTACCTGACCGATTACTTCCGTCTGACTGGCGTGCATGAGCGCGCTCGCGAATCGGGCCGGCGCGCGCTCGCGCTCGCGGATGCGCTCGGCGACTTCCCGCTCCAGGTCGCCGCCAACACGTACCTTGGACAGGTCCACTACGACCTCGGGCACTACCGCGACGGCACCGTGTTCCTCCGGCGGAACGTCGAGCGGCTCGTCGGCGACCTCACCTTCGAGCGCTTCGGCCTGCCCTTCCTCTCGTCCGTCCACTCCCGCGTGTGGCTGGTGCTCTGCTTGAGCGAGCTCGGCGAGTTCCGCGAGGGCATCGCGGTCGCCGAGGAAGGGCTGCGGATGGCCGAGGCCGCGGATCATCCGCTGAGCCTCACGTCGGGCTACGCGGCTCTCAGCCGGCTCTATCTCGGCAAGGGTGACCTGGCGCGGGCAGTGCCGGCGCTGGAACGAGGCCTGGCGCTGTGCGGCACCTGGCATATTCGGCTGTGGGAGCCGGTCTTCAGATCCTGGCTGGGTCACGCCTATGCGCTGGGCGGGCGCCTCACCGACGGCTTGCCACTGCTCGAGCAGGCGATCGAGCAGCAGATCTCCATGGGCCGGATGGCCAGCCATTCGGCCCGCCTCGCCTCTCTCGGCGAGGCCTACCTCATCGCGGGACGGACGACGGAGGCGGCGACGGTCGCCGGGCGCTCGCTCACGCTGGCACGCGAACGGACGGAACGGGGCAACGAGGCCTCTGCCCTCCGCCTGCTGGGCGCGATCGCTGCCCAGGCCGATCCGTCTGCCACCGCCAGCGCCGAAGCGTCGTATCGGCAAGCCATGACGCTGGCCGAGGAGCTCGGGATGCGCCCCCTCCTCGCCATGTGCGCGCTCGAGCTGGGCGCGCTCTATCGACGGCACGGCATGAGCACGCCGGCGCGAGAGCAGCTGACTGCGGCGCTCGAACTCCTCCGAGCGATGGAGATGCCACTCTGGCTGGAGCGGGCCGAGGCAGAGTATCGGGATCTTCGCTGATTAGCGCTTCGTGCCGACCTCCCTGACCACGAACCGCACGAGCTCGACACCGCCCTTGCGGCTCAGCCGCCGCAACTCCAGATAGAGGTTTTCGGCGGCCTGGCGGTCGAGACCGGTGACCGTCACGCGGTGCACGACGTCGGCTCGGGTCTTGCGCTTCATCGGTAGCTCCTCACGAGCAGCGGTGGACGGACCCCGAGCGAGATCACCGGGGTCCGTCCCGTCAGGTCTCAGGAAGTCCGCCGCCTCCGCTTCTTCGTCTTCCGCGACTTCCGCCTTCTCGTCGCCGACGGTAACGACTGCGACTGGATGTTCCCCGGGAGGCCCCGGAGGACCGTCCGGATCCGCTTCATGTACGCCTTGACCTGCTTCCGGGTCTTCGGGCCTCGCACCTCGAACGTGACCGCGTGTTTCTTGTCGGCTCCAAACGCGCTCATCCCATCACCTCCCTTCGACCTCGTGTCTCATCCGCCGGCGCCCGGATCCACCCGGCGCGCGGGGTCTATCCCCGCGCGTCGCGGATACCCTCGAACAGCTCGTCCGCGTGGAAGATCCCCGGTAGCGCGTCGACGTCCCGCACGAAATAATGATCCTCGACGGTGTCATAAGGCTCGCTGACCGCCACGGGCTCGTCGAGGGCGAGCCGCACGTAGGTCAGCGTCATGTTGTGCTTTCCCGCGAGGTCGAAAAAGTTCATCATCGTGATGAAGCGACCGGCATTGATCTCGGTGACGCACGGGACCCCCCCCTCGTTCTCCTTCAGATCGACGCTGAACGCACCGGTGACGCGGCGGCCGAGCGTGCGGACGGCCGCGACACAGACCTCGACGACCCGAGAGTCGACGACCGTCTTGGCCAGCGCCGCGATGGACGACGCGCCGCTCGGCTGGCTGCCCCCGCCGAAGTAGGACAGCCGCTCGACCGTCTTCACGAGGACGAGCGCGCCGTCCTTCCACAGGCTCTGGCACGCGAAATCCCGGCCCGGAAGATACTCCGCGATCGTGAACGCTCGCGCGGGAACCCCCCGCATCTCGCGCCAGTAGGCGATCCAGTTGACGGCCTGCCGCGGGTGCGTCATCGGCGCAGCGCCCCGCGAGCCGCTGCCGGACCGGATCCGGCACCACACGCGCGCCGGTCGGCCCAGATCACGAAACGCTCGTGACACCGTCGCTTCGGATCTCACCGGAAGTGTCCGGGGCACGGGCACACCGCGGGCGCCGAGGTGCGCGGTCAGCTGGTACTTGTCCTGGCACAGCGTGATCGCTCGCCGACTTGGCAGGAACAGCCGACAGCCGAGGGTTCCGCGCAGTCGGGACGCGAGGGAGACGTCCTCGTCGGTGTTCGGGATGAGCAGGTCGATTTTCTCGGTGCGGACGATGTGGCGCAACGCCGCGGCGTAGCGGGGATGCGCCCGCGGGGGGACGAGATAGTTCCGATCCGCGGTCGACTTCCGGAGAACGAAGCGATCGTCGTGGCAGCCGACGATGACACACGACGAATCGCCCGACCGCAGGCTGCGGATCAGGCTGTTGCCGGGCCCGGTCCCTGCGGCGGGAACGAGGAGGTGGATCGGCATCGGCGCGCTCAGGCGGATTTCATGGGCAGGATCAGCCGCCGCGCGAAGATGGCCCGGATGAGCGGACCGTGGCGCCCGCCCAGTTGCTGGTCGGCGGTCAGCATCGTCGCCACGACGCTCGAGAACGAGAGGTTCGTCGCAGGGGTCATCTGCCAGGTCCGCGCCAGGAGCAGGCCCATATAATCCCGAGCCTCTGCCAACGCCAGCCTGAACGCGTTCTCATGACGCGCGAAACCTCGGGCGAACGCCCCCTTGAGCCCTCGCACGGCCCGGCCACGGGCGTGGGACGAGCGGTCCGCGACGCGTCGCGCGATCGCGTCGTGGGCGACGAGTCGCCGCTCGTACAGCTCGACCAGGAGGTCGAAGACCGCGCCCTCGAACGGCAGGCACAGCGAGTACTTGTAAGCGTCGGGATCCGGGTCCCACGGCACGTCGCCCATGGTGAAATCGTTGTACAGGTTCCGAGCGACAACGGCCTCGCCGATGCGCGACACGATACTCGCGGCGAAGAGCCGGCCGTGCGTACGCTTGAGCAGGCGATCGACCACCTCCTTGAAGTGGAGCGACGACACCACGGCGACCAGATCGGCGCCCGCCTCCTCGTGTGCGCGGAATTCCACGGGCCGCACTGAGGGGTTGCCGATCACTCCTTTCAGGATGAGGTGACCGACCTCGTGCGCGACGCTGTCGAAGTTCTCGCAGACGAGGCCGGACGGGTCGCCCGCGCCGAATTCCACGTAGCCGAACATCGAAAAGGCGTTCCAATCGCGTACCCGCGGGATGATCTCGAGGCGACGATAGGTGTCGCCGAAGTGCCATGCGAGTCGGCGACCGAGATAGACCTCCCAGATGTCCAGCACGCACCTGATCGCGCCGTATGCGGTCGCCGACTTGAAGGTCTCGTCGTCCGGCTCGATCTCATCGAAATGTCCCTGGCGGTTGGGCTCGGCGGGGCGCAACCGCGCCCCCGCGTACGGGGGCACCCGACCGGTCTTCGAGTACGGGCGCTTGTTGCGCGCGTCCACGACGTACATGCGATCGTCCGCCGGTCCGATCCCGACGGTGCCCGGTGTCGAATCGACGTGGATGGTGACGGCTCGCGCGAAGCCGGGCAGGAACTTCGGCTGCGGGTAGACGCGAAAGCGCGTGCCCGTCCTGCTGTAGCGGGTATCGAGGAACAGATCGCGACCGAAAGGCCTGATCGGCATCTTGCGCTGGCCGATGCGGTCCTCGTGCTCGTCCGCGGCCAGTTATGGCAAGAATCTAAGGCAAACGCCCGCCGTGCGCCATCGGATTCTGCCGACGGTGCGACGGGCGGCCCGGCAGCTGACCGCCGGCCGCGGTATCCTTGGTGGCGGGCACCGAGCCCGAATCATGACGGCAACGAACGACGATCCCCTCGCGGCGCTGGCGACGCGCGCCCTCGACTTCGTCCGGGACGACAGCGTCGTCGGCCTGGGCGCGGGCCGGGCGGCGAGCGCCTTCGTCCGTGCCCTCGCCGCGCGCGCGCGCGGGGGGTTGCGTGTCCGCGGGGTTCCGGCGTCCGAGGACACGGCGCGCCTCGCCCGGGAGCTCGGCATCGCGCTCGTGGGCCTCGAAGCCGAGCTGGACCTCACCGTCGATGGCGCCGACGAGGTCGATCGCGGGCTGAACCTCATCAAGGGCTACGGCGGGGCGTTCGTGAGAGAGCGGATCGTCGCGGCGGGGTCGCGGCGGCAGGTCATCCTCGTGACGGCCGACAAGCTGGTCGAGACGCTCGGCGGTCGTGGCCGGCTTCCGGTCGAGGTCCTGCCGTTCGCGCTTCCACTCTGCCAGCGGCGACTGGAGG